>Ga0114931_10004389_pt1 | contig 17597 bp, 17 predicted proteins | sample 2SBtaG_FD_89579 | JGI IMG/M metagenome (GOLD analysis project Ga0114931, IMG submission 89579) | Deep subsurface microbial communities from Kolumbo volcano to uncover new lineages of life (NeLLi) - 2SBTROV14_V59a metaG | ecosystem: Environmental > Aquatic > Marine > Volcanic | place: Kolumbo...
TGAGGTTTTTGGGTTGATTATTTTGTTCTTAGTTTTTGCTTTGAAAACAAGAGTTATGTTGATATAATGACTGTTTTCAAAGTGAAAAATAAGGACAAAAGAAGTAGCCAAGAAGCTCAATTTTATTTTTTCACCGTTCCTTAATCAAACTTATTGCGTTGAACCGATGAACGAAGACTGACTTTTTTCAATAGACAGTCTTCGCGGTCGGGCTTAGCCAATTAACCAAAAACAACACCTACCATGGGATTATTTTCTTTTTTAAAAAAAGCAGGCGCGGCACTTGGAGGCAGCCGGCCGGAAACCAAAAAAGCCGTTGACCCACAAGAGGCAAATGAACAAAAAGCCATTCTTTTGAAAGGCATTGTAGAAAGCCACGGCTTGGAAGTAGAAGACCTGTCGGTCGAAGTAAACGACGACCAAGCAAGCGTTTACGGGCAAGTAGCTTCGCAGGAAATCAGGGAAAAAGTAATTCTCGCTTTGGGCAACGTCGCTGGAATTGCCAGCGTAGACGACCGCCTTTCCGTCGTAGAACCTGCCCCGGAAGCCCAATTTTACGAAGTGAAAAGCGGGGATTCGCTCTCCAAAATTGCCAAAAAATATTACGGCAGCGCCATGAAGTATCCCGTCATTTTTGAAGCCAACAAACCCATGTTGAGCGATCCCAATAAAATCTATCCGGGACAGGTCTTGCGCATTCCGCCCATTGAAAATTGAGCGGTCAAGCAACGCCAAGCAGGATAGGATATCGAAGTTCTACTCCAAGTGAAAAGAGGAGGGAGGTGTTTTGCGCGCGCTATTTCTTACTTTTGCCCACATGGAAAAACAATTGGAAAAATGGGAACTGTTAAAATCCGAAGAAGGCATCGATTTAAAACTTTTTAAAGTCCGTTACGACTACCTGCGCAACCCCCGCAACGACAAAATCATCAAAGTCATCGTTTTGGATGGAAGTGATTCGGTGAATGTGGTTCCAATTACCAAAAATGACGGAATCCTGATGATTGAACAATATCGTTTTGGAATTGGGGACTACACCCTCGAAATTCCCGGCGGCATTGTGGACGAGGGCGAAGACCACCAGCAAGCAGCAGCGCGGGAATTGCTCGAAGAAACCGGCTATTCCGGCAAGGATTGGCAGTATTTGGGGGTTATTCCAGCTAACCCCGTTTTTCAAAACAGCTCTATTCACCATTGGCTTGTCCGGGACATAGCCTTGACCGGAACGACCGATTTTGACGATGCAGAAGATATCCGCTTTTTAGAAATCCCGATTGAAAGGGTCCGGCAGATGATTCGCAAAGGAGAAATTAGGCACCCCCACACCTTGAACGCTTTGGTGTTGGCGTTGAATGTTATTTGAAGCAATGGACAGTTTAACACACCAAACTTGGGCGAAGTCAATCACCTGAAAATGACCTGCACATCCATCTCAAAGTCCGGCAAAACCGAAGAAGTGATGTTCCCTTTTTCTTCCGCAAAAGAGAACAAACGATAGCGGGCCTCCTTTAACTTATAAACCTCGACAGTTTGATAAATCGGGTCAACAATCCAGTATTCTTCGACCGCAAATCGTTCATAGACCTCCTTTTTTATTTCCCTGTCTTTATCTATGGAACCTTTGGAGACTATTTCAACAACTAAATCAGGTGCGCCAACAATGCCATTATTTTCTTTAATGATAAAATCCCTTTCCTTCGAGACAAAAAGCAAATCCGGTTGTACCCCTGCGGTATGTTCATCGAAATAGACGTCGTAGGGGGCAGTAAAGAATTTACCTACATTTTGCTTCCGGTTGTAGATGCCAAATTCGACACTGAGATTGAAAGAGGCTCTTTGGTGCGGTGTGTTGGGGGATGCTCGTTTCACAATTTCGCCATTGATAAGTTCATAAATGGAAGTGTCGCCATCAGGGATTTCCATTTCCTTGAACTCGGCATACGTCATTTTTTTTGCCAAAACTTCCATGGGTAATAGTTTTGAATTTTTATCGAAGATAACAAAATTTTGCGACCCTGACAACAGCTTCTAAAAATGGGTTTCCAACTTCCGCCTTGCAGCGTCTCCAAGCCAAAGTGCGAAATGAAATGCCTCTTTCCCACTCAACAAGCGACTCACATTGCAATGCGTAAAAAAATCAAAAAGATAAAAGAACTGTTCCCGGACTCAGGACAAATTGCCAAAACCCTTACAAGGTTTATGAATTTCTTTTGAAAAAAATCAGCGACCATCAGCAAAATCAGCCCAATCAGCGTTGAAAAAAAAACTTGTTGGCAAATTTGTCCTGCCCCATTCTCCCGATTATTTGCTCAAGTCGGTATAGAGAATTTCCATAAACCGCTCCGGATTTATAAAGCCGGAACCCCAACCTTCGTACTCTTTCGTCAATCCGGCGGTTTTTATTTCTTCCAGAGATTTTCCGTCTTTAATGGCTTTTTTCACGCGGTCGCGCACGCTTAGCAGCATGTCGCGGAAGGTTCTCAATTCCGGTTTGCCCGCCACCTTGCCGTGGCCGGGAATGATTTTGGTTTCGTCGTCTGCCAAAAAAAGCACCTTGTTGGCAGCCCTTATCATCCCGTCCACCCCGCCGCCGGAGTTCAGGTCAATAAACGGAAAGCGGCCATTGAAAAAGGTATCGCCCATATGAATCACATTGCTTTTCGGGAAATAAACGATGGCGTCCCCGTCGGTATGCGCGTGGTGGATGTGGAAGACTAGAATTTCTTCGCCGTTCAGATGGAAGGTCAAGTCTTCCTTAAAAGTGACGACGGGCAAAGCAACCTTTGGAGAAGCAGGCACATTGGGACGTTCCGGTTCTCTGAGCTGTTCTTTACTCATCCGGTTACGGACGTTTTCCTGGGCAAAGATGAGCGCGCCTTTTTTGCCAAAATTTTCGTTTCCTCCCGTGTGGTCGCCGTGCCAATGCGTGTTTATCAAAAACTTTACAGGCTTGTCGGTGATTTCCGCAATGGCGGCTGAAATTTTTTCCGTGAGAGGTGCATATTGGTCGTCAATCAAAATCGCGCCATCTTCTCCTACGCAAAGACCAATGTTGCCGCCCCTGCCAAAAAGGGCGTAAATATTATCGGTCAGTTTTTCAGTTGTAATTTCGACATCTTCCATGTTTTGACAGAAAGAAAATAGTGGAAGGAACAACACAAAAAGCAACAAGGAAACGGGTGTTTTAAGTTTTTTCATTTTTAAAAAATTTAAGATGAATAGAGAAGTTCAAAAAGGAAATCGAAGTAACATAATTTATTAGGAACGGTGAGATAATAAAGTGTGCTATTTGAAGGAATTATATTTTCTGCTGAAAGCGCTTGAAAATTCAAGCATGGCAGGGCTACGGTTTAATTTTCAAGCGCTTTCAGGAGGAAATATAATCAGTCAAATTGTGCAATTTATTATCTCACCGTTCCTAAAAACATTCAAGTAAAGATAGAATTTTGGACAGATTGTCCCAAAAATTTTTTTCCCAACTAAAAAAAGTAGGCTTTTTCCAACTTAACAAAATATTTTCAAAAAAGCCGTTTCCCCAAATATTTGGATTGTGAATTTGCCGGACCGACAAATTGAAGTCTTCCGCCAACCCAAAGGAACCGATTATCTGGTTCAGGAAATTGTCCGTCCGGGCGGTACAATCGCTTGTTCAACAATCGCTTTTGTTTTGCCAGTGAAAGCTATTTTTCAATGACGTGGTCATTTGAAATGAAAAATCATCACGCCCTGCCTTTCCAACTTGTGGAAAACAGTCTTTTCTGATTCAAAATTATTCAAATAAAAACCCTCCTTTTAAGAAATTATTCGAACCTACTGCTCTATTTTTCAACTTATTATTCTATTTGTCAATTCTAAAATATTCAAATTTAATCACCAGCTTGGACAGTTTCCAAATCTCACCTACATTTGCAGCCACATGATTAACGACAAAACATATCTTCCTTTCCATTTTCCAACGACCTCCGTTGAAGCAAGTCGTCGTCGCAACCGCCGTCGCCCTTTGGGGCGTGCATAATGACATATTACCCATCGCGGTAGTTTTTTTCTGCTACCTCTTTTCCCAGAAAATTTGATTTAAACTTTGGGATGGAGATTTTCCAAATTTTGAAAATTTGGAAAATCTTTCGCCCGATTAAGGCATCACCCTGTGGCAATCCCTGAATACCTTTCAAAAAGATGGGATTTGAAGAAATAGGGTAGCTCGGTTCTTTCAGCAAAGACACTTTAATTTTGAACAACAATTTTAGCAAAAATGAACTTTAGCATTCAAGTAACTGGCAAACAGCATTTTAAGTACGCCAAAGACGTGTGCGATTTGATAAAAGAATCGGCAAAGATTCGAGGCACGGGCATCGCCGAACGCGAACCTGGCTACATTCTGCAAAAAATGGGCAATGGCAATGCCGTCATCGCCTTGTTGGGGGAAGAACTAGCAGGGTTTTGCTACATCGAGACGTGGAGTCACGAGAAGCATGTGGTCAATTCAGGCTTGGTGGTTGCCCCACAATTTCGAAAGATGGGTTTGGCGAAAGCCATCAAAAAGACCATTTTTCAGTTGGCAAGAGGAAAGTATCCTAACGCCCATGTTTTTGGAATTACCACAAGCCTGGCGGTGATGAAAATCAATTCGGGACTTGGCTATCAGCCGGTCACTTTTTCAGAACTGACGCAAGACAAAGCTTTCTGGGAGGGCTGCAAAAGTTGCCCGAATTACGACATCCTTCAGCGCAACGAACGAAAAATGTGCCTCTGCACGGGCATGCTTGCCCCCTCGAAAATGGAAGCAAAAGAAGCGAGGAAAATGAAGTCAGTAGTTAGCAGTGGGCAGTAGGCATTGTGACAAAGCATGAAATGGGTTGACAAAAAAAAATAAAAAATTTGGCATCGGTTCAAAACGTATTGGCAAATTCAAGAGGAGAGGCAGAGGAGAATTTATATTCTCCGGGAACTGAACGGAGAATATAAATTCTCCTCTACCTTCCATCCATTGTTTTTTGAACGGACACAAAATTTGAATTATGAAAAATAACAAAGTCGTACTGGCATACAGCGGCGGATTGGACACCTCCTATTGCGTCAAATATCTCAGCGCCGAAAAAGGACTCGAAGTACACCCTGTCCTTGTCGATACCGGGGGATTTACAGACGAAGCGGTTCACCAAGTTGAGAAAAAAGCCTATCACCTGGGCGCAAAATCTTTCACCCGCATCCAGGCCGTGGCGGATTACTACGAAAAATGCTTGCGCTTCCTGGTCTATGGAAATGTGTTGAAAAACAACACCTACCCTCTTTCGGTGAGTGCGGAGCGCGTCTTTCAGGCTTTGGCAATTATTAAACAAGCGAACCTGATTGGAGCCGATCATGTCGCTCACGGAAGCACAGGTGCGGGTAACGATCAGGTTCGTTTTGACTTGATATTCAATACGTTAGGAAACGATTTGGAAATCTTAACCCCTATTCGGGACCAACAACTATCCCGTCAGGAGGAGATTGATTATTTGCAAAAACACGGCATCGAATTGAATTGGGAACAAGCGCAGTACTCCATCAATGAAGGCATTTGGGGCACCAGCGTCGGTGGGAAGGAGACCCTGACCTCGCATCTGCCACTGCCGGAATCTGCTTTCCCAAGCCAATTGGAAAAAGAAAAACCCGAAGCGATAGAATTGTATTTTGAAAAAGGCGAATTCAAGGGCCTGAACGGCCAGTTTTTTGAGCATCCTGTAGAAGCCATCGTTACCTTGAAGGAATTGGCAGCCCCTTTTGCTATCGGCAGAGATACACACGTCGGCGACACCATCATTGGCATCAAAGGGAGGGTCGGCTTCGAGGCGGCAGCCCCGCTTATCATCATCAAAGCGCACCATTTGTTAGAAAAACACGTCCTCACGAAATGGCAGCAATATTGGAAAGAGCAACTCGCCAACTGGTACGGCATGTTGTTACACGAAGGGCAATATCTCGACCCCGTTATGCGCAATATCGAGACCTTCCTGGCAGATACGCAGCAAAACGTGACGGGAAAGGTCTTTGTCAAACTCTACCCGTATCGCTTTGAATTACAAGGAATTGCGTCTGATTTTGACTTGATGGACGCCGCCTTCGGAAGCTACGGCGAGATGAACAAAGCTTGGACAGGAGAAGATGTGAAAGGCTTCACAAAAATTTTGGGAAATCAGAACAAGATATATCGAGGTGTGAAGGTGTGAAGGTGTGATGGTGTGAAGGTGTGAAGGTGTGATGGTGTGAAGGTGTGATGGTGTGATGGTGTGAAGGTGTGAAGGTGTGATGGTGTGAAGGTGTGATGGTGTGAAGGTGTGATGGTGTGAAGGTGTGATGGTGTGATGGTGTGGTGGTATGAAGGTGTGAAGGTGTGAAGGTGTGAAGGTGTGATGGTATGATGGTATGATGGTGTGGTGGCGTTAAAGTCAGTGGGTGGGGAAACTCCCCGAACCCTTCATACCACCACACTATCACACCTTCACACCATCATACCACCAAACCATCACACCTTCATACCACCACACCATCATACCTTCATACCACCACACCATCATACCACCAAACCATCACACCTTCATACCACCAAACCTTCACACCTTCATACCACCACACCATCAAACTACCAAACATGATAAAAGCAGGAATCATTGGGGGCGCAGGTTATACGGCGGGAGAATTGATTCGGCTGTTGCTGTACCATCCCGAGGTAGAAATAGGGTTTGTGCATAGCCAAAGCGGTGCTGGGCAATTGGTCAGTAGCATCCATTCCGACCTAATTGGGTAGACATCATTGGTTTTCACCGGCGAGGTCTCTTTTGAGGTTGATGTGCTGTTCTTTTGCATGGGGCACGGCAAATCCCGCGCTTTCATGGAAAAATATTCACTGCCTAATCAATTGAAAATCATTGATTTGAGTCACGATTTTCGTTTGAAAAGGGAAGGGAATGATTTTGTTTATGGTTTGCCGGAATTGCAAAAAGATGCCATTTGCGAAAGCAGACACATCGCCAATCCGGGTTGTTTTGCGACCGCTATCCAATTGGCTTTGCTGCCATTGGCAAACGAAAAGTTATTGAAGAACGAATTGCACGTCCACGCCATCACCGGTTCGACGGGGGCGGGGCAGCAGCCGGGAGATACGACCCATTTTAGCTGGCGAAACAACAACGTTTCTGTCTATAAAGCCTTCCGGCATCAGCACCTTGGAGAAATCCGCCAAAGCTTGCAGCAATTGCAAACCGGCTTTCAACAGGCCTTGAATTTCATCCCCCTTCGCGGCAGTTTTTCGAGGGGCATTTTTGCCAGCGTTTATACTTCAACCGGACTTGCGGAAACCGAATTGAAAGCCCTTTTTCATGAATATTACGAGCAAGCGCCTTTCGTGTTTTTGTGTGAACAAAATCCCAACCTGAAGCAGGTCGTCAATACGAACAAATGTTTGCTTTATCTGGAAAAACACGAGGATAAAGTTTTGATTGTCAGCGTAATAGACAACCTCTTGAAAGGGGCTTCCGGCCAGGCGGTGCAGAATATGAATTTGATGTTCGGACTAGAAGAAACGAGCGGTTTGCAATTGAAGGCGATGGCTTTTTGAGTTCAGGAGTTCCGGGGTTCAGAAGTTCGGGATTCGACCGCTTGAATTCCACAACACAATCTATTTCAAAACATGAAACTTTTTGACGTTTATCCACTATTCGACATAGAACCCGTCAGGGCAAGGGGCTGCTTCATTTATGATAAAAACGGCACGGAGTACCTCGATTTTTACGGGGGTCATGCGGTGATTTCGATTGGGCATTGCCACCCGCATTATGTTCAGAAGATTGCCGGGCAGTTGCAAAAAATTGGTTTCTATTCCAATTCAATTCAAAACCGGTTGCAGGAAGAACTAGCCGAAAAATTGGGTAAGCTATCCCAACTACCTGACTATCAATTGTTTTTATGCAATTCAGGCGCGGAAGCAAATGAGGATGCCTTGAAATTGGCTTCTTTTAAAACGGGAAAAACGAAGGTCATCGCTTTTCGCAAAGGTTTCCACGGGCGCACTTCGGCGGCGGTAAATGTCACCGACAATCCTGCCATTCAGGCCCCAATCAATAAGAACTTCCCCGTAGAATTGCACATCCTCAATGAGATTCAGACCGTCCAAAAAAGCCTCGAAAAGGGCGATACCTGTGCGGTAATTATCGAGGGCATTCAAGGCATCGGCGGCATTCGCGTGCCAAAACCTTCCTTTTTGAAAGCCTTGTCTTCCCTTTGCGGGAAATATGAAGTGCCGCTAATTTTGGATGAAGTGCAATCGGGTTATGGCCGAAGCGGAAAATTCTTTGCCTTTCAATACGCCGATATTCAGCCGGATATAATTACGATGGCGAAGGGGATGGGCAATGGTTTTCCCATCGGCGGGCTTTTGATTCATCCGAAATTTGAATCAAAATTTGGGATGTTGGGGCATACCTTCGGCGGAAATCATCTTGCCTGCGCTGCCGGAATCGCCGTTTTGGACATCCTCGAACGGGAAAATTTGATTGATAAGGCGGCTGAAACAGGGGTGTATTTTCGGGAACGACTCCAGCAGTTGCCGCAAGTCAGAGAGGTGCGCGGCAAGGGATTGATGCTTGGCGTAGCCTTCGATTTTCCAATCAGTCCTCTTCGCAAAGCCTTGATTTTCGAGGAAAAAGTCTTCACCGGTTCTTCTTCCGAACCCAATGTGCTTCGATTGTTGCCACCCCTGAACATTGGAAAAAAGGAAGTCGATTTTTTTATGAAAAAGCTGCAGAAAGTATTGGCAAATTCATTCGCCAACCACCGTAGCTCGGAATCACCGTAGCTCGGAGGTTCGCTCCGAGAAGAACCGTGCGTTACTTCTCGGAGCGAACCTCCGGCTACGGTGATTGAGAAATCAAATTTTTAAGAATGAAAAATTTCACTTCCATAAAAGATGCCGGCGACCTAAAAGAGTTGCTGCAAAAAGCGCTTAAATTAAAAGCCAACCCATTCCAATTCAATGAATTAGGTAAGAACCAAACACTGGGATTGGTCTTTTTCAATCCAAGCCTTCGCACCCGCTTGAGTACGCAGCGGGCGGCTCAAAATTTGGGCTTGAATTCCATTGTTTACAATGCCGGGCAAGGTTGGAAGTTGGAGTTTGAAGATGCCGTTTGCATGGACGGAGACAAAGCAGAACACATCAAAGAAGCCGCTGCGGTAATGAGTCAATATTTCGACCTCATCGGTATCCGGGCCTTTTCCTCCTTGACCGACCGCAAGCGCGATTACGAGGATTTCGTTTTAAACAAATTTATAAAATACGCGACGGTGCCGGTCGTCAGCTTGGAATCGGCGATCCGGCATCCGCTTCAATCGCTGGCCGATTTGATGACCATCGAAGAAAAGAAAAAGGTGGAAAAACCAAAGGTGGCGCTGACTTGGGCTCCGCATCCAAAAGCCTTGCCACAGGCCGTCGCCAATTCATTTGCCGAGTGGATGCTTCGGACGCAGGTCGATTTGACCATTGTACAGCCAGAGGGTTTCCAACTGTCAGAAGAATTTACAAAGGGGGCGCATATTGAAACCAATCAGAAGAAGGCTTTTCGAGATGCCGACTTCATTTACGCCAAAAATTGGTCTTGCTTCGAGGACTACGGCAAGGTGAGCGAAAAGCACTCGGATTGGACGATTACTCCCGCGAAAATGGCTTTGACCAAGGATGCTTACTTCATGCACTGCCTTCCGGTGCGAAGAAATGTCGTCGTCGCTGATGCTGTTTTGGACAGCCCAAAATCGTTGGTTATCGAACAGGCTAATAACCGGACCTTTGCCGCACAAGCGGTTTTGGCAGAAATATTAAAGAATTCAAAGTGAATTGTTTGATGAAAAAGCAACAATTGACCATCTTAAAAATTGGCGGGAAGCTGTTGGAAGAGGACGCCAAATTGGAGCAGGTTCTTCAAGCCTTTGTCTCTTTGGAGGGTTTCAAAATCCTCGTCCACGGAGGCGGCAAAGCGGCCAGTGCGCTTTGCCTGCATTTAAATATTGTGCCCAAAGTGGTGAAAGGACGAAGAATTACCGATGCTGCCACGCTGAAAGTGGTGACGATGGCCTACGCAGGTTGGGCGAATAAGACCATCGTGGCAAAGTTGCAAGCACTTGGTTGTCAATCACTTGGACTGACGGGGGCAGATTTGAATGCTATTCAGGCACACAAACGCGAGCTGGAAACGGTTGATTATGGCTTCGTCGGCGATATTGATTGCATCAACACGGAAGTGATTCGCCAACTGCTGGAATTGGGCATTGCCCCAGTTTTTTGCGCCATCACCCACGACAAAAAAGGGCAGTTGCTCAATACCAACGCAGATACGATTGCCGCTAGGTTGGCTTCGGCACTCGCGCCGTTTTTTGAGACCAGGCTTAAACTATGTTTTGAAAAACAAGGCGTTTTGAAAAACCCGGATGATGAACAGTCGGTACTCGAACGAATTCGCCATTCCGAGTTCAAACTGCATCAAACAAACGGAGTCATTTCTGATGGGATGATTCCCAAGTTGGACAATGCTTTCTACGCTTTGGAACAGGGCGTTTCGGAAGTGTTCATTTGCGGCATCGAAGGCATCGCCAATTCAAAAAAGGGGACGCAGCCATGTCTTTGAAACAGGAAGCGATTCAATTGTTGCAGCAACTAACAGCCTGCCCTTCTTTCTCGAAAGAGGAAGAAAAAACGGCGGCGATTTTGGCGGATTTTTTTCAAAAGCGAGGCATCGCCACGCAGCGAAAAGGCAACAATATTTGGGTTAGAAATCGGCATTGGGACGAACAAAAACCAGCCATCCTGCTCAATTCACACCACGACACAGTGCAGCCCGTCAACGCTTGGACGAAAAATCCTTTCGAAACTGTTCTCGAAAATGGCAAACTTTACGGCTTGGGTAGCAATGATGCGGGGGGGGCTTTGGTCGCGCTGATTGCCACCTTTCTTCATTTTTTCAATGAAAAAGACCTGCCTTTCAACCTTATTTTGGCAGCGACCGCCGAAGAGGAAATATCCGGGAAGAACGGAATCGCCTCCATCCTGGAATCACTCGGCGAAATCGCCGTCGGCATCATCGGCGAACCGACTCAAATGCGGATGGCGGTGGCGGAGAAAGGTTTGATGGTTGTTGACGCAATGGCAAAAGGAGTCGCGGGGCACGCAGCTAGAGACGAGGGAGTGAATGCCATCTACCGGGCACTCCAAGACATCGATTGGATTCAAAATTATTCTTTTAAAAAAAAATCCGAACTGCTCGGCGAGGTGAAACTGACGGTGACGCAAATCGAAGCGGGAAAGCAGCACAATGTCGTGCCGGATAGCTGCCGCTTCGTGATTGATGTGCGCACCAATGAAGCCTATTCCAACCGGGAAGTTTTTGAGGTCTTGCAACAAAATTGCGAGTCGGATTTGAAAGCCCGTTCTTTCCGGTTGAATTCTTCCAAAATTGAGCTGACCCATCCCTTGGTGCAGCGCGGTTTGGCCTTGGGCTTGGACTATTTTGGCTCTCCGACGCTTTCCGACCAAGCCTTGCTGCCCTTTCCGACTTTGAAAATCGGCTGCGGGAAATCAGCCCGTTCGCATACGGCGGATGAGTTTATTTTCCTTTCGGAAATCGAAGCGGGGATAGAGATTTACATCAAACTTTTGAAAGCAATCCAAATGTGAAAGATTTTGAAAATCTTTCACATTTATGCCAATCAAATCATTCATCCTCCTTCTTTGAGGAATTTTTTTGTAGCAAATCAAAGCCGACTGAAAACTGAACCATTCTATTTAAAAATCTAGGCGGGTTATTTACCGGGTCTCCATTTGAATCAGCAAAAGTCAAACCTGAAGAAATATCAATTAATCCCTGGCTGTAACGGACCCCAAAATTCATTCTTTCGACATGATATTTTATTCCATAATCCAGTTCAATATCGAAATTGGCATCCCAAAGCTCGATTATAGGTTTTTGATCATTGATAATATTTTTGGTTGAAATTTCATATGCAAATTCAGGTCCGATTTCGAATGAAATATTTCTCAAATGATAATTGAATAACACCGGGATGCTTAGATATTTTATACGGGAAGTTAAATCGTCCGGAGAACTGGGCATGCCGAAATCAGAGTTATTTTTACCGCCCTTGACGGAATATAGTACTTCCAACAATAATGAAATTTTTTCTGAAAAAAAAATATCAGAATATGCCCCAATGTGGAAGGAAGCGATAGGATTAAACCCATTCACCATCATTCCAAAATCGTTTTGGTCAAAATGCAGGCTTGAGATATCTAGCCCGCTTTTGAGGCCTAGGTTTACTTGTGAAATGGAATTAATTGATGGAAAAACAAAAAACAAGAGAATTGTTGGGAAAAGGATTAGGCTTTTCATGATGGGTTTTTTAGCTGGAAAATGTAGCTTTAAATGAGTTCAATTTGAAACAAGGAATTTTGGCTTTTCCCCAAATGAGAGGTCAGATTTTCCGTAGAAAATCGAAATGATTTTGGAAAAGAGACTCAAAACTCCACCTTCGCGAAAAAATCTAAAACGACATGACCAAGTTTGTAAAAAAAGGAGGTTGAAAACTTTTTTTAAAACGTCCCTCGAAAGACACTATTGCCCCTTAACAAATTGAATTTATAACCCGTAATTTTTTAGTTATGAAGCTCTGGCAAAAAGATTTTTCCATAGATAAAAAAATAGAAACCTTCACCGTCGGCAAGGATAGGGAACTGGATTTGCAACTCGCGAAATATGACATCCAAGGTTCCTTGGCGCATATTAAAATGCTGGAAAGTATCGGCCTGCTTACGACGGAAGAATGGCAGCAATTAGATTCCGCGCTGAAACGCATTTACCGGAAAATTGAAAAAGGGGTGTTTGAAATCGAAGCAGGCGTCGAGGATGTGCATTCGCAGGTGGAGTTGATGCTGACGGAGGAAATGGGCGATGTGGGTAAAAAAATTCATAGCGGGCGTTCCCGAAACGACCAGGTTCTCGTGGATTTGCGCTTGTTCTTTCGAGCTGAAATTCAAGAAGTTGTCGAAGAAACGGAAGCGCTGTTCGAGACCCTACTCCAACTGAGTGAGCAACACAAAGAGGTGCTGATGCCCGGCTATACCCACCTGCAAGTGGCGATGGTTTCCTCCTTTGGATTGTGGTTTGGCGGCTTCGCCGAATCGCTGACGGACGACCTCCAACTGATGCAATCCGTTTACAAAACTATCAATCAAAACCCCCTCGGTTCGGCGGCGGGCTACGGCAGTTCCTTCCCACTGAACCGGCAAATGACCACCGAACTTTTGGGCTTCAGGGAGTTGAATTACAACGTCATCCACGCACAATTGGGCAGAGGTAAGACCGAATTGCTTTTGAGTTTCGGTTTGGCGGCTATCGCCAATACGGTGGGTAAATTGGCGATGGAGGTTTGCCTTTTTTGCAATCAAAATTACGGCTTCCTGAAACTTCCCGACGAGTTGACGACGGGGTCGAGCATTATGCCGCACAAAAAAAATCCCGATGTTTTTGAACTCATCCGCGCCAAGTGCAATAAGTTGCAGGCGCTGCCCAACGAAATCATTTCCATCACCGGGAATTTGCCTTCGGGTTACCATCGCGACTTTCAACTGCTCAAGGAATCGGTTTTTCCCGCCCTCGCAGAGGTGAAAGATTGTCTCCAAATTGCCGCTTTTGTCCTTCAAAACATCGAGGTCAAACCGGACATGCTAGCCGATGAGAAGTACAACTATCTCTACAGCGTGGAAGCTGTCAACCAATTGGTTCTCAAGGGAATGCCGTTCCGGGACGCCTACAAAACGGTGGGGCAGCAAATCGAAACCGGCGCTTTTGAACCGCCGAAAACCTTGCAGCACACCCACGAAGGCAGCCTCGGAAACCTTTGCAATGAACAAATCCGGGCGAAAATGCAGAAAATTCTGGAAGGGTTTCCTTTTGAAAAGGTGGGGGAGATAATAGCTGAATTATTAAAGTGATAATGGGAGTTTCAAAAATGGGCCATTGCCCAATTATTTTTTATCATCTACCTTACCCAAAAGAAATCCTTCCCTTTTCCGGCTTCCTTTTCAGGAGAAACAAAATGGTCTGATGCTTGCAATAAATAGAAGGTCAGCAATAAACTTGTTGGAAGGTCAATGGTGGAGAACGTTTGCGAAACGGCTTTTCAAAAGGGTAAAATACATTTCAAAAAAAAGTCTATTTATTTCGCCTAGGTTACCTAATTTTGCGTTTCTGAATTTCACAAATAAAACCTAACCAAGATGAACCGAATTGTAACCCTCGACGAGTTTATCATTCGTCGGCAAAAAGATTTTCCTTTCGCTTCGGGCGAATTGACCGGGCTGTTGCGCGATATTGGCGTAGCTGCCAAGATTGTCAATCGGGAAGTAAACAAAGCCGGGTTAATCAACATCCTCGGCGTTGCGGATTCCGAAAACTCTTCCGGCGACATCGTGCAAAAGCTCGATTTGTACGCCAATGAAAAATTAATCGAGTGCCTGAAAAACAGCGGCGAATGCTGCGGCATTGCTTCGGAAGAAAACGAGGATTGTCTTCCCATTCCCCCTGTTGATACCAAAGAGTCGAAATACGTCGTCGTTTTCGACCCCCTCGATGGTTCCTCCAATATTGACGTGAATGTGTCGGTGGGCACTATTTTCGCCATTTATCGCCGCATTAGCGACCCCAAAGGTCCTTGCACTAAAGAAGACTTCCTTCAAAAAGGAGTCGAAATGGTAGCAGCCGGATACGTGCTTTACGGCACCTCGACCCTTCTCGTTTACACCACCGGGAGGGGCGTGAACGGTTTCACTCTCGACCCCAGCATCGGAGAATTCTGCCTGTCGCACCGGAACATCCAAATTCCTCCTAAGGGCAACTATTACTCGGTCAATCAGGGCTACTATCTGAAATTCGACGTCGAGATGCGCCGTTTCGTTGACCACTGTTCCGACCTCAATTTGGGCCTGCGGTACATCGGCACGATGGTGTCGGACGTTCACCGGATACTATTCCAAGGAGGCATCTTCCTCTACCCCAACACCCGGAATCATCCAAACGGCAAGTTGCGGATACTCTACGAATGCAACCCCCTCGCTTTTGTGGTCGAACAGGCAGGCGGCAAAGCCATCAGTTGCCAATTGCAGCGCATTCTGGAAATTCAGCCGAACGAATTGCATCAACGCACTTCCATTGCCATAGGTTCGCCCGAAATGGTAGATGAGCTGAAGGTTTTTGTGGAGCGGTACAGTGCGGTACCCGCGTAGTTTTTGGAAGTTTATCGTAGCTCGAAATTCACCGTAGCTCGAAATTCACCGTAGCTCCGAGCTTCCGCTCGGAGAAGATTCGTGCGTTACTTCTCCGAGCAGAAGCCCGGAGTTACGGTGGTTTTTGCAGGTCATAAAACGATTAAAACTTGGACCGGTTATTCGAAAAAGCAAAGAAGGTGTTGACAAATAATTGGCAGGGGCGCTACACCATTCCCGCTGCCGGAATTTATCCGTTTCAATGGAACTGGGATTCGGGTTTCATTGCCATCGGTTGGGCGCATTTTGACATCACAAAAGCCGTCAAAGAAATTGATTCTTTATTCAACGCGCAGTGGACAAACGGCTTCCTGCCGCATATCGTCTTTTGGGACGAGGCTTCGGACAAGGCGTATTTTCCCGGTTCCGATTTTTATCGAACGCATCTGTCTTCCCACTCAATAAACGCCCACGGAACTTCGGGCATCACACAACCTCCAGTTCATGCCTTCATTCTCGAAAAATTACTCGCCATCACCAATAAGGACGAGCAGGTTGTTGGTTTGATTAAAAAATTATTCAACCCCCTGTTTCAATACCACCGGTACCTTTACAAAGAAAGAGACCCTTTGCGGGAAGGCTTGGTTTATATTCTGCACAATTGGGAATCGGGGACGGACAACTCCCCTGCCTGGGATGGCATTTTTTCCAAAATGGATCAATTTGTTCCGAATTATGACATTCAAAAACTGCGGAAAGACACCCTCCACGTCAACGAAAAACAACGACCGAAAAACCGCGAATACGACTTCTATTTGTACTTGGTGGAGGTTATTAAAAACAGCAAATATCGAACTGAACCGATTTTCAAAAAGTCACCGTTTTTGGTGCAAGACCCTTTGTTCAATGCCCTTCTGATACGCTCCAACGAATCCTTGATTAAGTTGGCCGAACTGGCAGGTGAAAGTGGGAAAATAGAACAGATTGAAGCCTGGCAGGAAAAAGCGGTGCAATCACTGAACGACAAATTGTACGATGAAAAGATGGGAACCTACCTTTATTTTGATTTGAAAAGCAATAAAAAAATAGACAAAATCACCTCCTCTGGCTTTGCCCCCCTGTTGACTTCCGCACCCGATGCGGTCAAAGTGAAACGCTTGACAGCCACGATGAATGGAAAAAAATTCAAGGGCGAGAACGGCCGATACTTTTTATGCCCTTCCTTCGATACCACCGCAGAAGCCTTTGAATCCCAACGATATTGGCGAGGTCCCGTTTGGCTCAACATGAATTGGTTGTTGTATCAGGGTCTGCAACGACATGGCTGCCCAAAATTGGCGGAAGAAATTAAAAAGGATTCTTTGCAAATAGTCGGAGAACAGGGATTTTATGAATATTTTGAGCCGGAAAAGGAAAAATCCAAATGGATGGATGGCAAGGGATACGGCGGGGCAACCTTCTCGTGGACGGCAGCACTTGTCATTGACTTTCTTAAAAGTGAGAGAGGGGGAGAGTGAGAGAGGGGGAGAGGGGGAGAGGGGGAGAGGGGGCGTTTATTGGTGCATTAAGAAAGAAGTTTGTAGAAGCTGATTTTATGTCAAAAACCATTTTTACTATCGGTCATTCCAAGCACGAAATTGGGTATTTTTTGGAATTATTGGAGACGCAACGCATTAGCTGTGTGGTAGATGTGCGAAGTATTCCCGCGAGTGGACGCAATCCGCAATACAATCAAGGGGCTTTGCGGAATAGCCTGCAAGAGCAGGATATTATTTATTTGCATTTGGGGAAGGAGTTTGGCGCAAGGCAGCAAAATTCGGCGGTGCAGAATGATGAAGGGCAGGTTGATTTTGTAAAATTTAGAGCGACCAGCGCTTTTCAACGAGGGGTCGAACGACTCGAAGAAGGTTTCGAAAAGGGCTACAATATTGCTTTGATGTGTTCGGAAAGTCATCCCTTGGACTGTCACCGGTTTTCCATGATTGCCGTTCATTTGGACAAAATCGGATTCGAAGTGCTGCATATTTTAAAGGATAAAAACCTCGTTCCGCAGGCCGAAATGGAAAAGGAATTGTTGAAAAAATACGCGAAAAAAATTCCGCAACCTACCCTTTTTGAACCCAACATCACGGAAGCAGACCAATTGGAAGCAGCCTATCGCTTGCACAATGCGGAAATTGGCTGGAAAGCTGAATAAGGAACGGTGAAAAAATAAATCAAGCTTCTTGGCTACTTCTTTTGTCCTTATTTTTCACTTTGAAAACAGTCATTATATCAACATAACTCTTGTTTTCAAAGCAAAAACTAAGAACAA
>Ga0114931_10004390_pt1 | contig 17595 bp, 11 predicted proteins | sample 2SBtaG_FD_89579 | JGI IMG/M metagenome (GOLD analysis project Ga0114931, IMG submission 89579) | Deep subsurface microbial communities from Kolumbo volcano to uncover new lineages of life (NeLLi) - 2SBTROV14_V59a metaG | ecosystem: Environmental > Aquatic > Marine > Volcanic | place: Kolumbo...
CTCAATAAGTATGTAACCTGCAAGTCCTGTCAAGGTAGCGGCGCTGAAAAAGGAAGCAGCAAAACAACCTGCCCCACCTGTCATGGGCGTGGACAGGTAACGCGGGTCACGAATACTTTCCTCGGACAAATGCAAACTTCCTCAACCTGTCCGCAATGTGGTGGCGAAGGTGAAATTATTACACACAAGTGTACGGTCTGTCATGGAAATGGAATTGTAAGGGATGAAGAAGTTGTTTCATTCAAAATTCCTGCCGGGGTAACTGAAGGTATGCAACTTTCAATTAGCGGAAAAGGCAATGCAGCCGCAAGGGGAGGAATTCCCGGTGATCTGCTCATCGTTATTGAAGAAGAAGAACATCCCGAACTGATAAGGGACGGCATCAATCTGCTGTATGACCTTTATATTGGTTTTACCGATGCCGCTTTGGGCACTTCTGAAGACATCCCAACGATTGACGGAAAAGCGCGCATTAAAATCACACCCGGTACACAGGGAGGTAAAGTGCTGCGATTGAAAGGCAAGGGACTTCCCGATGTGAATGGTTATGGACGCGGTGATTTGCTGGTAAATGTCAACATCTGGACTCCAAAACACCTGAGCAAAGAAGAAAAAACCATGCTTGAAAAGTTGAGCAAATCCCCTAACTTTAAGCCGAGCCCTACTTCTAAAGATAAAAGCTATTTTGAAAGAATGAGAGAATTTTTTTCTTAGGATATTTTTAAAACACCGGCTCAGGTTATTGTTAAGTTTTTAATTTTGGGCTTGTCAAACTTAGTGTTTGTTAAGAAATAAAGTTTACAGAATTGACGCAGTTATTTTTTTTATTTTCGAGGCATAAAAGTTGCGAATAGCCACAGTTTACCCTGTGAAATATATGCAATGCAATTTCACGGGGTGAATTTAAGACTTTTATAACGATGAAAATAAGTAAAAGAACAAGTCAAAATGATAAGGTTATTTCTTAACAAGCACTTAATACACTCAATTTGTGACTGCAATTCAAACCATTGATGTTTCCAAAACCTTTGTTAACCACAAAGCCCTCGACAAAGTCTCCATTGAGGTTGGTGAACAAAATATCTTCGGATTACTGGGCCCTAATGGAGCGGGCAAAACAACCCTCATCCGTATAATCAACATGATATCGGCAAAGGAGGAAGGGGAAGTGCTTTTTTATGGCCATCCCATTCAACGTGAAGATATTGGTTCGATTGGATACCTTCCGGAAGAACGCGGCCTTTATAAAAAAATGAAAGTGGGTGAGCAGGCGCTTTATCTGGCACGGTTAAAAGGATTATCAAAATCTGAAGCCACCAAAAAGCTTAAGGTATGGTTTGAAAAATTTGAAATTACTTCATGGTGGAACAAAAAAGTAGAGGAATTGTCAAAAGGCATGCAGCAAAAAGTACAATTTATTGTAACTGTCATGCACAATCCGAAATTATTGATCTTTGACGAACCCTTTAGCGGTTTCGACCCCATAAATGTCAACCTGCTGAAAGATGAAATACTCCGGCTCAGGAATGAAGGGGCCACCATCATATTTTCAACCCATAACATGGCATCGGTAGAAGAACTTTGCGACCACATCGCTTTGATCAACAACAGTAAAATGATCTTGTCAGGTGAAATACATGATATTAAACAACGGTTTAAATCCAATGTTTTTGAAATAGTTTACCATTCACCAAAAGAGCTATTAATGGATACGACTACTTTTGAAGTCATTCATTCGGAAAGCAAAAACAGTGAACACATCGCCAAAATCAGGCTCAAAGACAACATCTCGTCCAACGCGTTGTTAAAACAACTTTTGCCCCAGGTGGAAGTGGTTTCCTTCAGGGAAATCCTGCCTTCGGTAAACGACATCTTTATACAGGAGGTGAACAAAAAATAACCATTGAAAATGAACAAAATTTTACTCATCATCCAGCGTGAATACCTGACCCGGGTAAAAAAGAAATCGTTCATCATCATGTCCATTTTGGGACCGGTTTTGATCGCAGCCATGATCATCTTACCGGCAGTTTTGTCACAACTAAGCGAAGGGACAATGAAAAGGGTTGCCGTTCTTGACGAAACCGGACTGTTTGAGGGTAAATTTAAAAACCAGAAAAACATTGAATTCTACCATGTTAGAAATGACCTGGATTCCGAAAAAGAAACCACATTATATAAAAAAGGCGACCTTCTGCTGTACATACCGCTAACCCAACTCTCGCTGCCAACACAGGCGCAACTGTTTTCGACCAAACAGCCCGGACTGAACGTTACGGTTTACATTAAATCGGTGATGAAAAACGTTATTGAAAATGAAAAACTGAAAGCCGAGGGCATTAATCCGGAAGTCATCAAATCATCAAAAGCGGAAATTGGCCTTGAAACTATCCGGGTGGACGAAAACGGCGGGGAAAAAAAGAGTTTTACAGAAGTGGAGGTTGGCCTGGCTGTTTTCGCCGGGATCATGATCTATTTTTTCATATTCATGTTTGGCGCACAGGTACTCAAGGGTGTCATGGAAGAAAAACAAAACCGCATTGTTGAAGTAATCATTTCTTCAGTTAAACCCTTTCAGTTAATGAGCGGAAAAATAATTGGTATTGCCCTGGTCGGTTTGACGCAGTTTTTTTTATGGATCATACTAACCGGGTTTTTCCTCACTGTATTTCAGGTCGCTTTCGGCGGTAACGTAACTCAGGATATCCATACCTTATCAAAACAAACACAGGCCATATCAGGCAGTCAGGCCGACAGTATTCCTTTCAACACCACGCAAATGGCTATGGTGGCCGAGGTGATTGACAGCATCAACCTGCAAGCTATGGTAACGAGTTTTATCTTTTATTTCCTTGGTGGCTATTTGTTGTATGCATCAATGTTTGCCGCCATAGGTGGTGCTATTGACCAGGATGCCGACGTCCAGCAGTTTATGCTACCGGTTTCCATTCCGCTGATCTTTTCGGTAATGATGTCCGGTGTCATCGTCAATCAACCCGACAGCAGCCTTTCTATATGGCTCTCAATGATACCCTTTACTTCACCGGTTATCATGATGATGCGTATTCCGTTCGGTGTGCCCTATTGGGAAATCTGGCTTTCAGCCGCCTTGCTTATTCTCGGGTTTTTGGGGACTACCCTGCTCGCAGGAAAAGTTTACCGAACAGGCATTTTAATGTACGGGCAGAAAGTAAATTACGCCGTCATGTGGAAATGGCTGAGGCAGAAGGGATAGCCTACTGGTTTACAGTTGGTGGACGAAGTTGGATATTGTCATTTAGGATAAAAGGTTTATGATCTTTCCCGTTTGATTTGCTTTATGGGACGCTCTATTTGTTTCATGGCCGGTTATACAAATTTCATTTCCCTTTGATTTATCATCCGCATTTTTTATGATATATTTGGGTATAATAGACAAAATGGTTGTTTTTTTTGAGTACTATTGTTCAATTGGATTATGACAGAAACATCAGTTACAAAATAAAGTAACAACCAAGTTACGATTAAAAGTTACAAATGGTACCTACCTAAATTGTTTTCAAACTGGTTTATCAATGATTTCAGTCCATTGATCAGTATTTTCAGTAAAACATGAAATCATAAAACAAGCAGGAGCCAACAAAGCTCCTGCCTGTCAAAAAAACTCTTTACTTATTGCTATGAATCGTCTAAAAATAGCTTTACCTGATGGTTATCTTGGCAAAGTAATTTTTACCAGAATGATCAGTAGCACGAAGGGTATAAAAACCTGGTGTAAATTGGCTTACGTCTATTGATCCGTCAACCTTGTCCGATGTATATACTTTTTGTCCATTGACTGAATAAATTTCAATATCAATAAGTTCTGCTGCGTTTTCCAATATCAGTTTGTCAGTGGCAGGGTTCGGATAAACCTGTAATTCTTCTAAATCATTTTTGAATATACCGGTTTGATCAATAAATATCATATTGTCCCAGTAGTAAATCTGGTCTCCGCCGGGTGTTCCGAAATCGAAGAAAATTGATGCTTTATTATATGTATTTGCAAGATCAAGTGGAGGAGTACCTTCCATATTATTGGTAAAATCGAAAAACAGTGTTTCCCATGCCATGGCAACCGTAGTAGTGTCCTCCGTTTCAACACTGATCGATCCATCACTTGAATCTTCCACTTTTAACCTGATCGGTATGCCTGCTTCGGGTGACCATACATCGACACTCATGGTGGTAAACATCTCGGTGAAAGGTATCGGGTTTGCAAAACCGTCTGCGCCACCAACGGTTGTGCCGGCCCATGTTTCAGCACCTTCAGTTTTTGTGCTTTTTGCCACCATATTGGTTTCGTCGGTTGGATCCACAACAATTTCCGATGAATTTCCTCCAAAATCGGTCAGCATATAATTTACATCCGGATCGTCAAAAGTTACCGGCAAATCTACTTGTTGACCATCGCCTTCCACGTATGATGGTCCCGTGACATCATCAAAATAGAAAGTATTGTCATTTGTGGAAGAAAAGTCAAAAAAGATCACAATTTTGTCGTATTTATCAGATTCACCATCCGTAAAATCAAAACTCAGTTGTACCCAGGTGTCTACATCATTCACGTCTGTACTCAACTCGGTTGATACATTGCCATCATTTTTGTCTTCAAGTTTGAACAGGACAGTACAAGCTATCGGTGTATGTAGTTTTACATTAAATACGGTTCCCGTAGTGAAATCAATTTTTCCGGGAAGTTCGCTATATACGTGTGCCCATTGTTCTGTTGAGCGGGCCCATTCAGCAACATTGGCACTCGTGTCGATTCCTGATACATCAGGATTGGCAACAATAGTTGGCATATTTGGCCAACCGTTGAAAGGTTCATTTTGATTTTCATCAAAATCGTTGTAGATGTATTGTGCATTCACTGCGAATGCGAACAACATCAATGTCCAAAATGTAATAAAATGTTTCATAATTTAAAATTTTAAGGTTAGTAATGTATGTTTAAAAAAATAAATTCATATTTCTGCTGCTAACTTTTTTGTCTTCTTGCCTCCAGTTCTTCCTGCATGATTAAACATGTTTTATGATCAATTGAATAAAAATAAAGCAGGAAGGCACAGGACATATAGAGTATGCCGGGAAACACCGAAATCATAAGTTTAATACCTGTAATAGAAGTAGCTGATTGTTCGACATTTGGAACAAATTGATACAAAGCCAGCAACCAGCCAGCCAGTGCGCCGCCAATTCCCCAACCTGCTTTTTGGGCGAAAGTTGCGGCAGAAAAAGTGAGCCCTGTTGCTCTTCTGTTATTTTTCCATTCAGAATAATCAGCCGTATCGGCAAGCATTGTCCAGAGAAGGGGTACCGCCGGTGCGTATGTAAACTTTGCCAGGATGTTAAAGCCATAGATCAATTTTGTATCGTCAGCGCCCGGCAGAAAGAGTAAAATGAAAAAGAAACCTGAGACCAGCGAACTGGCAAGAAAAACATTTCTCTTTCCAAACCTTTTTGATAAGGGTTTTGAAAAAGGAATACCGGCAATAAGGGCGAGCGTTCCAATCACATTAAAGAGCTGTACATTTTCCTCATTACCAATATAATATTTAAAATAATAGGCAATGGAAAGATTTTGTATAGCAAACATGACAAAGGAAACAATACCCACGAAGAACAGGATTACCCAGGGTCTGTTGCGAAAAAGGTTTTTAATGTCTTTTTTAAGGTTTTGCTTTTGCTCTGCCGGCGGTTGAACACGTTCTTTGGTAGATTTAAAGGTGATCATAAAAAGAACAAAACTGATAGTAGCAAATAAAATCAAGGTATATTGATAACCTTTGGCATTGTTGCCATCACCAAAAAACCGAGCCAGTGAAAGTGCTGTTCCCGTCACAATTAACTGACCGGCAAAAGCGAAAATAAACCGATAAGAATTCAATCCCGCCCTTTCATATGAATCCGGTGTAATCACTGCGCCAAGCGATGAATAGGGTAAATTGATCGCCGTAAAAACAGTCATTAGCATAAAATAGGTAGTCCCGGCATAGATGATTTTTCCGGTTTGACCGAAATCGGGTGTTGTAAAAGTCAGCACTGCCAGTATGCTATATGGGAGCGCCATCCACAATAGATAAGGCCTGAACTTTCCCCACCTGGTTTTTGTCCGGTCGGCAATGATCCCCATGATCGGATCACTAACCATATCCCAGATTCTGGCAATAAGCATGATTGTGCCAGCCGCTGCAGCCGATATACCAAATGTATCCGTGTAAAATATCAATATCCAGAAACCGACCATGTCCCAGACAAAATGGGAGGCAGTATCACCCAGGCCGTAACCGATTTTTTCTTTTAATGTAAGTTTTGAAGTCCGGATATCCATGTTAAAGATTTAATTTTCTGAATCGCCCTATTGAGATATTTTTATCACATTCGTATATGCCTTTTTAACTTCTTCGTAAGCCTTTTTTTTATTTCTGTCGATATCAACAATTCCCCAATATTCTTCGTTCGGAGTTCCATCGTATGGAACACCTCCACTTTTTGGTGCCCATCCGCCCGGATCCTGTGCCGATACGTTTCCTACTTTCCACCACTCATCTATAAATGCATAGAGGGTAACCCCGGCACAGACATCCTGGTTTTTGAAGACCACCCCGAGAATATTATGCACTGCATCTGCCTGGGCTTGTTCATTCACTCCTACATCGTAACTATTCAAGGCGGCAGTCATGTAACTGTCAGCACCGGCTTCTGACAGGTACATCGGTTTTGTGCTTATTTTTCCCCAGGCAGTAAATATTTCCCCGGGATTATCCCAGCGGTAAACATTCATGCCCCAAATATCAACTTCAGGGCATTCGCTGAGTGCCAGCGAATCGGGTAATTCGCCATGTGCCGTTGCAACGGGATGCGTTGGATCATTCTGATGGACTAAATCCGCTGCATCGTTTAATGCCTCGTACCAGTTTTTTATATCCCCTCCAAACCATTCGGGATGGTAGTTGTATTCGTTGCCTAACTCCCAGAAGAGTATCGCGGGGTGGTTTTTGTATTTGTTAATGTAATCGATGTACGATCCCGAAAGGATATCATAATTGCCGCCCTGGTTGTAACCAAAACCGGTAATAATCTTTATTCCTGCAGCATTGATTTCATCCAGGAAAGCCTTTTCAGCAATGGGTGTATAAACCCTGATGGTATTGATACCGGCTTCTTTCATTAGGGCCAGATCTTCGGTTAAATTGTCGAAACTTCTTTTGTTTGTGCCCTTAGGCACAGGGTGGTAACACACTCCTTTTATCAGGTAAGGCTTACCCTCAACCATGACCTGCCTCCCCGAAATGCTTACCGTATCAGTAGTTAATTTTCCTGCACACGAAATAAGAATACCGGTAAGAACGAAAAGTAAAGTACTATGTATTAATTTGATCATCTTTACAATACTTTATCTGAAGAAGGGATTACAATAGTTTGTATTGCCCGAGCATTGATCTGTAATTCAACCGCTTTTGTACCCAACATCAGTTTTATGTTTTTAATTTCTGAATTCATATTTAAAATCACGACAGCAATGGATCCATCAGGATTTTGTGCGGCCGTCATCATGAGCGAGCTGTCCGGATTTTCAAATCCGATTCTTTTCGCACCAGGTCTGATAAATTTGCTGAAATGAGCCATGGTATAATACAAGGGCGTGAAGTAAACTTCATCATTTTCAGTATCTACGATTACCGGCGCAACACACCAGTTCTTAGCCCAGTTTGGTCCTCCCTGCTTGTTCAGCACCATATTCCAGTCTACCCAGCCATTCACCCAATTGTTGAGACACCCGATAATATCCCTCGCATAGCGATACACCGGAACATATTTCGGGTGTAGCTTTTTCTTATCTTCCGGGGCCCAATCCCATCCCCAATCAGTAGCTTCTTTCGACCAATACCAGTCGTCATCTTTCCAATGAGGCACCTCAGCATCCACACAGGCTTCTGATTGGATGAGCAACTTGCCGGGAGCCATCTCATGGGTAACGTTCAACGATTGAGGAAACCAATCGCAGGTGCTGGCATACCAGTGAACAGCAAACCCATCGAAATATTTTGAAGAAGCCTCATCATGATAAATCATCTGAGCCCATTCTTCAAGTTCCTTTCCCCTGTTTTGATCATAGGCAAGAATTTTTACATCATGGCCAACCGCCTCAAGTTTTGGCCCAAGATGATTTTTGACAAAATCTACCATCTCCGGGGGAGTGTACAGCATACTTTCCCAGTTATTTCCATTTCCCAGTGGCTCATTTTCTACCGTAATGCCCCAAATGTCAATACCTTCCTCTTTATATTCTGTTATATATTTCGAGAAAAACAAAGCCCAGGTATCGTAATAATGAGGTAATAATTTTCCACCTATCCAGTTGTTGTTATCTTTCATCCAGGGAGGTGCTGTCCAGGGTGATGCAATTATCCTGAACCCGTCTTCAGAAATGGCCAATGCATCCTTTATCATCGGTATAATGTCGTTCCTATCTTCCCGAATTGAAAAGTTATCGAGGTTGGTATCGTTTGCAACCGGGTCATATGAATAATGACCGAGTGAAAAATCGCAGGAATTGATGTGGGTACGTGTTAATGAATACCTTGCTCCTCCAGGCCCGAAATAGGCATTCAAAATCAAATCACGTTTTTCCGCACTCATGTTGTTTAGCAACCAGGCTGACGATTCGGTGAAGGCCCCTCCAAAACCGGTTATGGTCTGATATTTTTGATGCGGGAACAATTTTACCAGAACAGAGTTAGCCGAACTTACTTTGGGGGTAATCCTCGTCAGCTGATTTCCCATCGCGGAAGACTCATAAACTTCCACGTGTAGTTGCTCCTCCATCTGACATCCAACGAACATAGTTATCATCATGAGATAAATAATAAACCTATGCAATTTTATTTTTAACATTCGTTCATTTTATAATTCTCCTCTCCTGGCAACAAGTTTTTCTTTAATCTCCCTGGCTTTTTCCTCTGTCAGGTCATATTTCAACATAACCAGTATAGCCAGGAATGCAGTCAGCGCCGGGACTACAATATCAGCTATCCTAAGTCTGGTGAGGGTTTCTGCAGCTTGTAGTGTTTCATTCTGGTCAAACCCTATTAACTTTAATACCAGACCTCCCAAAACAAGAGCAATCGCTTGTCCGAGTTTTACCATCCACCAATAAATAGCACCGAAAGTGCCTTCTTTACGAGGCATTCCGTTTTTGAGCTCATCCAAATCACACACATCAGCCGTCATGCTCATCATCAGGGTGAACAACCCACCTATACCAAATGAAATCAAGGGGATAGGAAGGAAAATAAGCCATGGTATTCCCTGGCTGGCATCGATACTAAACCAGGTCATATGGAGATACTCAAGTGCCGGATTCAGATGAGTAAACAGCGACTCGACTAAATGATTTAACGATTGTCCGAACCGGGTTGCATTAAAAGCGGCATTAAGTTCAACATTGAACCCCCACCATTTTAACGCATAACCGACAATTGATATAGCCGTTGAAGCAACAAATGCCCTGCGTTTGCCCCATCTGTTTGCCATAGAGGAGATAACAGGAATAACCAGGAAAGCAGTAATAATTGCTGACATCATTGAAAACCATGCCGGCCAGGTGCCTGCTCCCTCATAGCTCCCGCGGTACATATAAAATACGATAATGTAAACGCTGAATGCTGCCACCATCTGAAAACCGTTAAAAACCAAAAAAGTAGCTCCGCAGAGCTTCATGAAAGGCTTGTTCTTTGAAACCTGGACAATGCCATGAAACAAGTCTTTTAAATTTGAAAACAAACTTTTAAATGTAAGTTCCTTTCTGTTTTCCATTTTCGAAGAGTCGATACCCCGGCAAAAAAGTGCAGGCATTATGCCTAAGAAGATACAAACCGAACCGACGATGATTGAAAGCTGACGTACACCTATTGCCTGCGATGCGAACATATCCGGATCGGCAATAACCACCCAGAACCATGGAACAATCATCCAGGCTACCTGACCCACAGTTTGTGAAAAAGCCATCAACCGGGTACGTTCATTATAGTCAGAAGTCATTTCATAGCCCAGACCTATTAAAGGAGTTGAGAACATTGTATTTCCGATAAGATAGATCATTGAGAAAATGAGAAAATACCAGAAATTGAAGGTTTGCGAATTGTTCTCATCCAACTGCCACAATACAATGAACAAAATACCACTTAGAATTGCCCCGACAAAAATATAAGGCCTTCTTCGTCCGAACCTCGACTTTGTATTGTCGGAAATAAACCCCATAATGGGATCGGTGATGGCATCAAATATTCTTGGCAGCCCTCCCAATAAACCGGCTAAGAATGGATCCATCCCAAAAGCCGTTAATAAGAAGAACATAAAAAATCCCAGAGCTCCGGGTAATAAGTTGTTCACCAAATGGCCTGATCCAAAAGCAGCTTTCTGCAATATGGGTACTCTGTCTTTTGCTGCTGTTTCGTAATGTGCCATTTAGTAATTTATTTGTATTTTCATATTATCTGATTTATTTTCAATTGTTTATTGCTACAGATATTTAATTATGCTGTATTGTTTTCATTACTTTTTTTGGCTTTCGGTCAACTGTAAACAACCCCCAGTGCTTCTCGGCACCCCGCAAATTATCAGGATTCCCTTTCCAGTCTTCATCAAAAGCCTCGAACCAAAAAGTGGTTATGTTCTGTTTTTCTGACCATTCGAAAATTTGGTCGTAGTATTGCTGCTGTTTCTCCTCACTGGCAAGCATTTCAAACTCAGCGGCAACGGATGGCCAGCCAGCTTCCGTAATAACAATTTTTGCCTCGGGTAATGCCCGGCGTACCCTATCAATATTTTCAATTGAATATGAAAGTGCTTCTCCGATGTCTTTCCCTTCCCAGATAGGGTAAGTATGAACGGACACAAAGTCAACTACTGATGCAAGCGCAACGCCATGATCTGCCCACCATTTGTAATTATCAGCCACGGTTACAGGTTGTATAACCGATTTCTTTACACGTTTTACATAGGAGATAATCGTATCAACATCCACTTTGTGGTCATTCCATTCCACCAGCGCTTCATTACCCACATTTACAGCCACTATCACATCCTGGTATTCATTGGCTAATTTGATACCCCGGTCAATTTCTTCAAGGTTCCAGATTTTATTTTGTTCCAACTCCTCCTTCGGGATTGGTTCAGTAAGCCACTCGCAGGTTTCGTGGTTGCTTAATTCAGCTTTTAACCATATTCCAAGTAACACTTTGATGTTGAATGCATTTTCCCTTATTACCTGCAATATCATTTCAGAATTTTCACCAGAATCATAAATACGGATCAGGTTGAAATTCATCTGGTTACTTATTATTTTCAGGTCTTCCAATACTTCCTCGTAAGATGGATTTATGGCCTGATCTCCACGATCAGGATGCTGTCCTGTCCTGAAACCTGAGTAACAAACCGCCCTCGACACTCCGGCAAGCAAATCATTCTCATGTTGTCTTAACATCGTTTTACCGGAGTCATTATTTTCAGTATCTGCATGTTGTTTTTGGCCTGAATGCATACAGCCTGTCAAACTGTTAACGAAAAAAAGAAATATGAATATTTTCGCAATTTTTATCATAGGGTCATCACACTATTTACAACTTCATTAATATTTCAGCTTTTACAATACGTCCGGTTCGATTAAAGATCTCTTCGCTAAACGAACGCGATAATTTATTGCCTGTAATTTCTATTTGTTGATTATGATTCAAATGGACGATGATTTTATCAGTTTTTTCAGCAGTAAAGACGAATGGAACCTGGCAGAAGGTTACAGCCCACTGGCCAGGCTTTAAGGTGATGGACTTCCATTGATTTTCCAGAGAGAGATATTTGAATTCAAGTTGAGAAGTCAATACTTCGTCACGGTTGAACAAACCTGCAATGAATGTAATTTGACCCTTTGCGATTTGAATCCCCATTTCACCAATCCGGGAAATAATATCCTCTTTCACCTGCCCCGTCATCCCGGGTTGTTGTGCACCTGAATTTCCGGGTGTATGCGAATAAGCATCTGTTGGGAAAGCGCCATATAAAGCAGGAGATTTGTAGAGTCCGATACCCGCTTTTATTTCGTAATAATGATCTTTCAAATTTCCAACAACTTCAGGATCAGCACCCTCGTTCATTGCCCTAAAGAAACATTCCTGGGTAGCAAGTAATAATTTTGAAACCATATGCCAGTAAATACTACCCAATCCTTCGTAGCCATAAAACGTACCCGATCTTCCGGTAAAAGACTGGTGGTCGAACATTTGCTCATAAATATTCAGAATATCATTCTTTTCTTTTTTTATCAATCCGCCATATCGTTTCGGATCCAGCTTGTCTATTGCTTGTGATAAGAGTTCGGCGTTCCTGAATGAACCGTTAAAGTGAAAATTGCCTGTATGATCAATCTCTACAACAGAGGTATTTCCATCGCTAATCAGCTTACTTAACAGTTTTGACCTTTTGACCATTTGGGCGGGTATGTTATTTTTTTCTGTAAACCTTGGGGGGGTTCGGTCGGGATAAAGCAGGTAACTATATTGATCTTTACGGAAAAGCGCACTGCTTTTCAGTGCGTTTAACACTTCGAGACTTTGATTTGAATTTAAATAGCCAGCACTTAACACCGCCACCTGGCCTTCGAGCATTTCATAAAGAGGCCTGATCGTGATTTCCTCTTCCTGAATAGCGATAAGATTGTAGGCATGATACAATCCATCTTCTCGTTTATTTACTTTAATTGATTGGTCGATAAAAGTCAGCGCGACCTGTATAAACTCTTTAAGTTCAATGACATCGATTTTTTCTTTTTTATTTGAAAAAGCGTTAGTATATATCTTTTCGCGGTAAACTGATCCTGCTTCACCTAAATTGTTTGCGAAATAGCGCCTTTCCTTATTGGAAAACCCATGTTTCAGTATGCCGGTATTTTCACGAAATAACTTAAAGACCACATCAAAAAAGTCCTTCACTTCGACTGATATCGCAACAGATTCAATACCTGTTACTTTAAATTGATCATACCAGAACTTCAGGAATCGACGCAGGTAATAAAGGGTAACCATCGAAGCACCATTTCCAACCAGAGCGTTGTTGGCATCATTCCACTCAGGGCGCTGTGTATTCAGCCATATACCTGCTTCAGGGATAAAATTGCTCAATTTCGCCAGCAGTGTTATCAGGATTTTTTCAATAAGGTTAACACAATAAACCTGCTTTTGATCATCCATCAGCAGTTTGCCGTCAGCACCGATTTCTTTTGTCAAAACACCGATTTTATTATTTAGGTCGTGGTCAAACTCAATCGTGTCCTTGGGGTTCTTAACAATATCTTCAAATGGCCTGATCCGGTATGGGACATTGGCAAATGAAAATATTTCTTTTTCAAAGAGTATTTGTAAATGGCCCGGATTAAAGGCTACTGACAATTCAAGCAGTTTTTGAAGGTAAATTATCTGATGATCACCCCAGTATCCTATATATGCCCAGGGGTCATCAGGATCAGGACATTCCCAGTCAATTCCATTCCGCAATATCCGGTAAGGATTATACCCATCGGGCGTAGTTGCATTTAAAAATTTACTGATGATATGTTCAACATAGCCGGGATAAGCGTACAGCAGGGCTTCCCAGTTCTGGAAGATATCGCGCCAGTTTCCCTGATAATCAAGCTTTGGGCTTCCATCATCATTTTTATTTTCAATTGAAAAGATATTCCAGGGCCTGCTGGGGTCGCCATGCCTTCGGCTGAATGTTAGTGGCAGGTATTCATAGCAGATTCTAAATAAATCTGCATCATCTTCTTTTCGTACCTTACCAAGTAGCGTTTTAACAGAAACTTTTTCCGGGAGACCATTCAGAAAAGATTGAAATTTAATGGCTACCTGCCTGTTTTGTGAATGAACGAACTTTTTAAAATCATCAGAAGCTAAGTTATAATTGTCGGGGAAGATTCCCCCCCTCATTACATTATATAATGTGTTGAAAAAATGCCTAACCGTGCAAAGTTCTTCGTTGCTGCATTGCAAACCGTCTGCGTTGGCAACAATCTTTTTTAGGTTTCCTGTACCTTTTTCAATATCATCGGCAACCTGATCAGATAAATTATCGGAACTGGCCAGCAAGTGGTTCAGTTTAGCGACATCCGTGCTGTTTTGGTTGATCTCAGCCACTATCGTCCATTTGCCACTCTGCTTTTCGGATAGTTCAAGAGTACCACTAATGTAATAAGCCCCCCGGGATGCACGGATATCCGTTTCGGGTTGCAAAGCAAGTCCTTTTGAGAAACGTAACAGTTGTTTATCCGAAATCAATATTTTCCGATTCGTCAGGCCAACTGACCATACTGTGGTAGCATTCAATGATTCACTCGGCTCAGCCCGGTCAACCGGAATGGAACTTAACATGAAAAGACCGAGGCCGGTTTTTTCCAGTAATTCGGCCTTTTTATAGGCATCCAAAAGATTGCTGTATTCGTTTTGAAAAGCGTAATCGACGCCGCTTGGTAAGATATTTCCGATTCCATCAAGAATTGATACCTTGATTGGCACTCTACTGATGTTGGTGATTACTGATTCTTTGACGAAACCGAATTTCTCGCTAAATGACCATCTGTATCTATAACTGACACCCAGCTCATGATTCATTTCTTCAAAAATGATTTTGTTGCCATTAACACTTTTATATAGGTTTCTGGTTATTTTGTAAACTCCTTTCAAAGCTTTTGAAAATGGCTCCCAGAGATATGTTTTTTCGTTTTTGTGAAACAGGCAGACTGTTTTACTACCTGTAATTCCACAATAATCATGGATCTTATCCTCAGTATAATAGGGAAACAATGCATTATCCCGGTTCTTTCTTCCGGCTGATAATGAACCGTTACTTGAGATATACAACCAGTGGTCGGAATCGCTGACCAGTGCCATGAAAAAGTCCGGCATCCGGTCATAGTTAGCGATGCAATAGAATCGTTCATTTTTAATGTTTACAAACACGCCATCAACACTGGATTCATTGTTCCTGATCAATGTATCACCGAGATAGATCTTGTTTTCTAACATCTTTTAATCGATCTTATTTTTTAACATTAACTGGTCAGTACCATTTCCAGTTCCTCTAATGATTTACCTTTTGTTTCAGGCACTTTCCTGATGATATAAATCAGCCCGACAGCAGCAAAAATCCCATACATCAAAAAAGTCCATGAACTTCCCAGGTTCTCCAGTTCCCAGGGAAATACCAGCTGAACCAGGAAACTGACAACCGAATTGATAAACCCTACAAATGAAATAGCAACGGCTCTCACCCAGTTTGGAAAAAGCTCTGAAAAAAGCACCCACATGACCGGTCCTATGGATACGGCAAAAGATGCCACAAAAGCAAGAATCCCAAATAGAATTAATCCTGTTTGCAGACTTGTAGCGCTCCTGAGAATTTCAGATTCGTATAGTTGAATTTCTTTATTGGTAAGTGTTTCTGCGATTGCTGTTTTAAAATCCGCTTCATGATCGAAATGAATACCGGCCAGTTTAACCAATTTTTGTTTGTTCAGTCCATCAGGTAATGTTGAAATTGATTTTTGGGTTAATGAATAAGTTGCCGATCCAAATCCATAGGATAGCAAAATCATGGAAATGGCAATACCCAGCATACCGGCAATCAACAGTGGTTTTCGTCCTAATTTATCAATCAGAAACATGGCGACAACTGTAAAGATCAGGTTGACCAGTCCCACAAAAATGGCTTGCGAAAAGGCAGCGTCTGTTCCAATACCTGACTTTTCAAAGATCATCGGGGCATAGAAAAATACCGAGTTAATACCCGTTATTTGTTGCAAAACAGCCAGTACAATAGCAATGGTCAAAACCGTTCCCAAAACCGGCTTAAAAATGTCTTTAAGGGAAACTTTTTTCTTTTCCACATCTTGTTTTATGCTGGCTTTAATGGCGTTAAGGTCATTTGAGGCGACATCAGAACCCAGTGCTTTTTGAAGCGTTTTAAAGGCTTCATCATTTTTGCCGTGCATAACCAGCCAACGGGGGCTCTTTGGTACAATAAATAATGCAATAAAATAGAGCAGAGCCGGTAAAGTCTCCAGACCCAGCATCCATCGCCAGTTGTAGTGAGCAAATTGCAATTTGTGTGTCCATGAAGCATCCAACTGACCCAATTTCAGGATCAGGAAGTTTGTAAAAAATGCCGTAGATATACCCACCACAATATTTAGCTGATTGAACGAAACCATTGTACCTCTTATCTTGGGTGGAGCGATTTCTGCGATGTACATTGGTGCAATAATGAGGGAGGCGCCAACGCCAAGTCCGCCAATCATACGGGCAATTACCAAGAGTGTGAAAGAAGGTGCAAGAGCAGAGGCAATGGCTGAAATAGCGTAAAGTGAAGCAGCAACCGATAATAATCGTTTTCTTCCGTATTTATCGCTGAGCGGACCGGCAACTATCATGGCAAGCGTTGCTGTCAATGTCAAGGAGCTTACTGCCCACCCTAATTCGATTTTTGTCAAATTAAATTGGGGTTCGATAAATTTAACCACACCGGAAATCACGGAGGCATCAAATCCCATTAAAAAGCCACCCAGGGCTACGATTAATGAAACAAGAACAATATATCCTTTGTTTGCCTCCTTCATTTGCTCATATTAACTATTCTGATTTTTGATAAACCCTTACATAATCCACCTCCATCGTCTGGGGAAACGCTTTGTCATCAATCCCCTGCATACTGCCCCATGCACCACCGATAGCAACGTTCAGTATCAGGTAAAAAGGTTTGTTGTAGGGCCATTTCGTTTCTCCAAATCCTTTATTTTTATACTGAAAATAAAGGCTGTCATCCACATAGGCTTTCAATGCATCAGGTTCCCAGTCGAGGATATAGGAATGAAAAGTTTCATCCGCCCCGTGCACCATGATCGTTGCTGTTTTCTGGGTATGTTTCTGCCATTGATAATCTTTAGAATGTGCCGATGCATGTACAACACCCAGGTCGTGTCCAACATGTTCCATAATATCTATTTCACCGATGTCGGGCCAGTTGCCGTCTTTGAAGCTCCATCCCTCGGGCATCATCCAGATGGCTGACCAGGTTCCAATTCCTGCCGGGAGTTTAGCATTTACTTCTATACGTCCGTAAAGCCAATCCGCTTTTGAAGCCAGTCGGGCAGATGTAAATTCCTTATCGTTAATTTTTTTCTTTCGGGCAATAATGTGCAAAGTGCCTTTTTCAACTTTTGCATTTTTTTCAGATGCTTCGGTATAATACTGGGCTTCATGATTTCCCCATCCCGCATCGTTTCCTTCTGTATCGTAAGACCATTTCGACGAATCCGGCAGGCCGGTGTAATTAAACTCATCTGACCATACCAATTTATACTTGTTGTTCGTTGAATTCGGATTTTGATCAGTATGATTTGTGCTTTGCTGAAAATTACATCCTGCAAGGATACCTGCAAATAATGGAATAAAAAGAAGGCTTTTCATTGTTATTATTTATTTAAGGATAAATATCCGGCAACTAATCGTACTGGTAAACCCGTAC
>Ga0114931_10004391_pt1 | contig 17594 bp, 15 predicted proteins | sample 2SBtaG_FD_89579 | JGI IMG/M metagenome (GOLD analysis project Ga0114931, IMG submission 89579) | Deep subsurface microbial communities from Kolumbo volcano to uncover new lineages of life (NeLLi) - 2SBTROV14_V59a metaG | ecosystem: Environmental > Aquatic > Marine > Volcanic | place: Kolumbo...
CGAGAAACTTCAAATAGTAAAAAGCAAATACTTAGACCCACGAATTACAAGAGAAGTTAAAAAAGATATTTGGATTACCACGGCTATTCCTTCGTTTTCTATGAAAGTTCAAGATTTAGCTTATCCGGTACAAAATGGACAATTTATGCACACAATGGTAACTGCTTATGATTTTCACGCAGATATTACACAAGCACAAAGCGTGGTTGATGAACTGTTCGACCCTCAGAGCGATTACAATAAACGCAGGTCCACTACTTTAGAAATACTTATGAAAACCATAGGTATAGGAACTGTGATGGAAGAAGGAGCTAATGATGGATTTGAGGATGAATGGGACGGAAAAGAAATAGGAGGAGTTAAACACGTTAAAAAGAATTTTTGGGGTAAATGGAAACAAGAACAGGCTCCACAAATACCAATCGGACTTTATAAAGATATGGAAGAAAGCAAAATATTATTCCCTGAAATCAGCGGAGTGAACTCAGCAAACAGAGGGCAGACCGATTCAAAACAAGAAACAGGGAAATTATTTATAGCAAAACGTGAGCAAGGGGAGCAGATGTTAGGTTATTTATTCGATAACTTAGAGGCTTCTACACTTCACGTAGGGCGTAATGCTGTTGATAATATTCAGCATTATATGACTGAGGAGCGTGAGATAAGAATTGCCGGTGATTTTGATAACCTCACCTGGTTAAAAATAAACCAAAGAACAGTTCAGGGGATTGTAAATGATATTACAATAAGTAAGTTTGATCTTACAATTTCTCAAACACCGTATGGTAGGAATATGAGAGAAATTGAATACTTAAAGTTATTAGATATAGTTAAATTCACGGCAGAGATTAACCCGCAAGCTGCTATGTTAATGCTCCCGATACTAATTAAAGCATCTGATACACCTTACAGGTCGGAAATAGTCGGTATATTAGAAAAACTCGTAGGGATGACAGAAAAAGACTTACAAGCTGCTGCTTTGCAGAAGTTCTTAGAGACGGAGCAAGCCAGAATGGGTACGGAGCAGGCTAAGATGCAAGTTAATGACGCAAAACGTGGTGATGAAATTGATAACTTTATGTATAATACAGTAAAACAAGGTGCAGCGTTAATGAATTAAAAGGAAATAATGCCTTATAAAAGAATAGATAAAACAGTATATAAATATCAAGATGGTAAATGGGTAAGTGTAGGTAAATCTGATACGGTAGAAAAAGCTATTAAACACTTAAAAATACTAAGAATGATAGAGCACGGGTATAAAGTTAGGAAATAAATGAATAGACTAATACACGGAGATTGTTTAATTGAAATGCCTAAACTAATTAAGGAAGGTGTTAAGGTTGATTTGGTGGTTATTGATCCACCCTATAATATCAAAAAAGCAGAGTGGGATAAATGGGAAAAGCAAGATGATTACATAGAATGGCTCGGTTCTGTTTTCTTAGAGTGCCAGAGGATATTAAAAGATAACGGTTCTTTTTATTTTTTCCATAATGATTTTTTACAAATAGTAGGACTCCAAAACTGGATAAATAAAAATACAAAGTTTGTTTTCAGGCAGTTGATAGTTTGGAATAAAAAATTTAGTGGGTGCAAAAATGAGGGCTTTTTGCAAGGTTATAACGAAGTTGAAATGCTTAGGAATTATCAAAAAATGGCTGAATATTGCCTTTATTATACTTTCCAAGATGAAACTGGGCTAACTACGGCAATGTTAAATATAAATAATTTTAGTTCTTTAAGAAAATATTTTAAGGGTTACCAAAAAGATACTGGGTTAAATAAAAAACAAATTATTGATTTAGTAGGGCAGAAAGCCGATCATTGTTTTAGATGGGGTTCTTCTCAATGGGATTTGCCGACGAAAGAAACTTACAATGAATTATTAAAACTTCCGCATAATAACGGATTTTTAAGAAAAGAATACGAAGATTTAAGAAAAGAATACGAAGATTTAAGATATACATTCAATAATCAGAAAACGCATCATTCAGTTTGGAATTATGAAGTAGAACAACAAAACGGACATATAACACCAAAGCCAGTTGATTTAATAGAAAATATAATTAAATATTCAAGTAACGAAAACAACTTAGTGTTAGATTGTTTTTCTGGAAGCGGAACTACCGCCATAGCTTGTATGAATACAAACAGAAATTATATTTGTATAGAAAAAGATGAGAAATATTTTGAGTTAGGTAAAAAGAGAGTTGAAAATCATAAACCACAAATTAAAATGGCTATATAAAAAAACATTTGACTTTTATCATTTGTTTATTTTATTAATAATGTAGAAAAATAAAATTTAGGGTAAAAATGAAAAATTACATTGCGGGATAGAGAAGCCAGGCATCTCGTCAGGCTCATTACCTGAAGATCGTAGGTTCGAGTCCTACTCCCGCTACTAAATAATGAAACGGGTAGCCGTAAATGGAGCCCCAATTATCAAGAAAATTCTTGGTTATTGGGGCTTTTTTTATTTAAACAAAATGGAGATATAATGAGAAAAACACTTCTAATGATGATAACAATAATGTTGTTATCCATCACTACAAAGGCTCAATTTACAACCAATGCGTTTGTAAAAGCCGATAAAACGGAGTTAAATATACACTTCGTTGGTACTTTAGATACTCTTGGCGGTGCAAATCCCTCGCTGACAAGCAATCTTTTTGATTTAGCCGATTACGACGGAGTTACTAATTTAACAATCTCGTATAGGTTTGTTCCTACGGCTCCTTCTACTGCTGCAAAAGTATCTATGTCAATCTTACGTTCTGATGATGACGTTAATTATAATTCAGTAGTAGGTGATACAATTATCTCATCGGCTACCAGCATTAACAGTTGGCAATATACATCTTTCACGTTAGGCAACACAAGGGCGAAAACTTTGAAATTGCATTTGTTCAATATATTAGCCGGAGGGAATATAGCATTCGATGTTTATATACGTTCTGCAAAAAGAGATTATTAAGGAGATATAATGGACACTGAATTAGTAGAATCTGAGAAATCAGAGTTAAAAAAGAAATTAAAACTTAATCCTAACACAGATAAAGAAGTTCTTAAAGACCTTGATAAAAGTAAAACAGAAATGAGGTCGAGTGTCTCAATGACAAACGATGGGCTTAGAGCAAGTTTTAATATAGACCAAAACGGGGATAAAAACTCAGTTTATAAAAATTTTGAAAAGACATTCAAAAATGTGGATGAGTACGCAGGGTATTTAAAAAAATTCTTTGCTGCTGATCCCGATTAATAACAAACAGCGGGCAATCCAGAGATGGACCGCAAGGAAGGTAATATGAGTGAGAAAGAACAAGTATTAACTGAAGATGAAGAAAACAATCTTGAGGTAATACAGAATTTAGATTCGCCGGAGAAAATCCAGGCGATGGAAGAAATCTTTAACGAAGAAAGCTCCGAAGCTCCTAAATCAGAGGCTGATGAAGAAAATAAATCAGAAGAAGAAAAGGATAAAGTTAAGGATAAAGCAAGTACGGTTGAAGATAAAAAAAGTGAAGAAGATAAAAAATTAGAACCAGAAGAAACCCCTAAAGCTCCTGAAAAGGAAAAAGCAGAGGACAAGGCTTCTTTTGAGATAACTGATGAGTATATCGAAAAAGCACCGGAAAAAGATAGAAATTTATTAACTTCTATCAAAGGTGAGATAATCTCACCGAAAGCGTTGAAGATTTATCTAAATGCTCAAAGACTCTTGGGTAAACGTACACAAGATTTAATGAAACCAGAGGATAAAGTTCAACAAATTAATCAACCTCAACTTGCCGAGGAAGGCGAAAAGCCACAAGACGTAAAAGAAAAACTTGTATTAGGGCAACTTAAAAAGAATTATCCTGATTTGCCCGATGATTTAACTGAACGTGAGGATTATCTAAGAGAGTTAAATTATGATAAACCTTTAGAGTTTCAGAAATTCGTAAGAGACAGACAAACAATTTCAGATCAAGTTGAAAAAGACTACAACCAAATGCAGTACTTTGTTAATAATTATGAGAAGATTAATAACGAAATCATCAATGAGGAGATACGGTCTATCAATGAACAATTTGGTAAAATGAATGTCGAGCCGAAAGACTTAGATATTGACTTATCAATTGACGAAGACGGGAATTATTCTACTGCGTTAAATTCATTATTACTTGATAACACCGGGAAACAATTAGATGTGTCATTGTTTCAATATGTAGGCGGTAAGCCGATATTAAAGAAACAATCACTGGCAGTTAAACTATTTCAACAAAAACTACCGGATATTATCAATTTAGTGAAAGTATCGGGTAGAAAAGACGGATTAAAAGCTGCACACGATAAAAAAACTGTTAAAACTTTATCGGGTGCTTCTTCAGGTGGTTCAGAGAAAGTAATTAAAGAAGACTACACACCTGAGGAAATTGCAGGAATAACAGACCCTGATGAATTGGCAAGAATTGAGAAAAGTTTTAATTCTTAAATACAGGAAATAAATAATGGGAATGTTCACGAAAGATATGAAAGCGTATCGTGCTTTACTATCTAAAAAAATAGAAAGGGCTGCCTGGACTGAAATGCCTATGTGGAATCAATTTATTGGTTTTATAGGTAATGGAGATGTCAGATATCCTCGATCAGTCGCTATGGGAAGTTCAGAGACTAAAAGACTTAAACCTACCGGTAAGCCGATAGAAGTCTTAACTAACTTTATGCACGAAGGCGGTGCGACAATGGATATTCCTTTGTTAAATCCACTAACTGAAATGCCTGTCTTAGGTGATGAACAGTTACTGGGAACAGAGGAATCAAGAAAAATAACTTATAAAACAGCAACAATAAACCAGGTCAGAAAAGGTGTTAAGGTACGTGATGGCAGGATGTCAGAACAATATCTTAAAAAACCGGAAGTACAAAGAGCATTTATGGAAGGAGCACAAGCAGAACTAAGTGATTTCTTCGGACGTTATAATGGTTATCAGCCTTATGCTGCTTTATTGCAAAGATATGGAAGTAATATAACTGCTTCTACAGCAAAAGGTGGCTTAGGTTACACTCAGGCATCACACCCTAATTTCTTTGTTGCAGGTTATACCGGAACAGGTCAAGCAACTTGGAGTGATACACCGGCTACTTATGAAACAAATGTAGCTACTGCACTTGCTTCATTAACAGATACTTCTTCGGATTATTTCTCAACTTCAACTATTGAAGCCGCTGCTTTTCACGCTTCAAGATTAAAAATCAGAAGGGTAAAAGTATCTGGCGTACAGGAACCGGCTTATTGTATGGTAATTTCTCCTGCACAAGCCATTCAGTTGTTAAGAGATACAAAATGGTTAGATACAGTGAAATACACTTTACCACGTTCTACTGAAAGCAAACTTGTAACCGGTCAATTGATTGGTGTTTATAGAGGTGTTGCAATTTTTGTAGATCAGAATATACCTGGTGCAAGAGTGTCTTCTACAGCAGGATATGACGCAGCAAGAGGAACTGTAAATTATGGTAATGCTAATTTCTTAGCCGATCCGATTGACACTTCACCTTTAAAACTTGCTATACTATTTGGTGCATCTGCTGTCGCAGCTGGCTATGCCTCACCTCTTGGTTTCGATAGAGAGACGTGGGACTATAAAAACAAGCTGACAGAAGGAGGCGGAATGATAGTTGGATTTGAAAGATGTGATGTTTATGACAATGATGGCTATTATGGAACTGCCGGTAATTTTCACGAGAATACATCTTCAATGGTAATAGCAACGTATTCGTCTGAAAGTGTATCGTTTTAATTAATTGAGGATGTGAATCCTCTTATTGTAAATTTTATTGAGGAATAAGAAATGGCAGCAGGATTAAAAAGAAACTTCGATAGAGAAGTTGACAGCGGAGCCTGGGAAGACCAGTTTGCAATAGCTAAGGCTGATGCAGATAATTTAGTCGGATTCCACGCTACGAAGGGTTCGGATTCAAGCGGAACGCCAACTGTAATTGTTACTTGCCACTATGTTGGTTCAGGTGCGATAACATTGGCTAATTATAAAGGATTACCGAATCATTCTGTAATCTGGGATCACCAAGCGTATAAATATCACGTAAAAATAGCTGCAAGCGGGACGTCTACGTGGAAGTCAAGTGCGGCAGCAACTTGAGTGATATAAAGGATAGAAATATCTCTAATCTTCCAAACGTATGGAGATTAATCTATGCGTTTGGGGGAATTTATTAAATAATAAAAGGATTTATTATGAAGTTATATAAAAGAAACGTCCTTGTAGAGATGCCTAAAAAACAAGCAGAGTTTAATTTAAAGAATAATTCTGAAATTTTTTCATTGAAACTAAGGTCGGAAGATAAAGTTGTAGAAACAAAAACAACTGGTAGCGGGGCGAAACCTAAATTGTTAGATAAACAAAAGAAATCAGACTTACTCTTAACGGCTAAAGAAATGGGTTTAGATGTAAATGATGATTTAACGAAAAAACAAATCATAGATTTAATCTTGGATAATGAGCCTATTGAATGAGCAGGGTTTCAAATATAGAAAGTATCGTCAGGTTGAAATTAAACCAGGTTAATAAATCAAACATTCAAACATCTGAGATTTATACTGTTTTAAACTTTATGCAAACTTATTTAATGCTTGAGACAAAATGCCTGGAAAGGTCTTTTACTATATCAACCGTTAAGGACCAAGAGGCTTATGATATTTCTTCCGAACAAGTAGGGCAAATAACTTTTCTAATGAACTCTTGGAAAGGGAAAATAGAAATAGTTTCAAATATTGAATACCCGGAGTATGAAGAAATATCGGCTTCTTATCCTTCTATTATGACGATATTTAACAGAAGTATATATTTAAGACCAATTCCAACAGAAGTTAATACAATCACTTTATTTGGGAAACAAACATCTGTGAGAACTGACGCAAGTGCATCAAATGAACCGGAAGTGCCTAAATATTGTGATTTAGCTTTAATTTATGGGATATGTAAAGAGTTAGCGGGTGAAAGCACGATTGACCCTTCGAGTAAAAGAACTTTTTACGAAGAATTTATAGATCAAAAAGATTTAATCATACGGACTTGTAATTTGAAACATTCTCAACATAATACAAGGAGAGTTTGGTAATGTCAATTCTACCGGTAAGTACGACTCCGAAAATAGATATTATTAGTGTTGAAATGTCAAGAAAAGTAGGACATCCGGTAAATAATGCAACCGATGATACGGATTCATTGAAATCTATCGAAAGAATGAGTTATATAAATAAAGCAATGTTTAAAATGATAAACGATGTTTGGATGAAACTAAAAGGGGACACAGAGGTTTTTGTAAATATGTTCCCGGAACTAATTGTAAAAACATCTGCCCTAACTTTATCAAGCGGGAATTATACAATAATAAGTCCTTATTTAGATTTTTTTAAACTTATAGACGGTAAAACAGAGGCTGATGTTTATATAAAAAGATGGCACGAGACCTTGTTTATGGTAGCAGAGACTGGTAAGAATTTAAACTATATAGCTACTGCTTCAGACCCATCGGTTATCCAATTAAAGAATATGCTTTATTTTTACCCTAAAAACTCGACTTTTACACCTACAATTCTGTATATAAAAGTACCGGTGAATCCTACTTCAGGGAATTATTTAACACAAGGCGGTCAATATGATTCGCCGTTTTTCGATCACAGAAACGAAGAAATATCTCAGATAGCTGCTGATTTATTCCTTCAAGATGCACAAGAAATTTAAGGAGATTTAATGGCACTTTCAAAAACTTGGACATTAACTAAATTACAAAGTTTTTTAAGAGTATTAGTTAATGAAATTGCACCGGATAAAGTACAAGATTTATCATTGGTTGATTTTTTGAATTTAGCGACGCAAGATGTAGCTGAAATGCTTGCTGCTGCTTCATTGCCTGAATATGGGACAACTGCAACGGTTACTGAGTCTGCGGGTGTAATTGATGTCAGTAATTTAGTAATTGATAAAGTAATTAAAATAGTTGACGGAACAAATGGACTTGCTTCACCTAAACCGGACTTTGCTTATGAGAATTTATCCAATATTGATCAATATAAAGATAGTTTATTTTATAATTGGTTTGGTGATAAAATATACTTATTTATTGGGTCTAACCTTACGAAAGGAACGCTTACATTGTATTATTACAGACAACCTACCTTGCTTTCGTCAGGGTCTGATTATATAGATATATCCGATAAATATGTTTCATTGGTAATCGCAAAAGCTAAAACTATGATTTACGAACAATTAAACAGAATGGCACCGGAGGCACTTACTTCTTTAATCGAATCTAAAACAGCGGAGATAAGAAGATTAAACAGAGAAGAAACCGCAGATGTAAATAAACGACAGGCTAAATGAAGTTCCAAGAATTTGAAATAAAAGATTTTAATGGGATTAAATCATCTTCAAGAGAGCCTTTGTTTAATGATGCTAATGATATACAGAATTTCGATGTAAGAAACATTAAAGGCGATTTAGTTACAAGACAGGGTTATATTCAGAAATACTCCGCTCCTTCAAATGCAAAACTTACATCTGTGTCAACTCTTGGGTTCAAAAATATAATAATGACCAATACATCAGTAGAAACAGAGGTTACTTGTGTGGTTCAAAAAGGAACTCTTTCTGCTGAATCATCAGGACACACTTTGGGTTTACCTATATCAATAACAGTTCCTGCTATATGGACTTCACATTATTGGGATGGTAGTAACTGGGTTAATAGTTGGAGCTGGGCTAATTTTATGATATTAACCAGTATAAACGCAATTACTGTTAATAAATATAAAATAGAATTAGATTTTGTAGATTCTAATTATTACTCTGATGAATTAAGTGGATATGTAATTGTTAATATAACAAAAAGCCCGTCAGAGGTAGCTAAAATAATTAAAAGTTATTCAGGCACATCTTCAAGAGTTTCTTTAGACATATCGGATAATTTCCACACCTGGAGCACGGGGGACACAGTTATTATAATGAGAAATTATATCCCTTATGATTATCTAATAGGAATGGGAAGTGCAACATCAAATGATGTTTCTTTTCATAAAGTAAACGATGATTTAAGGATAGGGTTTGGAGGATATGCAGATAGGCTTGGTTTAAGTGTAGGGTTTATAAATAAATATTTTAAATTAAGTCAAATCTATACCACTACATATACAGCAAATGAAATTGAAGCTGTTGCTAAAATAGATATGATTTCAATTGATCCTTATAACGTAGTAGGGACTGACGCAAGGTTAGAGCTTATGCAAGTCAGCGGTGGAACGTTAGAAGCGAATACTTATTATCTTAAATTAACCGGAGTGTTGGATGGATTTAACGAATTTTTATTAGATGATGCAAAAATAACCATTGATGGGAACAATAATATCAGTGCTTCGCCAAGGATAAGATATGGGACGGAAAATAAAAGACTCACTTCATTAAAACTTTACTGGTCTGATGATAATGAATTATTCTATTTTGTTAATGAATGGAAGTTGAGTGATAAAACATATACAGCAAAAAATTTAGGTGTTAGTTCGCAGGGAGATTTAACTTTAGATGCTTTTGGTAGTATAAATTTACATACAGATAATAATGCAGTAACACCTACAACAGATTCTAACGCAACAACAGGATGGACTGCTGCTTTAGGTCTTTTTACAGAAACAACGCTTAGTTCTATTAGCACTTCACCTACTCCAGAGGATGGATCGTATTGTTTAAAAACAGCTTTTAATTTCCCTGATTATTCTTCTTTCCCTAATGGTATAATAAATGCAGGTTTATCATATCAAATTACGGGTTTAGAAGAAGGGACTTTATACCAGGCTGATTTTTGGGTCTATACTACTGATGACACAACAGTCAGAGCGAGTTTGTTTGGAAGAAGGTCTCTTTATCGTACAGAGGATAATACTATTTTAATACCTGTTAAAGCAAATACGTGGACAAGAGCTGTTGATACTTTAAGAGCCCCTGCGGATGCACAAAGTTTAATGATTACAAGACCTGTAGGTTCAAATTCCGATACACTTGTTATAGACAATGTTAGAATAGCAAAATATACTTTGACTTCATTTATAACATCAGACACAGATAAACTTAAAGAAATTTCAGATGAAATGGGCTACGAACCGAGTTATAATTTAGTCAGAAGTTGGGATCAAGCACTTGTATCCCAAGGCAAGGCTTTGTTTGTTAATCCGTATATAGAAAAAAGATATGCTAATAAAATATTCTTCTCGTCTATCTCAGGGCAAGGAGAGTTCCAATACGATGTAGTAACAGCTGCTAATTTCTTCGATTTAGAAAATTTTGACGGTAATGATTTAATAGGTTTAGATATACTTCCGAATTTAGATTTCTTTGCGTTAAAAAATAACTCCGTACAAAGGATAGACTCTTTAAGTGGAAGAAGTAAAGAAATAAAATTCGGTACAGGGGTTATATCAAAGAAAACAATAGTTAATTTCGGGAATAAAGTCCTTTGGTGTGGTAAACAAAATATATACGCTTCTGATGGATTAAATATAATAGATATGTCAGAAGGGTCTATAAGAGATATTTATAGGAAAATATCAGATAAAACTTTAATAAAAGGTGTGAGAGAGGAAAATTATAACACATATAGGCTTTACGATGGTGTTTCTAAAGAATATTTATTAATGGACAGAGGATGGTTTTCTTTTTCACAATCTGACACACCTGATGAATATTCAATTGCAGCAAATGGTGATGTATGGTTTATGAAAAACGGAGTAGTTTATATTAAATCAGATACAAACGGGGATAATGGAAGTGCGATAAGTTTTAGTTGGAAGTCAGTTCCGATTGATATTAATTTACTCGGCAGTCAATTACAGCATACGAAAAGATTTTATATAAGAAGTTACTGGTTAAAGTATATAATAAACACATCAAACAGTATAACGAAATTAAAAATAGGTATTTATTTAGACGGGAGCACGAGTTTATTTCAACAAAGTTTTATATCGGATTTAACATTAGGGGAGCATTCAGATTCAAAAAGATTAAAAATAGGCACAAGCTGTAAATATTTTCAATTAGAAATATCAGGCGAAGACGTAAAAGGAGAAGGAATTTCGATTGCTTCTACCGGGGTTCTGTGGCAGCCTCAACCGTTAGGAAGATGGGATTCAAATAGATGATTATAAAAAGACAATATAAATTTCCGGATAATCCGGGGCTTGAACGTGAACTGGATAATATAGTTAACCAGTTAAATGGTAAAGAATCAATTAAAGGGATAACTACGTTTAAGGATATTGTTGTAAAAGGAATAATAGACCAACAATCTACACGGACAAGTTATTTCGGGTCTGAAAATATACTTCCTCACAAAAGCTATTTTACAAATTTAGGAAGTGTAGATAAAAAGTTTTTGACTATAAATGCTGCTGAATTAAACATTGAGACTTTAGTTGCAAGAGAATCTGTTTCGACAATAGGTGGAAGGGTTTTAATTGGTTCAGGGTCTTCTTCATTGGTAGCTGATATAAGTTCTACACAAGATACAATTGACGTAAAACACAACGGGATGACTACAAACGATATAGTTTATTTAGAAGGCGGAGGGCAGATAGAGTTTATAAAAATACTCTCGGCTCCTACAACGATTGACAAAGAAAGATTTAGATACACAGTCCAAAGAGATTTAGATTCATCGGGAGCTAATAAATGGACTTCAGGAAGTGCGGTTTTTAATACAGGTCAAACCGGAGAAGGGTTTATTGATTTATATTCTGTTTCTTCATTAAAAGGAAGCAGCCAGACAGGACCTACTATCGTAGGGAATATAAGAAATTCACTTACTTATAACGATTGGACGGAGCATTGGGCTATCGGTCAGTTAAACGGACTTTACGGGTATACTAATTCTACGTTCGGAGTCGGATTAGGTGAATATTCTACAACAAAATCTTATTTAACGGTAGATTCTACAAATGGAATACGAATGCTCAAGGGTACATCCGTACTTGCTCAATGGAACACAACTGGGGTTATTGCAGTTGGGGAAATAGCAGACGGTAAATCTTACGTAGAAATATCCGCCGGGACATTGGAATTTAAGACACAAATAGACCCATTAACAACGAATACTATGATAAGTTTAGACGTAACAGACGGAGTTGTGGTAGGTGATTTGCTTAATACTTACTTACAATATACTACTTCGGGGGGTCTTGTTATAAATGGAGACGGAACTGCATTAGATATTTCAACAAATGCAACTATAGCCACAGTTGAGGGGAATATAACCACAAATTCTTCCAATATTTCACAAAATGCTACTGACATTACTTTAAGAGTCAAAAAAAATGATGTAATAAATCAGATAAATATTTCAACAGAAGGAATTTTAATAGATGCAGATAATATAAAAATAGACGGCACTACTACCTTTACAACCGGATACGATCCTTCTGATAAAGCCAAAACATTTAGACAAGCTACCGCCCCTGTTACAGGAATGACTGCAGGAGATATTTGGATAGACACGGATGATGGAGATAGACCCTATAGTTATAACGGAACATCCTGGATCCCTTCACTGACAATTATCAACGGTGGTAATATAACAACCGGAACGATAAATGCTTCATTGGTAACTGTCACAAATTTGAACGCAACAAATATTACAACAGGCACTTTAGATGTAGCAAGGCTTTCAGTAAGTTCTCTGGATGCAATTAGCGCAAATTTAGGCTCAATAACTGCGGGGAATATAACTCTTGATACATCAGGATATATAAAGGGAGGACAAACTGCTTATAATACAGGTACAGGCTTTTATTTAGGTTATTCAGGCGGTGGATATAAATTTTCGATAGGAAGCTCAACAAAATCAATGACTTGGGACGGAGCTAATTTAACAGTAAATGGCGGGATAGTTTCAAATATCCAAACAGGCAGTGAAATAGGAATACAAGGATGGCAACACGATATGACTTTTAGTTCTACTGATTTTGACACTCTTGCTTGGAGTTCGGGGACTATTTATTTATTAGACGGCACTACATACAGTATAACAGCCGGCAATACTGGGAATATAATAGCTATTACTTATATATATCTTGACACGGCGGTCTCGATAACGACATTACAAACCACAACGACTTCTTCAACGGCAATCGGGAGCGGTAAGATAATGATAGCAGTTGCACAAAAGACTGTTTCGGGTAAAGATATTTTATTTCAGGTCTTTGGTGGTAATGCTTTGGGTGGTTCGGGTAAATTATTAACAGCTTCAAATATAGCTGCGAACACGATTACAGCAAATGAAATATACGCTAATACAATAACAGCATCAGAGATTAAGGCTGGCACAATTACTGCAACGGAAATAAATACTTCCACAATTACCACACTTAATTTAACTGCGGGGACGATTGATGGCGTTACTATTACTGGCGGAGTATTAAGAACAAATGATACTACGACAAGGGTTGAAATAAACTCTACTGATAATGCCCTGTATTTTTATAAGTTAGGCAATCAAGGAGTAATTATAAAAGATGATGCTACTGATGGTGTAGGTGTTTTTCTGCAAGATGGGATATTACAAGCCGTTAAAGGTTCCCCATTAGCAGGGAACTACAGCTATACACAGATTGCAAGTTCGACTAACTTTAAAAATATTAATATGTATGCTATACAAAAAGATACAAGCCAATATATTGGTTCTAATTTGCAGATCGAAAGGACTGTCGCTGGTAGCACGATAGGATATTATGCAGATATTTCTGGTATTGCCGGCGGGACTCATTATGGAGTGTTGCTTGATATCAGTTCCCCTGGGACAACAAACTATGGTATTCATGCTACGGCTTCAGGGGCAACTACAAATTGGGCTGGATATTTTGAGGGTGATGTAAAAACAACAGGCACTATTAAAACAGCAGACCCAGGTTCCGGGGCTGGCTCGTGGAAATTAGGGACTTATAGGTCAAGTTATGGACAAACAATAGACCCTGCGGGATACATTGAAGTAATGGTAGATGGGACATTAAGAAAATTAGCATTAGCAACAATATAGAGGAATTATGAACAAAATAACAGAAAAACTTTGGTACGATAAAAAAACAGGTTCAACACTATAATGAGTATATTAAATATAGACTGGGTTAGAGGAGATACCGGAACAATATTGAACAGTTCAGGCGTAAATCCTTTTGTGTTCGTAGGTGATTTAACAACACATTTAATAAGATTTGTAGTAAAAGCCGATAATTCTTTAACCTCTGCGAGACTTATAGATAAGGATTTTGATAATGGCACATCAAATGGAATAACAGGCTCTTATGACGCAGGGAGTAATACGACTACCTTCACGGTATCATTACTTACAGCAGACACAAATGATTTATCATTAGGTGATTATTATTTCAGTTTGACAGACACTCTTGGGAGCACAATCTCCACCCCATACAGGGGGATATTCAAACTTAGTTATGATGTGGAAACACCTTTCGATGGTTTTTCAACACCAGACACAGCAGTAAGATTTCAACAAGTGGATGCTTCATCGGCTAATGTAGATGATTTTGTTACTGTTGGTTTAGACGCAAATAGTGACAATGTATTCAAATTTACATCTATATTAAAAGCATCTCAGTTTAAATTATCGGCATTAAACACCGCTCCGACATCGGCAACAGACACCGGAACGTTAGGAGAAATAAGAATAGATGCAAATTATATCTATATCTGCACGGCTACAAATGTATGGGTTCGTGCAGCTTTAAGTACTTGGTAATTAATAAAAAAGGAATAAATAATGGGTTCTTTCAGCGATTTTCTCGAAAATGAATTATTAGACCATATATTAGGTAATTCGGCATATACTCCACCTGCGACAGTCTATATCGCTTTATGCACGGCTGCACCGACTGATGCCTCTACAGGTTCAACTATAACAGAAGCTACTTATACAGGTTACGCAAGGGCATCTGTAGTAAATAATGCTACTAACTTCCCCGCAGCTTCAGGAGGTTCAAAATCTAATGGTACACAAATTACTTTTGCAGATTGCACAGGAGGTTCTTCGGTGATAACTCATATTGCGGTTTGTGATGCACTTACCGCAGGGAACGTGCTCGCTTGGGGTTCTTTATCTGAAACAAAGACAGTAACAAATGGTGATCAGTTAATATTTGAGATTTCAAAATTAACCATTACGCTTGACTAAGGAGATCTAATGACTACACTTGATCCTGTATTAAATTGGGTAGAAGTAGAATTATCTACCGGATACAATCAAACAGCGACATCTATCGTATTAAAAACAGGCGATGGGGTTAAGTTGCCCGATCCAGCAACTGATGGTGATTATAATTTAATTTGGTTTAATAGATCGGATTATAATTCACCTCATTTAGACCCAAATGTTGAAATTATCAGAGTAACTGCGAAAACTACTGATACCTTAACAATTGTACGACCTGCAAGCGGGAATAGTTATAATTCAGAAGGTTCTATCAACACAGCTAAGACTCATAACATATCCGGTAAAATATATAAGTTATTTTTGGGTGTTACAAAAAAAGTAATAGGTGATATTGATACTGATATTACATTAAACAATGCTCACAGGGCAGTAGTGTCAGGGAATCCGCATATGGTGACGAAAACAGATATTGGCTTAGGGAGTGTAGAAAACACAGCATTAAGTACTTGGGCTGGTACTACCAATATTGTTAATTTTGATAAAACAGGCACTTGGACTGGTGCTTTTAATGGTTCAACTGTTACTGCAAGTGGCGCTATAACAAGTAGTAGTTATATCTCTGCTGGCGGTGGTACAGTCTCATCATCGGGGACTTACAGAATATCTAACTCAGGTGGTATTACACTTAGAAATGCAGGGAACACTACAGATATTCTTTTAACTGGCTCAAATACTTATGTTGATGGGAACTATGTAGAAATGGGGAGTAATATTCCAGGTGCGTTTAGTGGCTTTAAGTGGTTTATAGATTCAATTACACCAAGATTAATTTTAACAAACACGACACTATCTACGCCCGGCAATATAGACATTACTTCTGGCTCACTCTTAATAGGTGGGACAACAGCGATTGACGGTTCAAGAAATGCTACATTAGGGACAATAAATAGCGGTACAATTACAAGCACTTCAACTATCGCATCAACTGGTAATTTAACAGCTCCAAATGTAGCTTATAATGATACTTGGAGTAGTCCACAAAAGGGATATATATTTGATGGTGTGGATGATTATGTAACCCTAACATCAAGTTCAAATCTGATAATGGGTACTGGTGATTTTTCCGTTTTTGCCAAGATAAAAGCAAAAACCACAGCATTGTATGAATCAATTATAAGTAGCAATACAGCTGGGTTTGGGTTAAAAATTAATACTAACGGAGCACTACAAGCAACAAAAGTTGGGGTAAACAATATTACAGAAAGTTCTACGGCATTAACTTTAGCTAATAATGATGTTGTATGGGTTGGGTATACAAGAAGTGGGACAACTGGTACTTATTATATAAATGGTGTAAGTGCTGGTTCGTTTACAGACGCAAATAATTATTCTGCTCAAATTGGATTTTTGGGTGGTGGAAATGCCACAGAATATAGTAATGTTGAAATGTACCAAGCAAGAGTTTACAACACCGCCTTAACCCAATCCGAAGTAACAGACCTATACAACAACGGACAACCTCAATTAGCAGAAGTACCATTTAAGTATAGGTGGGGAAGTCAGACAGATTTATTAAGTGGATGGGATTTTACAAGTGGTTGGGTTACTTATGGCACAGGGGTTATTGATGATTCAAATTCATTTACAACAACTGGAACTACTGATGGAATTAGACTATTTGATATTTTAGAAGTAGGGAAAGAATATAGATATAATATTGTAGGGACAACGACTTGTTCGGATTTTGGGATTGGGGCTTATAGCGGTTCATTATCGATTTATCAATCAAGTGGTGGTACTGGTGCATTCACTCTATCTGGTACATTCACAGCAGAAGATGTAGGCATTAGGCTTGAAAATGCAGATGCTGGAACAACAGATATTACCACTCTTGAGATTACCACTATCGGAGCAGTAGCATCATACAAAGGTGAAAATGCTACCCAATCAACTTGGTTTGATGAAAGCACAAATGCCTTAAATGGGACTACTTCGGGAAGCCCGCAACTTATAAATTATGATAAAGATTTATATAATATAGGCTCAATTACTACAAGTGGTAATTTAACAGTAAACACAAATAAGTTTTTTGTTAATGCTACAACTGGCAACGTCGGCATCGGGACAATAAACCCAAGTTATCCTTTAGATGTAATTGGAAATATAAATACTTCTGGATCACTCTTAATAGGTGGGACAACATTATCAGATGCTTCCTTGAATGTAAGTGCAAATAATGTAACTGCAAGTGGGAACATTGCACAAGGTGATATAGTTGGCAAAACTGGCAAAATAGAAGATATACAATATCTAAGTGCTGCTGCTTCTGATACTGTTGATGTTTGGGATTTAAAATTTGATGATAATTATGGCGGTGC
>Ga0114931_10004392_pt1 | contig 17594 bp, 16 predicted proteins | sample 2SBtaG_FD_89579 | JGI IMG/M metagenome (GOLD analysis project Ga0114931, IMG submission 89579) | Deep subsurface microbial communities from Kolumbo volcano to uncover new lineages of life (NeLLi) - 2SBTROV14_V59a metaG | ecosystem: Environmental > Aquatic > Marine > Volcanic | place: Kolumbo...
GGCGCTCGCGCCGGCGGCACCCGCCACGACCAGGCGGCCCGTGTGGCCCGCACCCCCGGCACCCGAGCTTCCTTCGCTGAGCGCCATGGCCACCATCACGGCCAGGCCCAGGGCCCCGCCTCCGACCACCGCCGGGCCGGCCGGTCGGGCCATCCGCCAGACCAAGGGCGCCCCGCCCAGGGTCAGTCCGATGAACAGGCTGTACATGATCCAGCGGTGATGGACGACCAGCTCCTTGGTCGGCCCCGCCAGCAGCACGATGGCGATCGCCGCCGAGCCGGCGATGGTTCCCAGGGTGAGGATGGAGCGCAGCCGGATGCGCAGCATCGAGAGGTCGGCGACGGCGGAGACGAACGCCTCGTAGACGCCCGCGGCCAGCAGCATGGTTCCACCGCTCACGCCGGGAACGAGGTTGGCCAAGCCCATCAGCAGGCCGCCGAAGGCCGCTCGCAGCCCGAGACGAGGCTCGTCGGCAGGCGCGGGACGCGCGCGCGGAGGGGGATCGGCCGGACTCGGGTTCGGCGTTCGGGGACTCGGGTTCGGCGCGTGGAGACTCGGGTTCGGCGTTCGGACCATGGCCGCGCGCTACTGTAGCAGCGTGTGTGGACGGTATACGCTGGCGAGCCCCGCGGAGACGGTCGTCGCCTGCTTCGGCCTCGACGATGCGGCCGACGTCCCGGAGCTGGCGCCACGCTACAACATCGCTCCCACCCAGGCCGTCGCCGCGGTGCGAGATCTCCCCGGCCAGGCCGACGACCCCGGCGCGGAGCCCAAGCGGGTGCTCGAGATGCGGCGCTGGGGACTGGTTCCTCCTTGGGCGAAGGCCATTGCCGGTCCGCCGCTCTTCAACGCGCGCAGCGAGACGCTTCCCGACCGGCCCGCCTTCCGCAGCGCCTACCGGCGCCAGCGCTGCCTGATCCCGGCGGACGGCTTCTACGAGTGGCGCACGGTCTCGGGGAGGCGGCTTCCCTTCCACATCCGTCGGGTCGATCGCAGGCCCTTCGCCATGGCCGGGCTCCACGCCTGCTGGCGCCCGGCGACGGGCGATCCGATCGAATCCTGCACGATCGTCACGACCCGGGCCAACGCCCTGCTGGCTCCTCTCCACGACCGCATGCCCGTGATCCTGTCGCCCGAGGCGTGGCGAGCCTGGCTCGATCCGCGCACGGAGGACACGGCGTCGCTCAGCGAGCTGCTCCGCCCGGCCGAGGCCTCCGGCTGGGTCGCCTACGCGGTGGACCCCCGGGTGAACCGCGCGCGTCACGACGTCCCGGCCAACGTCGAGCCGCTCTTCGACGAATCGCCGCCGATCGACGTCCCGGACCCCGCGGCCCGCTGATGCCTCGCGATCTCGGATGACGCGCCGCCTGCTGCTGCTCGGCGTCGTGCTGCTGTTCGCGGCCTCGATCCCCTGGTACCGGGAGCCCGAGGCGCCGGTCGCGATCTGGCTCGGGCTGCCCGACTGGGTCACGGTGGCGCTCGGCTGCTACGGGGCCGCAGCGGTCCTGAACGCCCTGGCCTGGCTCGCGACGGAGGTCCGCGACCCCGATCCGCCCGGGGAGCCCGGCGCGGCCCGGCGCTCCGGCGATGAGGGCCCGTCGTGAGCTTCGGACCGCTCGGCGTCCTGGCCCTGTGCGTCTACGTCGTGGCCATGGTCCTGGTCGCCTTCCGAGCCCGCCGCGCGCGACGCGATCGGACCCCGGCCGACCACTTCCTGGCGGGTCGCGGCCTGGGCGTGTTCGTCCTGTTCCTGACGCTCTACGCCACGGCCTACAGCGGCAACTCCCTGCTCGGCTATCCGGGCGAAGCCTACCGGCGTGGCTTCTCGTGGGTGATGTCCACGGGCTTCATGATGTCCATCGTCGTGGTGTTCCATCTGCTCGCCCCGAAGCTTCGCCCGATCGCGATCCAGCATGCCTTCCTGACGCCCGGGGACTGGCTGCGCCACCGGTTCGGCCGCGAACGCCACGGGCGGGGAGTCCTGGTGGCCTGCGCGGCGCTGATGACCTGGGCGCTGGCGAACTTCCTGCTCGCGCAGCTCACGGCCATGGGGCACGTCACGCACGCCGTGACGGGCGGGATCGCTCCCTTCTGGGCCGGCGTGATCGGACTCGCGGGCCTGATCCTCTTCTACGAGACCCTGGGGGGCATGCGCGCCGTGGCTTGGACCGATGCCGCCCAGGGCCTGATGATGCTGGTGGGCCTCGCCGCCTTGCTGGTCTGGCTGCTCGCTGAGGCCGGCGGGCTCGAGGCCACCTCGCGCGCGGTCGCGAGCCTGCGACCCGAGGCTGTCTCGGTCCCGGACTTCCGGGAGAAGGCGAACTGGCTGAGCACGATCGCACTGCTCGGCCTCGCGAGCGTCGTCTATCCGCAGGCGATCCAGCGGATCTACGCGGCGCGCAGCGGCCGCGACCTCGCCCGCGCGTTCGCCGCCATGAGCTTCATGCCGCTCGCCACGACCACGGTCGTCTTCCTGATCGGCATCGCTGCGATCCCGCGGCTCGTGGGTCTCGGCGGAGTCGAGGCCGATACGGTGATGCCGCGGATCCTGGCCCACTGGGCCGCCGAGGGGCCGGGCTCGTCGGCCCTGGCCATCCTCGTCTTCCTGGGAGCGCTGGCGGCGATCATGTCCACCGCGGACTCGGTGCTGCTCTCGCTCTCGTCGATCGTGGCCGTCGATCTCCTCGACCGGCCGCGTGAGCGACCCGAGACCACGCGGCTCGGCAAGCGCCTGGCGGTCGGGGTCATGCTGGGGGCGGTGGTCCTGGCGCTCGCGCCGCGGCTCACCCTCTGGCGACTGATCGAGCTCAAGATGGAGCTGCTGATCCAGTGCGTCCCCGCGTTCCTGATCGCGATCCACTGGAGCCGGCTTCGGGCCGGCCCGACGCTCCTCGGCATCGGGCTCGGAACGCTCCTGGCCGGCGGCGCGGCGCTCGCGGGCATGGACCGGATCGAAGGGGTCCACGTGGGCGTGATCGGTCTGGCCCTGAACACGCTGGTGGCGGTCGGCGGCTCCTGGGGCGCGGCGCCGCCGGCGGGGCAGGGCCCTTCCGGGGAAGGCTCTCGACGTAGCCCGTGATCCGAACGCCCCCCGAGGCGAGTGGGGAGCACCTCGGCCATCCCGATCGCCACGGCCCGCGCCCTCGGGGCGGCCCGGCTATGGTAGGCCTCGGCGCGGCCCGAGGCCGGGCCCAGGGAGGGGCGCATGGAGCTTCCGAAGCAAGGGATTCCGAAGGACGAGCTTCTGGCCGAGATGAAGGCGCGCAAGGCCCAGGACGACGATTGGCGCGCCGGCAAGACCTGGAGCCTGATCTACCCGGCCGGCCCCGAGGTCGATTCGCTGCTGGCCGAGGCGAACCAGCTCTACCTCTACGAGAACGCCCTCAATCCGTTCCGCTTCCCCAGCCTGCGACAGATGGAGGTGGACGTGGTGGCGATGACCGCGGGCCTGCTTCACGCGCCCCAGGCAGCCGGGGGGTGCATGACCTCCGGGGGGACGGAATCGATCATCATGGCGGTGAAGGCCGCGCGCAATCGGGCGCGGGAGGAACGCGGCGTGACCGAGCCGCAGCTCCTCGCGCCGGTGACGGCACACCCGGCCTTCGCCAAGGCGGCCGAGTACCTCGGCCTCGAGCTCGTACAGGTTCCGATCGACGGCGACTTCCGCGCCGATCCGGAGGCCGCCGCGGCGTTGGTGGGGGATCGTACGGCCTTGGTGGTCGGCTCGGCGCCCAACTACCCGTTCGGCGTGGTGGACCCGATCCCGGAGCTGGCGGCCCTGGCCGCCGAGCGGGGGATCTCGTTCCACACGGATTCGTGTCTCGGGAGCTTCCTGCTCCCCTTCCTGGAGCGCCTCGGCGAGCCCGTCCCCCCGTTCGACTTCCGGGTTCCAGGCGTGACCACGATGTCGGCCGACGTCCACAAGTACGGATATTGCACCAAGGGCGCATCGACGGTGATCCACCGGGACGAGCGCCATTTGAAGCAGTACCAGCTGTTCTTCTACGACCGCTGGCCGGGCGGTCTCTACGCCTCCTTCGCCATGGCCGGCGCCCGACCGGCGGCACCCATCGCAGCGGCGTGGGCGGTGATGCGCTTTCTCGGAGAGGAGGGCTACCTGAAGCTCGCCCGCCGCGTTCGGGACACGAGTCGCGCGCTGCGCGAAGGCATCGATGCGATCGACGGCCTGCATGTCTGGGGCAAGCCGGTCATGAGCGTGATGTCCTTCGGCTCAGAGAAGTACGACATCATGGCCATCGGCGACGTGATGGACGACCACGGCTGGCAGCTCGACCGGCAGCACGGCCCGGACGCGCTCCACTTCATGGTCTCCCCCGAGCACGCGGAGGTGGCCGAAGCCTTCCTGGGCGACCTGCGCGAGGCCGTCGACCAGCACGGAGAATCCCGCGGCAAGGACGCGCGCTACAGCTGAGCGCGCGCAGGCCCGTGGGCGAGGACGTCAGGCCTCCGCGCGCGAGGCGGGAGGCGCTTCGAGCGGGTCGTCGTAGGCCTCGGTGGGCGCTTCGAGGGCCTCCGGAAAGTCGGTGAAGGGGAACGGCGGCTCGGCTTCGTTGTAGGTGAGATAACGGGTGAGGCGGTAGAGGTAGGTGCAGACCTGATTGGCGAAGTCGCGGATCTTGCGGCTCGGAGGTCTCTGGGTCACGAGGGCGACGCCCAGCCCGAAGATCACGAGGACGGTCAACAGCAGCTCCACGACCCGCGAGACGACCGCGAACAGCAGCGTCAGCAGGATCCGGATGCCGGTGGCGCCCCGCTCGATCCGTTGGCTCGGGCGTGCGGGGGGCGGGGTCGTCTGGTCGGCCGTCTCGTTCATGGCGAGATCCTCCTCGGATCGGATGTCCGTTCTACGCGGGACGCGGCCGATGGGTTCGGCGGGGCCCCGCTCCGGACGCCGGGCGGGTACCCTGGGGAGGCCGCGGGCCCGCGGGCCCCCGTCCCGTGGGTCCGAGGCCGACGCGAGAAGGAGGAGGGATGCCGGGTCCGGAGCGCCTGCTACGAGCCATCGCGGTCGCGGCCCTCGGCGGTGCGGCGCTGGCCGGGCTCGCCTGGTACACCGTTTCCAGCCAGCAGGCCAGCTGCGAAGCTTGCGTCTCCTACCGGGGCCGAGAGGCCTGCCGGACGGCCTCGGCCGCCTCCCTGGAGGAAGCCCAGCGGCAGGCCCAGGCCACCGCCTGCGCGCTGGTGACGGCCGGCGTGACCGAGGATCTCGAGTGTCAACGCAGCCGCCCCCGGGCGATTCGCTGCGAATAGCCCCGCGAGACCCACCGGCCGAGGACCCCGTCCCGCCCGAGGGCCCGCGGTTGAGCTATAACCGTTCCTTTCGTCCCGCGACCGCCGGGTCGCGGTTGGGTGTCATCGCCGGGAGCTGACGGGCCCGGCCCTGTGCAGGGGGAAGCGAAGCGTGGCCTACACGAAGAACCGGAAGCTCGAGGCCTGGGTCGACGAGTTCGTCGCCCTCTGCAAGCCGGACCGCGTCCATTGGTGCGACGGAAGCCGGCAGGAGTACGATGCGCTCTTCGAAGTCATGCTCGAGTCCGGAACCGCGATCCGCCTGAACCCCGAGAAGCGCCCCAACTCCTACCTGGTCCGTTCCGACCCCGCCGACGTGGCCCGGGTCGAGGACCGCACCTTCATCTGCTGCCAGGAGGAGATGGACGCCGGTCCGACCAACAACTGGCGCGACCCCGATGCGATGCGCGAGGAGCTCCGCGGGCTGTTCGACGGCTGCATGCGAGGACGGGTGCTCTACGTGATCCCCTTCAGCATGGGTCCCGTGGGCTCCCCCATCGCCCACATCGGCGTCCAGCTCACCGATTCGCCCTACGTGGCGGCCAGCATGCACACCATGACCCGGGTGGGAGATCGGGTCCTCGAGTTCCTGGGTGACGGTCGTTTCGTGCCTTGCGCCCATTCGGTGGGCGCCCCGCTCCAGCCGGGCCAGAAGGACGTTCCCTGGCCCTGCAACGCCGAGAACAAGTACATCGTCCAGTTCCCCGAGACGCGAGAGATCTGGTCCTACGGCTCGGGTTACGGCGGCAACGCGCTGCTCGGGAAGAAGTGCTTCGCCCTGCGGATCGCCTCCGTCATGGCACGCGACGAGGGCTGGCTCGCGGAGCACATGCTGATCCTCAAGCTCACCTCGCCCGAGGGCAAGAGCCGCTTCGTGGCAGCGGCCTTCCCGAGCGCCTGCGGGAAGACCAACCTGGCCATGATGAACTCCGCCGTGGAGGGTTGGAAGGTCGAGTGCGTCGGCGACGACATCGCCTGGATGAAGTTCGGAGAGGACGGCGAGCTGCGCGCGATCAACCCCGAAGCCGGCTTCTTCGGCGTGGCGCCCGGGACCAGCATGAAGTCGAATCCGAACGCCATGCTGAGCATGCTCGAGAACTGCGTCTTCACCAACGTCGCCCTCAGCGAAGACGGCGACGTATGGTGGGAGGGCATGAGCGAGCCGCCGGCCCGATTGACCGACTGGCATGGCAACCCCTGGACGCCGGACAGCGGCAAGCAGGCGGCCCACCAGAACGCGCGCTTCACCGCCCCCGCGCGCCAGTGCCCGGTGATCGCCTCGGAGTGGGAGGATCCCGCGGGCGTGCCGATCAGTGCGATCCTGTTCGGAGGACGCCGGGCCTCGGTCGTGCCGCTCGTCAACGAGGCCTTCGATTGGACTCACGGCACGTTCCTCGGCTCCATCATCGGGAGCGAGAAGACGGCCGCCGCTGCAGGAACGGTCGGCGAGCTGCGCCGCGATCCCATGGCCATGCTGCCGTTCTGCGGGTACAACATGGCCGACTACTGGAGCCACTGGATCCGTGGAATCGGCCAACGTCCAGGCGCACGGCTGCCTCGGGTCTACTACGTGAACTGGTTTCGGAAGAACGACGCGGGCGAGTTCCTGTGGCCGGGATTCGGCGACAACGGGCGGGTGCTCAAGTGGGTCTTCGAGCGCTGCGAAGGCACCGCCAAGGCGACGGAGACCCCGATCGGAAACCTGCCCACCCAGGACAGCCTCGATCTGGAGGGCCTCGATCTCGACAAGGAAGACCTCGCGGAGCTGCTGCGCGTCGACGAGGCGGGCTGGCTCCACGAGATTCCGCTCATCCGCGAGTACTATGCCAAGTTCGGCGGCCGGATGCCCCAAGAGCTGGTCGAGCAGCTGGATGCCCTGGAGGCCCGTCTCCGAAGCGGCCGCTAGCGATCCGATCTCTCGATCCCGGCAACGCGAGAAGGCACGCATGCTGGTCCGGCTGGCCATCGACTACGAGCACGAGAGCCGCCGCTGGTGGGAGAGCGGCGGGCGCGACCTGTGGGACGCCATCCTGGAGACGCCCGGCGGAAACGACGTGATCCTCGACGCGTCGCTCGCCGATTCCTGGCTGGCCCAGGCTCGTGCCATCGACGGCTGGGCCGACGGTCCGGAGTACGCGCCCCATCCCGTGACCCATCAGCCCGTGGACGCGGACGAGGACCTTTAGTAAAACCGGACCACAAACTGCCGGAATCCCCGGGGAAACGGCCCAGGGCACCGCGGCGCGGCCGTGGCCGTCCACCCGGCCTCCCGACCCTCCGGCGCGTCTCGCAGGGAGCCCTCTCGATGCCCGAGCTCACCGACGACGTCCGCGTGAAGGAGCTGCAGCACGCGATTGCCGAGGGGGGGCCCCAGTCGGCCGCCAATCAGCTCGCCGACGAGTCCGACGCGGTCGTGGCCCAGGTGCTCGGGAAGATGATCGCGCCGCACGCGCTCCAGACCCTGGAGGCGTTTCCACAGGAACGCCGTGCGAGCATTCTCGAGGGGGTGAGTCCGGCCCGGCGGCGGCAATGGGAGGTGAATCAAGGCTTCGGTCCCGATACGGTCGGACGGCTGATGGAGCTTCCCGCCGGAATCTTTCCCGCGGACACCCACATCACCGACGCCATCGAAACGTTGCGCGAGATCGTCAAGACGACCTTCGTCACCTACCTCTACATCACGGACGACTCGGGTGTTCTATTGGGCCTCGTGGTGATGCGCGAGATGTTGCTGGCCGACCGCGACCAGACCCTCGGGGACGTGATGCTCCGTGCCCCCTACTACCTGAAGCCCGAGATGCCGCTCCAGGACGCCATGAAGCAGGCCGTCCAGCGTCACTTCCCCGTGTATCCCGTCTGTGACGACGGCGGGCGGCTGGTCGGTCTGGTGCGCGGCGACGACCTCTTCGAGCAGAACGTCTACCAGCTGATCGTCCAGGCCGGCAGCATGGTCGGCGTCGAGAAGGAGGAGCGCCTCGCGACGGCCTGGCCGCGCGCCTTGCGGCTGCGCAACCCGTGGCTGCTGGTGAACCTGCTCACGGCCTTCGTCGCCGGCGCCGTGGTCGGCCTGTTCGAGGACACCATCGCCCAGGTCACGGCGCTGGCCGCCTTCCTGCCCGTCCTGGCCGGCAAGTCCGGGAACACCGGCTGTCAGGCACTGGCGGTCACCTTGCGTGGGATGGCGCTCGGCGAGCTCGCCGACCGCCCGCCCATCACCATCGTTGCCAAGGAAGCCTTCTTGGGTCTGCTGAACGGCGCCGTCGTGGGCGTGCTGGCGGGCGCTGCCATGTTCTTCTTCGCGCAAGGCCAACCCGATGCCTTCCGGCTGGGGGTGATCGTGGTGGCCGCGATGATTGGAAGCTGCGTGGCCAGCGGCGTCGCGGGCGCGCTGGTACCGATCGGACTGCGCCGGCTCGGCGCCGATCCAGCCACCGCCTCGAGCATCTTCCTCACCACCGCCACGGACGTCGTGAGCATGGGCCTGCTGCTCGGCCTCGCGACGATCTTCCTGCTCTGACCCGAACTCCCCGATCGTCTCCGAAGCGGTCCGGATGCCAGGTCAGGAATCGCCGCCGAAGCTGGCGCGCGCGCGGCCCGTGCGTGACGCGGCGAGCAGCAGATCGCCATCCGTCTCGGCCAGATCGCCGAGCGCGGCGCGCGCGGAGTAGGCGCGGAGCTGGCTCTTCGTCATGTGGACGGCGGCCTCGGGCAGGGCGACCAGGGCTTCGGTCCAGGCGGAGATCTCGCGATCGAGCGTCTCGGGGGGCACGGCGCGATGGGCCACGCCGAGCACCTCGGCGCGGCGGCCGTCGAAGGGCTCGCCGCGCAGCAGGATCTCGCGCGCGCGGGCCGCACCCACCTCCTGGATCAGGCGCGGCACGCCCCCCCAGGTGAGCGGCACGCCGAGGGCCACCTCGGGCACGCGAAACGTGGCATCGCTGGCCACGATCCGGAAGTCGCAGGCGAGCGCCAGCACGAAGCCACCTCCCACGGCGTGTCCCTGGACGCGGGCCAGGGTCACGGGCTCGGCCGCCTCGATGGCTCGGGCAGCGCGCAGGCCGAGCTGGGCCGTGTGCCGACGCTCCCGGGGCGTCGCGTCCGAGCCCGCACGCATGCGCTCGCTGCCGGGCGGGGCCTTGCGATCGGCACCGGCGCAGAACGAGGGTCCGCGCCCGCCGAGGACGACCACGCGGATCGCGTAGTCGTGGGCGAGGTCACCGAAGAGCGCCTCGATCTCGGCGAGCGCGAGGCCATCCAGGGCGTTCCGGCGCTCGGGTCGGTCGAGCCAGACCCGCAGCACGGGAGGCTCGCGCTCGAGCCGGAGGCGTTCGTAATGCGGGGTCGTCACGGGGTCTCGCGCTCCACTCCGGGGGCCGGTCCCTTCGACACCGCGCTAGCGCTCGATCCCGAGCGTTGCGGCATGGACCTCGAGCCAGTCTCCGATCGCCGTCGCAGTCTCGCTGCTGTAGCGATCCTCGAGCCGGCGAATCCGATTCCCCTCGAAGGTCGCGAGCTCTTCCAGATCGAAGGCCACGTCCGGAACGCCCGCAGCGGTGTAGGCCGCTCGCCCGCGGAGCCAGACCGAGCCGTCCTCCAGGCGCGGGCCTTCGAGCAGCGTGACCGTGCGCGTCTCGAAACGCCGGTCGAAGCCGTTCAGGATGCGCTCGAAGTAGGCCAGGATCGCCGCACGTCCTTCGAACCGACCCCCGAACGGGGCCGGCAGGGCCACCACGTAGAGCGCGTCCTCGTGGAAGAACGGCTCGACGACCGACCAGTCGTCGCTCTCGTAGGCGCGCTCGAAGGCGGCCGCATAGCTCGCGAAGCGCTCGATCTCGCTCACGGCTGCTGAGGTTCGGCCAGCAGCGAATCGATCTTGGCGACGAGGGTGGGGTCTTCGGGAGGCGTCTTCGGATCGAAGCGGGCCACGACGTCGCCCTTCCGATCCACCAGGAACTTCTCGAAGTTCCACTGGATCTGGCCGCCCAGGGGTGCCGGTAGCGAGGTCAGGTGGGTGTAGAGCGGGTGGATGCCGGGGCCCTGGACCGCGATCTTCGAGAACATCGGGAAGCTCACGCCGTAGCGGGTGCGGCAGAAGTCCGCGATCTCCGCATCGCTGCCGGGCTCCTGGGCGGCGAACTCGTTGGCGGGGAATCCGAGCACGGAGAAGCCCCGAGCCTTGCGCGACTCGTAGAGCTTCTCGAGCCCTTCGTACTGCGGGGTCAGGCCACACCGGCTGGCCACGTTCACCAGCAGCAGCACCTGGCCGCGGTAGGCGGCCAGCTCCTGCTCCCGTCCGTCGATGCGCTTCATGCGAAAGCCCAGCACGCCACCTCCCTCCGAGTGCGCGACCGCGTCCTCCGCCGCGCTCGCTCCCGGGAGCAGCAGCGCCAGCAGGACCAGCGCCCCGCGCGATCGAACTCTGGACAGCACCCGACGAGCCTAGCAGGTGGTGAGCTCCGTACGAACGCCGGGCCCGGGGGTGCCGCGAGCCGGCTGCATGCCGGCCCGCGGCGCGGCGGGCTAGGATGAACGACGATGTCTTCCGATGCGTGGTCCGTCGGGCGCAGCCTCGCACCGCTCCTGGGCCTGAACGCATTCGCCACCTATCTGACCACTGCGAGCAGCGTCGTGACGCCGTTCATCGCGGCGAGCTGGGGTCTTTCCGACCAGGGGATCACCTTCCTCGCGGGCGTGGTGTCCCTGGGCGCCCTGGGGACCGTGCTGATGACGCGGATGGCGGATCGTCGCGGGCGTCGGCGGCTGCTGCTCGCGAGCTTCTTCGGCGCCATGCTGTTCTCGCTGGGCTCGGGGGCCGCGCCCAGCGTCGAGGTCTATGCCGTCTTCCAGCTGCTGCTGCTCGCGGCGGCCGGTGCGCTCCAGGTCGGGGCCAGCGTGGCGGTGACGGAGCAGGTATCGGAGCTCGCACGGCCGCTCGGCCAGTCCTGGTACGGGCTCACGGGCGCGCTCGCGGGGGGGCTGCCGTTCATGCTGGCGCCGGCGCTGGCCGGCTTCGCCGGGGGCTGGAGGGGCCTCTGGCTCGGGGCCGGGCTGATGTGGGCTCTCACGCCTGCGATCCGGCGCGCGGTCGCCGAGACCGAGCGGTTCAGCCGCGCCGACGCCGCCGGCGAGACGGCCCGGGCCCGGATTCGCGACCTGTTCGGCCCTCGCTACGGTCGGCGCGCCGTCGGCCTGCTCCTGGCCGGAACACTGCGGCCCGTGGCGCTCGTGGCCACCACCACCTGGACCTACTACTACGCCGTCGATACGCTCGGCCTGTCGGCCGCCCTGGCGTCGGCCATCGTGATCGGCGGCGGTGGCGTCGGGCTCGCCGGGAACCCACTGGGTGCGCGCCTGTCGGCCCGCTGGGGACGACGGCCCACGGCGGTCGTCGGCGCCTGCCTGACCGTGTTCTCCGGCATCGCCTTCTACTACGTTCCCTCCAGCTTCCCGGGCGGACGGGTCCTCGGACTGGCGCTCGTCTTCTTCGTGAACCAGATCGGGATGAATGCCTTCGGCGTCGCCGACCGCTGCATCGACACCGAGCTCTTCCCCACCTCCCTCCGGGCCACCTACGCGGGGATGGCGCGACTCGCCGCCGCCGTCGCGGCCGTCGCCTGCCAGTTCACGCTGTCGGCCTTGACGGGCCTGCTCGGCGGCCTGGCCGAGGCCATCGCCGTCCTGTCGCTGGCGACCTTCCTGCCTTCGATTCCGATCTTCCTGTGGGCGGCGCCCGAGACGCGCGGGCTCTCCCTGGACGAGTCCGCTCTCGAAGATCGCCCGGGCTGAGGCGGGGCCTCCACACGGGATCCAGCGGCGGCTGCGCCCGCTGCGCCGGGTCGGCTCCGTGCTGTAGTCTCCCGCGCCGGGGTTCCGGAGGAGCGAGGCTTGGCTCTCGAGCGGATCGTGGTGGTGGGAGGCTCCCTGGCCGGGCTTCGAGCGGTCGAGACCCTGCGACGCGAAGGCTACGAAGGCTCGCTGGTGGTCGTCGGCGACGAGACCCATCGTCCCTACGACCGGCCCCCGCTCTCCAAGGAGATTCTGTCGGGCCGCTGGGACCCCGAGCGGACGGCGTTGCCCGGCTCCCAGGACGACCACGGTGCCCAGTGGAGGCTCGGCCAGGGCGCGGTGCGGCTGGCTGGGCGCGCGCGCGAGGTGGAGCTCGCTTCGGGGGAGCGCTTGCCCTTCGACGGTCTGATCGTCGCCACGGGCGCTCGGGTCCGCGAACTCCCGGGGACGCCGCCTCTGGGCGGGATCCACGGCCTGAGGACCCTCGACGACGCCCTGGCCATCCGCGGCGCGCTCGAGCGGGAGCCGCGCGTGTGCGTGGTGGGCGCGGGATTCATCGGCGCCGAGGTGGCCGCCTCGTGCCGCGCGCGCGGCCTCGACGTGACCCTCGTGGAGGCCTTGCCGGTGCCCCTCGGACGGGTGCTCGGCGAGCGCACGGGACGCCACATGGCGAAGCTGCACCGCGACCACGGGGTCGATCTCCGCTGCGGCGTCGGCGTGGAAGGCTTCGAGGGCTCGAATCGCGTGGAGGCCGTCCGGCTCTCGGACGGAACGCGCATCGCCACCGACCTGGTGGTGGTGGGCATCGGAGTCGTTCCGAACACCGGCTGGCTCGCGGGCTCGGGGCTCGACTGCAGCGACGGAGTCGCCTGTGACGCCACCTGCGCGACGGCGATCCCCGGTGTCTTCGCGGCGGGCGACGTGGCCCGCTGGGACAATCCCGTCTACGGCACCGCCATGCGCGTCGAGCATTGGACCCACGCGGTCGAGCAGGGGATCGCGGCCGCAGAGAACCTGCTGGCCGGAGAAGGCGCAAAGCCCTTCGCCTCGGTACCCTTCTTCTGGTCGGACCAATACGACACGAAGATTCAGATGGCCGGGCGACCCCTGCCGACGGACGAAGTCCGGATCGCCCACGGCAAGGAAGGCGAGCCTCGCTTCGTGGTGCTCTACGGTCGTGCCGGTCGGCTCGTGGCGGCCCTCGGATTCAACCGGGCCCGCTTCGTCGTCCAGTACCGACGGGCCATCGCGGACGGCGCGAGCTTCGCCGAGACGGTGGAGAAGGCTGGCGCCTGAGCCTCAGTGCGCCTCGAGAAGCGGCGCCACCAACCCCGAGGGTGTACCCACGCAGGTGAGCCAGAGCTGGTGTACCGCGCGGGTGGCGCCCACGTGGAGCCTTCGGCGGGCCTCGTCGCTCTCGGGATACGCCTCTGCGTCGGTGTCGGCCAGGACCACGTAGTCGAACTCGAGGCCCTTGGCCTGCTCGACCTCGGTCACCTCGATGCCCGGCGCGAAGGTGAAGTCCTGGTCGGACACCAGCCGCAGCCGCTGCAGGTCGCAGCGCGCCAGGCCGTCGTGGTAGGCCAGCGTGGCCGTGCGCGAGGGCGTGAGGATCGCCACCGAAGCCAGCGGCTCGCTGTGGGCGAGGTCCTGCAGGGCGTCGGCCAGGAAGGCCACCGCCGCTCCACGATCGGTGAAACGGAAGAGTTCCACGGCCGGGCCCGTGCGGGTCGCCACGGGCGGGGTTTCGTCCTCACGCAAGGCGCCGAGCACGGCCTGGGCGAAGCTCGCAATCTCATGGGTGGAGCGGTAGCTCACCCGCAAGGTCTCCAGCTCGGCGCCGTCTGCGCCCAGCCGGTCCAGGAACTCCCGCCAGGAGGTGAAGCCGCTCGACGGCATCAGGTGTTGCTGGGTATCGCCCGCCAGGGTGACGCTGCGCTGCTCGTCCAGGCAATCGAGCAGGACCTGGACCTCCACGGGCGCGAAGTCCTGGACCTCGTCGATCGCCACGTGTCGGTACTCGAGCCGGCGCCCGCCCCCGGCGTGCAGCCGACCCACCCGGAGCTGCCAGGCGCGCAGCAGGAGCGCGTCATCCTCCGCGTCCAGCTCCGCTGGGAGGTCGCGGTCCCCTTCGGCCCAGGAGAAGATCTCCTCGTTGCGACGTCGGTTCCAATCGAGAAACCGGGCCAGGGCGGTCGGTTCCAGCACCCCGGGCGCCTCTCGGGCGAAGGTTTCGCGCAGCAAGGCCTCGTGGGTCAGCACGCTGGCCCAGTCGTCGAGGGCCTGCTCGGGCGTCGAGGAGCCGGGGTGGGTCTCCACCTGGGCGGTCAGGGCCGAGGCGAGCGCCGGGTGGAGCTTCAGGCGCGAGATCTCGAGCGGTGTATCGGAGCGGACTTCCCGGGGCAGGGCCGGATAGTGCCGTCGTCGCGCGGCCGCTGCCCAGGCGTGCCAGGTCTCGATGCGCACGCGGCTCACGCCGAGCGCGGGCAGGACGTGCTCGACGTAGCGACGCAGGGCCGGCGAGAAGACCAGGAAGAGCGTCCGGTCGGAGTCGAAGCGGGGGTCGTCGTAGGCGAGATAGGCGATGCGATGCAGGGCCACCGTCGTCTTGCCCGAGCCGGCCGTACCCCGGATCAACAGGAACCCGGCGTGGTCGCGGGTGATGAGATCGAACTGCTGGGGATCGATCAGGCTGGTGATCTCGGGCAGGCGTTTGTCGGCGCGCCGTCGGTCGCCGGAGAGCTCGGTGCCCAGGCGTCGCGTGGAACCCGCGGCGCCCTCGTGAGCCCGGAGGGCCGAGGCCTCGCCCCCGGACAGCCGGGCCCTTTCCCGGGCCGAGTGGTCCCAGACGTGATCGGGCGCCTGGCGGACGAAGGTCCCCTCGGGCGCCTCGATCCGGTCGAGCGCACCGTCGCGGATCCGAACCGTGCGGCGTGCGACGATCTCTCCCGTCCGGACGCGCCCGCCGAAGGTCTCCTCGTAGTCGTCTCCCTGTCGATAGCCATAGAAGACCCGCGAGATCGGAGCGTTCCTCCAATCGACGATCCGGACGCCGCGCTCGATGCAGGTGGCGCGGCCGAGGCAGAGATCGCGCTCGCCCGCCTCCTCGCGGAGTCGCAGGTGCGCGAAATAGGGCGAGCGAGGATCGACTGCAGCGGTCTCCTTGGAGCGGCGAAGCTGACGCAGGAGCGAAGTCTGCCGGTGCCACTGCTCGGTCAGCGCGACCACGTCCTTGCTCTCGCGGCCCGAGATCAAGGCATCGCGCAGCCGCTCGAGCTCGCGGACGACGGGAGTCTCGGACGGTGCGCGCGCCTCGGGAAGATCCTCGAGCAGCGCCGTCACCCGGGCCAGGAGCGCCAGCTCCTCATCCACGATTCCTTGCGTCATCTGGGGCTGCCCTGCATCCGCTCCGCCACGGCCGACTCCGAAGGGCCGGGGAGCGTAGCGCAGCCACGGGCGCGCGGGTCTCGGACTGCCAGAGGTGAAGAGCCGCGTAGGCACGCCACGGACGCCAGGCCTCGGCGCGCTCTCCGAGGGCGCGCGGGCTGGGAAGGCCCGCCGGGCCGGCCAGCGCGCGGCGCAGGCCGAGATCGCCGGACGGGAACGCATCCGGCTCGCCGAGAGCGCGCATCGCCACGTAGGCCGTCGTCCAGGGGCCGATGCCCGGGAGCGTCTCGAGCGCGGCGCAGGTGGCCTCGGGATCGGCCGAGCCGTCGAGCACGATCTGCTGCGAGGCCACGGCGCTGGCCAGGGCGCGGATCGCGGCGGCTCGCGCGGCCGGAAGCCCGATCGACTCGACGCGGGCGTGGGCGAGCCGCTCGGGGCCCGGAAAGACCCGATCCACCAGGTCTTCTGCGCCGCTCGCACAGCCGAGACCGAAGCGCTCGACCAGGCGCCCGGCCAGGGTGGTGGCGCCGCGCACGCTCACCTGCTGGCCGAGGATCGCGCGCACCGCGAGCTCGAAGCCATCCCAGGCGCCCGGGACGCGCCGGCCCGGGTGCGCGGCCAGAGCCGGCGCCAGCACGGGATCGCTGGCGAGCTGCTCGGCGATCGCGAGCGGATCGGCGTCGAGATCGAACAGCCGCCGCAGCCGTCCGACCAGGCCTCCGAGCGAAGCCGGCGCCGCGAGCCCGACCCGGGCCTCGAGTCCGTCGCCGTCCGGCGCAGGCCGTACGCTCACGTGACCGGGTACGCCGTCGATCTGGACCGCACGATGGTAGCTCCCGCTCTGCACGCACTCGACGCGCGGGGTCGTGCGCGGAGCCAGAAACGCCATCAGCTCGTCGAACGCAAAGGGCGGCCGGCAGGCGAGCCGGAGGGTCAGCTCCGAGCGCCCGCGCTCGACGGCGTCGGAGTCCGGCCGGCCGGCGGCCGTCCGCGCGCGTCGCCGAAGGTCGCCGGGCGGGCAGCCGTAGGCGCGGCGCACCGCGTCGTTGAAGCGCCGCACGCTGGCGAAGCCGGCGGTGGTGGCGACGTCGACCAGCGCGAGCGCCGTCTCGTCGATCAGCTTCTTGGCGAGCAGCAGACGACGCGTCTGGGCGACGGCCCGCGGCGACGCGCCCAGCTGCTGCGCGAACAGGCGCCGGAGGTGGCGTGCCCCGACGCCGAGCCGGCTCGCGAGTGCCTCCACGTCTCCCTCGTCCAGCGCGCCCGCATCGATCAGCCGCAGGGCGCGGACCACCGTGGCCGACGTCCCCGCCCAGGCCGGGCTGCCGGGCGCGGCCTCGGGTCGGCAGCGCAGACACGGGCGATAACCGGCTTCGCGCGCCGCTGCGGCGCTCGGCACGAACCAGCAGTTCTCCCGGCGCGGCGTCCGGGCCGGGCAGATCGGGCGACAGAAGATGCCCGTCGAGCGCACGGCGACGAAGAAGCGACCGTCGAAGCGACGGTCGCGGGTTCGCAGCGCGCGATAGCAGAGCTCGGGCGTCAGCATGGCTCCCTCGCGCCGGCCGGGGCGATCGTGTCGGGCGTCCGTTCCGCTTTGTAGCTCCTTCGAGCCCTGGGGACCGGCCATTTTCGGACCCGGTCCTGCTAGGCTCCGGGCGATGCCCGCCCCTGGATTGCGTAGTGCCGACCGGGAGCAGCGGCTCGCCAGGCTCTCGGCGGAGCGCTTCGATTGCCTGATCGTCGGCGGCGGCATCACCGGCGCCGGGCTCGCCCACGAGGCGGCTCGGCGCGATCTACGGGTCGCCCTGCTCGAGGCCGGTGATTTCGCGTGTGGAACTTCGAGCCGCTCCTCCAAGCTGATCCATGGCGGTCTTCGCTACCTCGCGTTGGGCGACGTGGCCACGGTCCGGTCCACGGCCCGCGAGCGGAAGGTCGTGCGCCGGCTGGCCCCGCATCTTGCCGAGCCGTGCTGGATGGTCGTCCCCACGCGCTCGCGCGCCGGCCTGGCGAAGCTGCGTGCCGCGATCGCCGCCTACGAGACGCTCGGTCAGGTCGAGGAGGCGGATCGCCACCGCAACTGGTCGGCATCCGACCTGGCCAAGGGCGAGCCC
>Ga0114931_10004393_pt1 | contig 17591 bp, 11 predicted proteins | sample 2SBtaG_FD_89579 | JGI IMG/M metagenome (GOLD analysis project Ga0114931, IMG submission 89579) | Deep subsurface microbial communities from Kolumbo volcano to uncover new lineages of life (NeLLi) - 2SBTROV14_V59a metaG | ecosystem: Environmental > Aquatic > Marine > Volcanic | place: Kolumbo...
TCAAAGACAACCCAAGCGGTCACCTTATAATAAGTTGAATTTATTTCGGTGGAACAACCCGGCATCGATCAACCAGGTTTTATTATGATTTTAAATGTTTTCTACAAACTGATACTATTGGCAAACATGCCTGTCAAAAATCGTATGGAATAAGCGTTTATAAGCGAGAGCCAGAAAGCAGAAACAGCTTTGGCACTTTAATGCATCGCTTGCAATATGAATGCAAACTGAATATGAGAACACATTGAGGCGATAGAGTTCCACAAGTGTAAAAAAATAAAAATTTTTTTTGTGCTCACTCGCACCAAGCGTTAAGGTGTACACACTTCTGAAGTGAGATAATGAGCAAGGATAGATTATGTTAGCAACGAACCACAATCTATCCTTGGCTGTGAAACATGTTGCCTGTTAAAACAACATAAGAGTAGAAGATCTTCACGCAATGAAGAAGTCTACTTATCGCACAAAAAGGTCAACAAAATAAACCTGAAACAGCTCAAAGAGCAGTTGAAAGGAAGCAAATTTCTGTTTGCAATTGATGTTGCGAAAGAGCCGCAGTACGCACTGTTAACGACAAAATGCAGTGTCAGCGTATTGATGAACTGGAAACCTGGAACCGACACGGGTGGTAGTTGATCAACTCATAGCGCTGACTGCCCAATTGAAGTGATCCCGGAGCTGTAGCCACACACTCAGCCTTTCGTGTCAAGCGTTGTAATCTCAGCTTTCGAAAACGAAGACAAGGTAAACTGCGCGTTTTTCCTGCGCTCAGACCAGACAGGGATAAAACCTGAAAATCCACCAATAGCGTTCTATTCTGCGCGCGAGAAAGCTTTCGTTTTTTTATATCGCGTTGATTTTTGCTGAAAGCAAGACACTCAAGCAGGTACATTGTGGGCTATGCAACTGTCTTGAGTAACGCCGCTATCAGCAAAAAGCAGCCGATAGCATAGCGAGAACCTGGCTGCGCGGAGTATCGATCAAGTCGTCAAGGCTTTCTTTAAAGCGTCCTCAATCTCTTGACTGTCCATCTCAGGCACAGATGCAGACCCTTGTGTAGTCGGCCCTGTATTTGCAGCAGATTGGCGCTTTCGTTTGCGTTCGTTATGGTATGCGAGCCCTGTCCCTGCCGGTATCAAGCGACCAACAATGACATTTTCCTTCAGTCCATGCAGTGGATCTTTCAAACCGCGTACAGCTGCATCTGTCAAGACACGCGTTGTTTCCTGAAATGATGCAGCAGAAATAAATGACTCTGTTGCCAGTGATGCTTTGGTAATACCCAGCAAGATTGTTTCTGCGATTGCAGGAACTTTACCCTCCGCTTCAATGCGTTCGTTTTCTTCAAGAAAACGCGCGCGCTCAACCTGTTCACCAACCAGAAACGAGGTGTCACCCACTGCAGTAATTTCCACTTTTCTTAACATCTGGCGAATGATCACTTCAATATGTTTGTCATTGATCTTCACGCCTTGCAATCGGTAAACCTCCTGAATTTCATTGACAAGAAATGATGCCAACGCAGGAATGCCCCGTAACCGCAAAATATCATGCAGTGTTAATTCACCTTCTGCAATGGTTTCACCACGCTCGACCGATTCACCTTCAAAGACCGTAATGTGGCGCCATTTTGGTACCAGAATCTCATTGGTCTCGCCTTCAGCGTTGGTAATCACAATACGACGTTTGCCTTTGGTTTCCTTGCCAAAACTTACTGTTCCGGATGCTTCTGCAAGAATAGCAGGATCCTTGGTTTTGCGTGACTCGAACAAGTCAGCAACTCTTGGCAGACCGCCGGTAATATCGCGTGTCTTACTTGATTCCTGAGGAATTCTGGCTAAAACGTCACCTGTCTGCACGTCCATACCGTCTACACAGGTCACAATCGCCTCTGCCGGTAAAAAGTATTGAGCAACCACATCAGTCCCAGGAAAATAGAGGTCATTTCCTTGCTCATCCAGGAGCTTGATCATCGGCCTGAGTTCCTTACCTGCCCCACTTCGCTGAGCGGGATCAATCACTTCCAATGATGTGATGCCGGTAATTTCATCGGATTTCTGATGCACTGTTACGCCATCGACAAAGTCAATAAATTTAACCTGTCCTGCCACTTCAGTGATCACTGGATGGGTATGTGGATCCCAATTCACCGCGACACTACCTGCCTCGATTTTGGCTCCATCAGCCATGGACAACACGGCACCGTAGGGAATCTTATAACGTTCTCGCTCACGTCCATGCTCGTCGATAATGCTGAACTCACCTGAACGTGACACAGCGACCAAATTACCTTCAGAGTTTTTAATGGTTTTAAGATTGGTCAAACGCACTGCGCCTGACGATTTAGCCTCGATACTGCTGATTGCAGCCGAACGCGACGCGGCCCCACCAATATGAAAAGTACGCATGGTCAGCTGGGTGCCAGGCTCGCCAATCGACTGCGCAGCAATTACACCAACTGCTTCACCCAGATTGACTTTATGTCCACGGCCCAGATCACGACCATAACAGGAAGAACACACTCCATAACGGGTTTCACAGGTAATCACTGATCGCACCATGACATTCTCGATGCTATGTGCATCAAGCACTTGCACCAAATCTTCGTCCAGCATAACGCCTGCCTGTATGACTACTTCACCTGTCCCCGGGTCAAGCACATCAGCTGCCACAACACGCCCAAGCACTCGCTCTGACAACGGCTCCACAACATCGCCGCCTTCAATCAATGGGGTCATTGTTAAGCCGTTTGCTGTTCCACAATTTTCTTCCTTAATCACCAAATCCTGAGCAACATCAACCAGACGGCGGGTAAGATAACCCGAGTTGGCAGTTTTCAGCGCAGTGTCAGCCAAACCTTTTCGGGCTCCGTGAGTCGACACGAAATATTGAAGTACATCGAGTCCTTCACGAAAATTAGCGGTAATGGGGGTTTCAATAATTGACCCATCTGGTTTTGCCATCAAACCACGCATGCCCGCCAACTGACGAATTTGCGCGGCAGAGCCTCTGGCGCCGGAATCAGCCATCATGAAGACTGAATTCATTGATTTTTGTTTAACCAGATTGCCATCGTCATCTTTAACAGTGTCATAACCCAGCCGATCCATCATTGCTTTGGCCACTTGTTCATTGGCATGCGACCAGATATCAACAACTTTGTTATAGCGCTCGCCATTGGTGACTAAACCGCCGGCATACTGGTTCTGAATTTCCTTCACTTCGTTCTCAGCACCGGCGATGATGGCTTGCTTTTCATCAGGTATCACCATATCGAGCATGCCAAACGACACACCTGAACGGGTCGCATATGAAAACCCGAGGTACATTAACTGATCAGCAAAAACAACCGTTTCTTTAACACCCAAGTTGCGGTAACAGGAATTCAAGAGATTTGAGATTTCCTTTTTTGTCATATCCTTGTCGACACACTCAAATGCAAGCCCGGGCGGTACAATATCCCAGAGTATTCCGCGACCAGCAGTACTTTTGACCCGACGCGTGACAGTCTGAAGATTGCCTTGTTGATCCGGCAAGGTTTCCTGAATGCGAAACTCGATTCTTGATTGAATTTCCAGAACACCAGCACTGATTGCCCGATTAATTTCCGAGACATCATTCAGAATCATGCCTTCGCCTTTAGCACCAATTTTCTCGCGGGTCATATAGTAAAGACCCAGCACGACATCCTGAGTCGGCGTAATGACCGGCTCGCCGTTCGCTGATGACAGGATATTATTGGTTGACATCATCAACACGCGTGCTTCCAGTTGCGCCTCAACTGACAACGGCACATGCACAGCCATTTGATCACCGTCAAAATCAGCGTTGAACACAGTACACACCAACGGGTGTAACTGTATTGCCTTACCCTCAATCAGAGTCGGCTCAAACGCTTGAATACCAAGACGATGCAATGTTGGCGCGCGATTCAACAACACCGGATGTTCACGCACAACTTCTTCGAGAATATCCCAGACCTCGGGCCCTTCTCGCTCAACAACTTTTTTGGCGGCCTTGATGGTTGTAACCAAGCCACGCAACTGCAGCTTACTGAAAATGAAAGGCTTGAATAACTCCATGGCCATTTTTTTAGGCAAACCACACTGATGGAGTTTCAGGGTCGGCCCAACCACGATCACCGAACGCCCGGAATAGTCAACGCGTTTTCCCAACAGATTTTGGCGGAAACGACCTTGCTTGCCCTTGATCATATCAGCCAGGGATTTCAACGGGCGTTTGCTGGTGCCTGTGATCGCTCGCCCACGCCGACCATTATCCAACAAGGCATCAACTGATTCCTGCAGCATGCGTTTTTCATTACGCACAATAATATCGGGAGCATTCAGATCAAGCAGTCGCTTTAATCGATTGTTCCTGTTAATGACCCGTCGATACAAATCATTCAAATCCGAGGTAGCGAAACGCCCACCATCAAGCGGGACAAGTGGTCTCAGCTCAGGCGGCAAAACAGGCAGGACTGTCAGAATCATCCATTCCGGGCGGTTGTTGGAGTTAACTAACGACTCAATGAGTTTGAGACGTTTGCTGAGTTTTTTGCGCTTTGTTTCAGAATTCGTGTTACATAAATCATCACGAATAGTGGTCATTTCTTTTTTCAAGTCCATGGACTTAAGCAAATGATAAACCGCTTCAGCGCCCATCTTCGCGGTAAATTCATCACCATGTTCTTCGACTTTTTCGAGGTATTCCTCCTCTTTAAGTAATTGACCGACTTCCAGGTCTTGCACAAAATGAGGATCAATCACCACAAATGACTCAAAATACAGAATCCGTTCCACTTCACGCAATGTCATATCTAGCAACAAAGCAATTCTGGATGGCAAGGATTTCAGAAACCAGATATGCGCGACCGGGCTGGCCAGATCAATATGACCCATCCGCTCACGACGAACTTTGGATAACGTGACTTCAACGCCGCATTTTTCACAAATCACACCACGGTGTTTCAGGCGCTTGTATTTTCCGCACAAACATTCATAATCACTGACCGGCCCGAATGTCTTGGCACAAAACAAACCATCCCGTTCGGGCTTGAATGTACGATAGTTGATCGTTTCAGGCTTTTTCACCTCACCGTACGACCAGGAGCGAATCATGTTAGGTGATGCCAGACCAATCTGAATCACATCGAATTCTTCGTTCTTGATCTGTCGTTTAAAAAAGTTAAGTAGATTTTTCAATGATCTATCCCCTGCAATGCATTTTAACTGTTCAATGCAGTTTGATTCAATCACTCTGCATTGATAACCCGGGAAATGCGCGTGCAATCAATGGTTACACGCCAGTTTACCCATCAGCCATTACCGAAACCGCCAAGTCGTCTAGCGACCATCACGATCAGCAACTGAAACGTCAATCCTCCTCCAGTTCGATATTGATTGCCAGTGATCGAATTTCCTTAATCAACACATTGAAAGACTCCGGCATGCCAGGATCCATTGTATGATTACCATCAACGATATTTTTGTACATTTTGGTTCGCCCTGCCACATCATCTGATTTAACAGTCAGCATTTCCTGCAACGTGTAGGCCGCGCCATAAGCCTCCAATGCCCAGACTTCCATTTCTCCAAAACGCTGACCACCAAATTGAGCTTTACCACCTAATGGCTGCTGAGTCACCAGACTATAAGGGCCAGTAGAGCGAGCATGCATTTTGTCGTCAACCAAATGGTTGAGTTTGAGCATGTACATGTAGCCCACGGTGACCGGACGTTCAAATGCTTCGCCAGTACGCCCATCGTATAATATTGTCTGACCAGTTTCAGACAATCCAGCCAATTTCAGCATATAACGAATATCATCTTCCGAAGCACCATCAAATACTGGCGTAGCAAGCGGAACACCGCCCTTCAGATTCCTGGCCAGATCCACAATCTCGTCGTCATCCAGCGAATCCAGTTCCTCTGGTCTACCACATTGATTATAGATTTTTTCCATGAATTCACGAAGTTCAGAGACCTTCGCCTGCGCATCCAGCATTTGCCCGATCCTGATTCCCAATCCTTTGGCAGCCCAGCCCAAGTGCGTCTCCAACACTTGTCCAACATTCATTCTGGATGGCACGCCCAATGGATTCAAGACAATATCGACCGGCGAACCATCCTCAAGATACGGCATGTCTTCAATCGAAACAATGCGTGAGATAACACCTTTATTACCGTGGCGGCCAGCCATTTTGTCACCTGGCTGGATACAGCGACGCACTGCAAGATAGACTTTGACCATCTTGATCACGACGGGAGCCAAATCATCTCCCATGGTGATTTTCTTTTTCTGATTCTCAAACTGATTGACGAAATCAGCTTCCAGCGATGCAATTTGCTCAGCGATGGCCTCAAGTTGAATATTTTTTTCCTCATCATCAAGGCGAATTTCAAGAAGCTGCGTCAATTCAAGCGAATCCAGATAGGCTTGATCAATCGTACAGCCTTTTTTGAGCTTTTGAGGACCGGATTCGGCAACCATACCGGTAACCAGATCACGAACCCTTGAATAAAGCTCTTCTTCCATGATTTTGCGCTGATCATAAAAGTTTTTCCTGACCCGCTCGAGTTCCATCTCTTCAATTTCCAGCGCCCGGGCGTCTTTTTCAACGCCATCACGGGTAAAGATTTTCACATCAATCACGGTCCCGTAAACCCCAAACGGAACACGCAGCGAGGTATCCTTCACGTCAGAGGCTTTTTCGCCAAAAATCGCCCGTAACAGTTTTTCCTCAGGCGACAACTGTGACTCACCTTTTGGGCTCACTTTGCCAACCAGAATATCACCTGGTTGCACCTCGGCGCCGATATAGACGATCCCTGAATGATCAAGTTTGGACAACGCCTCTTCGCTTACATTGGGAATATCGGAAGTAATTTCTTCACGACCCAGTTTGGTATCGCGCGCCACACAGGATTTTTCTTCAATGTGGATGGTTGTAAAGCGGTCATCCTTGACCACTTGTTCAGAAACTAGAATAGAATCCTCAAAGTTGTAACCGTTCCATGGCATGAACGCAACCTTGAGATTCTGCCCAAGCGCGAGCTCTCCGTAATCGGTCGACGGCCCATCTGCCATTACATCACCTTTATTGACTGTATCACCTGGCTTAGCCAGCGGCCTTTGATTAATGCAGGTATTCTGGTTTGAACGCGTATATTTCACCAAATCATAAATATCAACGCCAGGCTCATCTGCAGCGCGCTCATCCTCATTAACCCGGATAACAATACGCGCCGCATCAACATTGACCACCGTCCCGCCACGGCTTGCAATCACTGTCACCCCGGAGTTGGTTGCAACAGAGCGCTCCATCCCGGTACCAACCAGCGGTTTTTCAGCTCGCAGGGTTGGAACTGCCTGACGCTGCATATTCGACCCCATCAACGCTCTATTTGCATCATCGTGCTCTAGGAACGGGATCAGTGACGCAGCAACCGAGACAATCTGCTTGGGTGATACATCCATATATTGCACTGTATCAGGCGTCGACAGAATAAATTCTTCCTTGTAACGACAAGACACCAGCTCATCGACAATGCGATTATTCTCATCAAGCGTCACGCTTGTCTGGGCAATCATGTATTGCCCTTCTTCAATCGCAGACAAGTAATGCACTTCATCAGTCAAAACTCTGTCAACGACTTTACGATACGGTGACTCCAGAAACCCATATTCGTTGGTGCGCGCATAGACTGCCAGTGAATTAATCAGGCCAATATTTGGTCCTTCAGGGGTTTCAATTGGACAAACGCGCCCATAATGCGTTGGGTGCACGTCTCTGACTTCAAACCCGGCACGCTCACGCGCCAGACCACCTGGTCCTAACGCTGAAACCCGGCGTTTATGCGTAACCTCAGATAATGGATTATTCTGATCCATAAACTGCGATAACTGACTGGAGCCAAAGAATTCCTTGATTGCCGCCGAAACTGGTTTTGCATTGACAATTTCCTGAGGCATCAACCCCTCTGAATCAGCCAGAGTAAGTCGTTCTTTAACAGCTCGCTCTACCCTGACCAGGCCTACCCTGAATTGATTTTCGACCATTTCCCCGACAGTACGCACGCGCCGGTTTCCCAAGTGATCAATATCGTCAATCACACCATGGCCATTGCGAATATCAATGAGTGTTTTGATCACATCCTCAATATCTTGTTTCGAGAGTACGCCGTCACCGGTGATTTCCTCACGCCCCAGGCGTCGATTGAATTTCATACGACCGACAGCAGATAAATCATAGCGATCCGGTGAAAAAAACAAACTCTGAAACAGGTTCTCGGCAGCTTCTTTTGTTGGCGGCTCGCCAGGTCGCATCATTCTGTAGATTTCAACCAGAGCCTCAAGTTGATTGGTCGACGGATCAACGCGCAACGTGTTCGAGATGTACGAACCACGATCCAGATCATTGATAAACAATGTCGAGAAGGTCTCAACATTGTTATCTTTCAATGCTTCCAGGGTTTCAGTAATGATTTCATCATTCACCTTGGCGATCATTTCACCGGTTGACTCATCGATCAGACTCTCACCGAGAATCTGTCCAATCAGAAATTCGTCTGGTACTTCGAGTTCACTGAGCTCTGCTGCTTCAAGTTTTTTAATATGCCGAGCAGTAATTCGACGACCTTCCCCGACCAGGATATCGCCATCAAGACGAATGTCAAAAGCGGCCATTTCTCCTCGCAATCGTTCCGGAACCAGTTGCAGAAAGAATTTGCCATTTTTGAGAGCATAACGGTGTTTGTCGAAATAGGTATTGATGATGTCTTCTGTTGAATACCCAAGCGCTCGCAACAATATCGTTACCGGCAGCTTTCTTCTGCGATCAATTCGTGTGTAGAGGATATCTTTATGATCAAACTCAAAGTCAAGCCATGATCCACGATAAGGGATTACCCTGGCGTTAAATAATAATTTACCGGAAGAATGCGTTTTACCCTTGTCATGATCAAAGAATACACCCGGTGATCGATGCAACTGCGATACAATCACGCGTTCAGTGCCATTAATCACAAACGTACCGTTCTCTGTCATCAAAGGCAATTCGCCCATGTAGACTTCTTGTTCTTTGATATCCTTAACGACTTTGGTTTTCGCTGGCGCATCCCGATCATACAACATCAGTCGTACCAGAACCCTGATTGGAGCCGCATAGGTCAAGCCACGTTGTTTACATTCGCGGACAGTAAACTCCGGATCACCAAGACGCGAACTGACATATTCCAGTACAGCGTACCCGGAATGACTTGTCACAGGAAAAACTGAATTAAAGGCCGCTTCTATTCCCTGGTCTGCCACGTCCCCGGAATCACTGGCCTGTTGCAAGAACTTCTTGTATGAATTAATTTGTAATGCCAGCAAATACGGCACATCAAGAAATTCCGGACGCTTTCCAAAACTTTTTCTAATACGCTTTTTTTCGGTAAATGAATAAGTCATATTCGGATCCTGCAGAGAATTGACAGAAATGCTTCTGTAGTAATGTGACCGCTAATACTGGTATTGTCTTCTGGCTTGGCAGCGTTCACATAATAACTTCGCCACCTGACTAGTCTTATTATCCGTCTTCTGTGTTGCAACAACCGTTACATCGTTCACGATGCGCCGAGTGTTGCGCCATGAATACGAATAAAAATCCCGCCTCAGTTGTTGACGTTATTCCGTCCTCGTTCCTGAACGATCCAATCGACCATCCGCGTCAAGCAGCCAGATTAAATGCGCTCGCGCTTAAACGTTAGTTTTATCGATGAACAGCCTGGCTATTCGATTATCAGACGACGCCGAATCGTTACAACTCGGCATGACAGTACCCATATTTTTGCCACGTATGTGGTTTATATTTCCGCTTTCCAATCAGACGGAAAAGGCCGGCAGCCATTTGACTACCAGCCATTTATAAGCAATAGCGCGAGTCGTTGAAATCAAATTATTTGATTTCGACCGTTGCTCCTGCTTCTTCAAGCTGCTTTTTTAACTCTTCAGCTTCATCTTTAGTGACAGCCTCTTTGATTGCTGCCGGCGCGCTCTCAACAGCAGCTTTCGCTTCTTTAAGGCCAAGCCCTGTTGCCGAGCGAACTGCTTTAATCACGGCAACCTTATTATCGCCAAAGCTGTTCAACATCACGTCAAACTCTGTTTGTTCTGCAGCAGCAGAGCTGTCAGCATCGCCACCTGCTACAGCAGCAACAGCAACAGGCGCTGCGGCAGATACGCCAAATTTATCTTCCATTGCTGAAATCAAATCAACAACTTCAACGACAGTCATATTCGCGATCGCTTCCAGAATATCGTCTTGGGATAATGCCATAAGAATAAACTCCTAATAATCGTATGGGTTTTTCAACCAGAATAGTGAGCGCTTTGCTACATTAAGCTGCTTGCTTTTGGTCTCGAACTGCAGCCAGAGTACGAACCAATTTGGCCTGTGGTTCTGACAGCGTGCGAACAAATTTCTCAACCGGTGCCTTCATAACACCCATCAAGATTGCGATACCTTGCTCGTAGGTTGGCAACGTGGATAAGCGATTAAGCTCAGAAGCATCGTAAAGCTTGCCTCCAAGTGACACCAGCGACGTCTCCATCTTAGGGTGTTCTTTTGAGAACTCTTTGATAATTCGAGCTGCAGCGGCAGAATCGTCCATTGAAAAAGCAAAAGCGAGTGGTCCAACCAACCCCTCGTTCATGCACTCATAGTCAGTACCAGCCAGTGCTTTGCGTGCGAGTGAATTTTTGATCACGCGTACACAAACATTCGCATCTCTTGCCTTTTGACGAAACGCTGTCATTTCATCAACAGTTAAACCCTGATAATTGACAGCAATAGCAGATAATGCATGCGCGGCAACCTCAGCAACTTCCTTGACTACGATTTTTTTCTCTTCGAGTCTCAGTGCCACGATTTACCTCCGGTTAGACAAGATCTGTGTTTCAGACCTTCAATAAATTAACATCTCAAAACAAGATGCACTCATACGGCCACCATGCCATTTGTACAAACAATTGGCGAAGCAACCATCTACGCAGGACTAAATTAAGTCGACATTTGACACCTGCGGTCTCTGACGATTGCCGGATAGTCATCGGCAACCCAGAATTCTTCCCTGAATAAACAGAATAAATAATTTGTTCGTTGAGTATTTAAAACAGTGTTATTCAATCGTACCCTGTTTGCTCCGTTGTTTGCGCAATTTAAAATAAACAGCTCAGACCATTAGCCATCACGTTACTCAACGAACGTCGTTTTGCAAGCGCTTCATTGCCGGATGACGCTATGCTTATCCGACCTACATAAATCAGCTATCAAGGCTTGCCTGGTCTATGGTAATTCCAGGACCCATGGTCGTGGATATACTGATTTTCTTAAAATAAACACCTTTTGCAGCTGCGGGCTTTGCTTTCTTCAAATCGGCCAGCAAAGCGTGAAGATTTGTTTTTAATGAATCGATCTCAAAACTGGCTTTTCCAATCGTGCAGTGAAGTATTCCTGCTTTATCGGTACGATAGCGTACCTGTCCGCTTTTTGCGTTAGAGACCGCCTGAGCAACATCTGTCGTCACTGTACCAACCTTTGGGTTAGGCATTAAACCGCGAGGACCGAGTAAAGTACCAAGCTGACCAACAACGCGCATTGCATCCGGCGTGGCGATCACAACATCAAAATTAATATCGCCATCCTTCATTTGCTGCGCTAAGTCATCCATTCCGACCACATCGGCACCGGCACTGCTCGCCAATTCAGCATTGTCCCCCTGCGTAAACACAGCAATACGAACGGTCTTGCCTGTTCCTGCAGGCAAGACCGTGGCGCCACGAATCGCCTGATCGGACTTTCGGGCATCAATCCCCAGGTTAACGCTGACATCAACTGACTCGTCGAACTTAACCGTTGAGAAATCCTTGGCCATCGTCAACGCACGATCAAGCGGATATACTTGGTCTCGATCAAGCTGCTCACGGATTGCTTTCATTTTTTTAGACAATTTAGCCATCTTAAACACCTTCCACAGTAATGCCCATACTCCGGGCACTCCCGGCAATCGTGCGAACAGCCGCTTCCAAATCACCGGCGGTAAGATCGGGTTCTTTTAGTTAGGAAATTTCCTCTACCTGGGTTCGATTAACGGTTGCGATTTTGACCGTATTGGGAGTTGCACTGCCTTTTGCCACACCTGCCGCTTTTTTCAACAGAACAGAAGCCGGGGGTGTTTTGGTAATAAATGAAAAACTGCGATCATCGTATACCGTAATGACAACAGGTGTTGGCAGACCTTTCTCAATATCCTGGGTCTTGGCATTAAACGCTTTGCAAAACTCCATAATATTGACGCCATGTTGACCTAAAGCAGGACCAACCGGTGGACTGGGGTTGGCTTCGCCTGCCTTAATTTGAAGCTTGATATAGGAAAGTATTGATTTTGCCATGAATTCTACCTTTATTATGGGTGCAAACGCTTCTCAGCTCCCCGAATGAACATTATTTGCGACCATGCAGTATTGGCTGCTGAAACATGAATAGTCACCATTATTCAGACTGCTAACCAAGTTCTCGGCGACTGTCGGATTTGCGCTGTTTTCTATTTTAGTCGCTGCAGGTTTTCTTCCTGAAAATGTCCTGATGATATATAACGCGCGCTGCTCTAACTTTTTGTCACTTGGTCAAAGTTCAGATCGACAGGTGTTGATCGACCGAAAATCAGTACTGACACTTTAATTTTGCTTTTTTCATAGTCAACTTCTTCGACCACACCACTGAAATCAGCAAATGGACCTTCGATTACTCGAACAACTTCACCTGGCTCATAGAGAACTTTTGGTTTCGGCTTGCTAACCCCTTCCTCCATCCTGTCGAGTATGGTCCTTGCTTCCTTGTCACTGATTGGCGCTGGCCGATCAGCTGTACCGCCTATAAATCCAAGCACTCTCGGCGTGCTTTTGACAAGATGCCAAGTGTCGTCATTCAATTCCATCTGAACCAGCACATACCCGGGAAAAAACTTTCGTTGGCTTTTGCGTTTTTCACCGACTCGCATTTCAACGACTTCTTCGGCAGGAACCAGAATATCGCCAAAATAGTCATCCATGCCCAGGCGTTGAATACGCTCCTCAAGCGATTTCTTCACCTGATATTCAAAGTTTGAATAGGCATGCACCACAAACCAACGCTTTGACACTAACTCACCTGTCCACTCAATGTTTGAATGCCCCAGAAAAAGAACATATCAAACAACCACAAAACGATACCGACAACAAAGACCATCACGAGGACAATCAATGTTGTTTGAGTGGTTTCAGGCCGTGTTGGCCAAACAACTTTTTTTAGCTCTGTACGCACTTCACGAAAAAACCCCAGCAAGTGCCTGCCGCGATGCGTTGTCGCAGTCAAGCCAAGCGCGATGATTGAAGCACCAACCACGCCGAGCACACGGTATAACTGAGATTCTTGTGAAAAATAGTAATAAACGACAAGGCTTGCAATAATGAACACTATTGCAATAATGAGTTTAACCGTATCAAATACGCGACTTGTTGATGTATCCTGCTCGCTCATAGATTATTGATGTGAAGTTATGTGGCAGGCCAGGAGGGAATCGAACCCCCAACCTGCGGTTTTGGAGACCGCTGCTCTGCCAATTGAGCTACTGACCTAAATTATATGTCGTGTGTTAGCTAACTTTCATCGCCACTTAAAACGCATCTTCACCCTCGCAGCAATCAGAGCTCGCCAACCCCTTGATTATCCGCATAACAGCCAGGCACGGATTTCGCCAACCTGGCTGTTATACGGACAATATCGTGCGTTTACTCGATGACTTTACTCACAACGCCTGCGCCAACTGTGCGCCCACCTTCCCGAACCGCGAAACGCAAGCCTTCTTCCATTGCAATCGGGGCATGCAATTCAACATTCACTTTCACATTGTCGCCTGGCATGACCATCTCGACTCCTCTCGGCAGTTCTACTGCACCGGTGACATCCGTGGTTCGAAAATAAAACTGTGGTCGGTAGCCATTGAAAAATGGTGTATGGCGCCCGCCTTCGTCTTTCGATAACACATAAATTTCTGCTTCGAACTTGGTATGCGGAGTGATTGTTCCCGGTTCAGCCAACACTTGTCCGCGTTCAACATCTTCCCGTTTGGTTCCGCGCAACAGAATACCTACATTGTCGCCAGCCTCACCCTGATCCAGCAGCTTGCGAAACATTTCCACGCCTGTGCAGGTTGTCTTGGTGGTTTCTTTAATGCCGACAATTTCTATCTCGTCACCCACATTGATCTTGCCGCGCTCGATTCTGCCAGTGACGACTGTTCCACGACCAGAGATCGAGAATACGTCTTCAATTGGCAACAGGAATGGCTGGTCGACCGCTCGCTCAGGCTCCGGAATGTACTCATCCATGCTGTCAACCAGCTTGATGACCGATGGTATGCCAATATCGCTTCCATCGCCTTCCAGTGCCTTCAAGGCGCTACCCACTGTAATCGGCGTATCGTCTCCAGGAAACTCATACATATCGAGCAGCTCACGCACTTCCATCTCGACCAGCTCGATAAGCTCTTCGTCGTCAACCATATCGGCTTTGTTCAGGTAAACAACAATGTATGGGACGCCAACCTGCCTGGCCAGCAAGATATGCTCGCGCGTTTGCGGCATGGGACCGTCTGCTGCCGACACCACCAGGATCGCTCCATCCATTTGCGCCGCTCCGGTGATCATGTTCTTGACATAGTCAGCATGCCCCGGGCAGTCTACATGCGCGTAATGACGCTTGTCTGACTCATATTCAACATGCGCCGTCGCGATGGTGATGCCGCGCTCACGCTCTTCAGGAGCATTATCAATCTGATCGTATGCCTTGAACTCGCCACCTCGCGCTTCTGCCATCACTTTGGTCAGCGCTGCCGTCAACGTCGTTTTACCATGATCGACGTGACCAATTGTTCCAACATTAACATGCGGTTTCGTCCGCTCGAATTTCTCTTTGGACATTCGACTAATCCTCTTTAAAAATACACACTGAACAAATATGACGCAATGGAGCCCATAACCGGATTTGAACCGGTGACCTCTTCCTTACCAAGGAAGTGCTCTACCGACTGAGCTATATGGGCGACGCTATCTGGACGACCATCTGCTGTAACCCTGATCGGCATACTATTTGGCATAATATATGGAGCGGGTGATGGGAATCGAACCCACGTAGTCAGCTTGGAAGGCTGAAGTTCTACCATTGAACTACACCCGCAGGCAATCAGACATCTCCTTTGATTGCACACTATTGGTGGAGGGGGGAGGATTTGAACCTCCGAAGGCGGAGCCGTCAGATTTACAGTCTGATCCCTTTGACCACTCGGGAACCCCTCCGTGATGCCAAGCAGAGTATTCTGACCTGAATACTCTATCTTGTTAAGATAATCCACGCCATATCGAGCAATTAACAATTCAATGACGATACATGTAAACTTTGTATCGCTTGCTGCGAATGCGCGCCCAGCAAATCCGGCAAAAGCTCAACAGCCCTCTGAATAGAGCGGTCAATCTCAAAACGCTGCTGCTTGCATGGGGATTTAAGGACATATGAGACCATATCCCCGGAACGACCAATACCTATCCTCAAACGCGCAAACTCCGCCCCACCAAGCTGAGCAATAATATCACGCAATCCATTATGCCCCCCATGGCCACCACCTCGCTTAAAACGAACCAGTCCAGGAGCAAAATCCAACTCATCATGCGCAATAAGCATATTTTCTCTGGCTATATTGTAATATTGCGAAACCTGTCGAACAGCACACCCTGAACGATTCATATAGGTTGACGGCTTTAAAATAACCCAGTCGTCCTTACCAATGCCAACCTGACCAATAACAGATTTGAATTTTGCCTTGTGCGCCAGCTCACAGTAGTATCTGCTCGAGAACTGATCGACCAGCCAAAAGCCAGCATTATGCCTTGTTTGCGCATATTTCTGACCCGGATTACCCAAGCCAACAAGCAAGTATCGCACTAACAATCAATACATAAGACATATACCCTGCAAACGCTCGCAGCGCTTACTCGTTTGAACCATCTTCTTCTTGATCTTGCTCAGAAGCGGCGTCTGAATCCGCTTTCTCGACTCTGGGCGCAGTTATCGAGACCACAATTTGATCGTGATCATGCTCATCACCATGCGTCAATGCTTCGATTTCAACATTCTCTGGCATCTTGACCTGAGTCAAATGAATTGCATCACCAACATTCAAATCCAGCACATCAACTTCAATATATTCAGGTAGATTCGATGGCAGACAAACAACCTCAAGCTCGGTAATATTATGCAACACTGTACCGCCGCCTGTTTTAACGCCAACGCACTTATCTTCATTAATGAGATGAACAGGAACACTGGCCTTGAGCTTCTCGCCGGCGGTAACGCGCATAAAATCCATATGCAGAATACGTGATTTACTTGGATGGCGATGCATCGCCTTCAGGATAGCCTGCTGCGGCTTTTGTCCCTGAATATTGATTGACAATACATGTGAATAATAGCCTTCATCCAACAGCTTCTTTTCAACTTCCTGATGATTCAGCGTCAGTAATTCCACATCTGCATGCCCACCATAAATAACCGCAGGTATGCCAAGATCACGCCTGACGCGACGCGCGGCAGAGGTGCCTTTCTGTTCTCTTTTTTCCGCACTAAACTCATAATTGACAGTCATGCCAACACACTCCCAAACTTAAAAACTATTGTTAATGATGCAAAAGTTAACAGACTATTATAATCGTTCTGTTCTGATTAATCTACAGAGCCCTTAAAAACCAACAAAACACATCACAGCAAATCCACAGATACCAACTATTAAGGGACGCTTACGCTCCTAATCAACAAATAACGAACTCACTGACTCGTTGTTTGCCATCCGCCTGATTGCCTCACCCAGCATCGCGCCAACACTCAATTGCCGAACCTTACCACAGGCAATTGCCCGCTCACTGAGCGGTATGGTATTAGTTACGACCAGTTCATCCAGGCCTGATTCCACAATATTATCGATAGCAGGACCCGATAAAACAGCGTGTGTACAGCAAGCAATCACGCTTCTGGCCCCCCGATCCTTTAATGCTTCCGCAGCTTTGCACAAGGTTCCCGCCGTATCAACCAGATCATCAATTAATACACAAGAGCGACCTTTTACATCACCGATAATATTCATTACTCTCGCTTCATTCGGCTTAGGTCTGCGCTTATCGATAATTGCAAGATCGACATCATCCATCAACTTGGCAACCGCCCTGGCCCGTACGACACCACCAACATCCGGGGAAACAACCATTAAATCAGGGTACTCCTGGCGCCAGATATAACCTAAAAATAACGGAGAAGCATAGATGTTATCAACTGGTATATTGAAAAACCCTTGTATCTGATCCGCATGTAAATCGACGATTAATGCACGATCAACGCCTGCCGTCGAGATTATGTTGGCCACCAGCTTTGCTGTGATCGGAACGCGCGCTGCACGCGGCCTTCTGTATTGACGTGCATAACCAAGATAAGGAATCACCGCAGTGATTTTTCCTGCCGAGGA
>Ga0114931_10004394_pt1 | contig 17586 bp, 13 predicted proteins | sample 2SBtaG_FD_89579 | JGI IMG/M metagenome (GOLD analysis project Ga0114931, IMG submission 89579) | Deep subsurface microbial communities from Kolumbo volcano to uncover new lineages of life (NeLLi) - 2SBTROV14_V59a metaG | ecosystem: Environmental > Aquatic > Marine > Volcanic | place: Kolumbo...
CGAGGGGAAACAGGGCTATTACTTTAACGGACTGCGTAAAGACCTCTGAAACTTCGTAATAGGGGGTGGCAGCAACTAAAGTAGAACCCTGTTTTCTACTCTACTGTTTAAAAACTACGTTCTAAGTGCTTGATTAATAGGCACTTGTACAAAAAGTTTGTTTTTTTTGCAAACTTTTACAAGTACGTATTACATGAGAGCACATGGAAGGTTGATTTTCAAGGAACCATGTGTCCTAATGTGCCTATGTGTTTTACAGAAAAAGACACTTTTGTGTTAACTGGTAAATGAAACATGCCTTTTTATTTGCCATTTTGTTTCAATTTTATCACTCGAATGGTCTCTATTTTCGTATCTCCCACCAATTCCAAAATAAATTTATAACCATCCAATTCTATTTCGGCTCCTTTTTCGGGTATTTTTTCGGTGGTCATCACGAGATAACCGGAAAGGGTGTGGTATTCGCCTTCCGGAAATTGTAGGTTGGGATATTTTTCGTTTAAATAATCAATTTCTAAACGTCCGGAGAAAATGTATTCGTTTTCAGAAATCTTTTTTTCAACGTATTCTTCTTTATCGTGTTCATCTTCAATTTCACCAAATATTTCTTCCAAAATATCTTCCAGGGTAATGATGCCGGCCGTGCCGCCAAATTCGTCCAAAACACAGGCAATGCTCACGCCCTTTTTAATAAAATGGTTGAGTAGGTCCCGCACTCGCATAGCTTCGGGGACGAAGGGCATTTTGAGAATTAATTTCCGAAAGGATTTAGGCTCATCCAGCATTTGTAGATGGTGGAGATAGCCCAACACATTATCTATGTCGTCTTTGTAAACAACTATTCTGGAATGGTTGGTCTCTTTGAAAAGCTGAATCAATTCATCCATTCGGGCATGTACTTCGATGGTTTCAATCTCCGGTCTTGGAATCATACATTCTCTGACCTTCACTTCCCGGAGGTTGAGTGCTTTTTCAAAGAGTTCGGTGTCAATATCATCTTTCATCTCCGTTTGGGTGGTCCGGATGAAATTTTCCAAATCCAGGCGGGTGAGCGCATCCTCCCGCTTATCTACGGGGACTTTAAAAACGAATCGCAGTAAAAAATTAGAAAGATTCGTCATCAACTTAGCCGGGATGGCCAACAAAAATTTAACTGTTTTTAGTGGAAAGGCCAAAAAATACAAAATGCTATCGGCATATAATCTAAAAATCGTTTTTGGCAAAAACTCCCCAATGAGAAGCATTATTCCCGTGATGAGCAAGGTGTTTAAAATAAGGAGCAACCCATCGTTTTCAATTCCTAATTCATCTTTGAAAAAGGTGTTCAAGGGAATAGTCATCAAAGTGGTAAAAGCTACCAAAGCGATATTATTTCCCACCAAGAGGGTGCCGATAAATTCAGCCGGTTTCTCGTAAAATTTGGCGATAACCGATCCCCTGCGAGACCCTTTCTTTTTCTTCAACTCTATCACCAATTTGTTGGCAGAAATAAAGGCGATTTCCGTTCCCGAAAAAAGGGCTGACAAAATCAAGGAGAGAAGGATAAAGGTTATGAGCATTTTTAGTTGTCTAAAATAAAGGCTTGGTTCAGAAAAAGTTGTGTGAACAGAAAGATAGAATTAAAATTTTTCTTTTTGAATTAGAAAAATAATATTTCACAAATAATTGAAAATTAAATAGTTGTCACAAAATTAAATGTTGAATAGTTGAATAAAACATTTACCCCCCCCAAAAAAATCCGTTAACTTGATAATTCGGACTTACCTCAATCTTTAAATTCTGTACTCAATTTCTTCGCTTTTAGGCGACCCTCAATGGCCTTAATTGTCCAACGGGTAAAATCCTGATTGGATTCAAAGCCGTAGCCATAAATGATTTCATCCTGTCTTCTTATGGTTACCAATCTATTGGAGTAAACCTTATCTTCGGCTTCCTCCCAAATCAGTTCTTCGGTTTCCAACCGTTCATTTTTATTACTTTCCCACACCACGCTATCTCGAACAACGATTTTATTTTCATTATCATATCGAGTGGCGTGTTTTGCCGTCATTCGACTAGACACCCGATTGAAGCTACCAAAAAATTCAACCATTAATCCATCAGGAAATTCCTGCCGGGGTTCCCGTTTGTCCAAATATCGGAGCAGAGTGGGGCTTTTGATTCTTACCTTCAACACAGCGGAGTCGCTGTATAACATTTCAATCCCCTTGGCCGTTTCAACGGCAACCTCGTCCTGTGAAACAAATTTTTTGACCTCTGCCAAGTCATTTTCGCAAGCAGAAAAAGCAAGGCCTATTGCAATAAACCAATAAATTTTGTTCATTCCCAGCCTAGTTTTATTCATTTCTTTTTTCAAACCAAACCTCCGTTTCATCCTTCGGGTCGCCATTGTAATTAACGGTTATTTCTTCACCTGCGGCAATATTTTTTACGCAATAAAAATCAATTGAATGGTTAGTCAAATCTAATTTATAGAAAGCATTTGGCTTGTAAGAATGATTGTAAAGCGAGCCATACCCCAATGCAAGGACACCGAGTTTTTGATTGACGCCCCATAAAAAATAGTAGTCGTGCAAGGTGGTTTTTTCAATGAAACACAAGTCTTCTTTCGGCAATATTATGACCGGACAAATTTCAATCAAATCGTCCTTTTGAAGCGATTTGGCTGTAAAAACGCCTCTACCCCCAATATCACTTTCAGCAACGTACAAGCAGGGAATTCGCTGCGCCATTGTGTTTGTGATTTGTTAAAAAACGCGCTCGTTTTGAAAACTATTTTTGTGTCGCGTTTTCGGGACCAACTGAAAAATCAACTCAAGTTATGCTCATTTTCTCGAAATGTAAACCCCCATTAAAATCAATCCCATTCCGAAAAGGTGAAATGGCGCAATAATTTCACCGTCCAAAAAGCCCCAAAGCAAGGCGACCAGAGGAATCAGATAACTGACCATGGAGGCAAAAACCGCACTTTTCATTTGCACCAATTTAAAAAACAAAATGGTAGCCAACACCGTGCCTGCAAGGGATAGAATCAGTAAATAACCCAAAGATGGCCAAGCATGCTCATTTTCTTGCAGTACAAATATAAAATTAGTCGTGAATAAATAAATTATGGCAGGTATTCCAATAATTTCAAAAGATACCGCGCTAATTGTCAAGGAACTCATTTCCTGTAGATAAGTTTTCACGGTATTGCTACTTAATCCGTAGCAGCCTGTTGCTATGACCACCAAAATCCCGTACCATGTACTTCCCGTTTGGTCAATTTCCCGATTGAGAAGAATTAATAAAGTCGCACCAAACAAGCCTACCAAAACGCCCAACACTTTTACCCAATTGAAAGCAACTCCAAAGAGGGAAACCCCCAAAAGTAGGGTAAATAAAGGAGTCAATGAACTTAGCACCCCGGTGGTGGAACTGCTCAATTCCGTTTGGGCGGTGGCGAACAAAAAAGCGGGAAAAAAACTTCCGGCAAAGCCTACCACCATCATAGCTTTCCACTTTGACCAATCCACTTTTTTTAATCGCAAAAGAAAAAAAGGGAAAAAGGCTATCGCCGAAAGACTAATTCGAATGCAAGCCACCTGTTCGGCGGAAAAAGCGACCAATCCCTTTTTGATAAGAATGTAGGAACTGCCCCATGTTAGTCCCAAAAGTCCAAATGTTATCCACGCGTAAAATGACGGAGAATTGGAAAAAGTAAGATTTATTTTTTTCAAAAATTGGTGTTTTATTTCTAAGTATGCAGAAGTTTTATCGAGGACGAAAATTCCTATTTTCATTCCCGAAGTTCACCTCGCCAAAGGGTGGTGAGTTCAATTTTATTTGCATAAAACAAAAAGGCAAAACGGTCTGAATCGTTGCTTTAATTTCCAATGGTGCGCAAAGATAAAGGATTCCCGCTTGAGATTTTTGAAAATATTTTGCCCGGAACTGAGCAAAAAAAAATGCCATTTACGAGAAATGGCATTTCTGAATGTAAGGCTATTTACTACTACGGAACTTCCAAAATAAGATGGCGAAGAAGGCTTACGGTGCAAATTCATTGCAAAAAAAACGAAATGGTAAGGTTGTAGGTCGTTCCAACTTCAAGACCTTCCACCTCAATTTGCCGATAATTCAATCTTTCTTTCACAAAATTTTTCAGATAACTATTTTCGGCTTCAACTTTCAGTAAATTGATTTCTTTCTGGTCGTTGATGGTGAATTTTATAAATACTTCACCATCCAAAATGTTGTGCTCTTTCAATCGGGGATTCTGTACGAGGTTTGCTACCTCTTTGCGCAATTCCTTAGTTGTTTCATTATTGCCAACCTTTGGATACACATTGTTGGCGAGAGATGAAAAAGTAGTAATAGATGCGAAAAACAGAATTGAAGCAAATAATTTAATAATTTTCATAACTCATAATTTATTGATTTAGGAACGGTGACAAAATAAGCTACCCAAGAATGTAACTTTATTTAATCACTTTTCCTTATAGAAAAATGTAGCAATATGATTCAAGATGACCACATTGATAATTTAGCGAAAGACATTGCTCATCAATAAGTCAACAAGCCGTTTTTCGGTACTTCCTTATGCCCTCCAATGGATAAATGTGAAAATTAGCTTTGGTTAGATTATGCTCGACAATTTTTATCGGTTGGTTATTTTCTGTCGCCCTTATCGAAAGGTGTCAATAAAGACATATTGCTTTTAGGGGAGTTGCAAACAATTGGAAAATTTTGCCTTGAAAAGGGTTGGAAGCTGATGAAGCAGCTTTTTTCTTCGACATTCATGCTGGGGAGAATAGCATATTTAATATTTCCGAAACCTTAATTGAAAAAAAATAGAGGAGTCGAACGAAGTCAATTCCCCTATTTTATCAAAACGGGTTGTCCTGTCAAATTAATTGGTCCCGCCAGGGTGTTCTTTTGCTCTTTTATCGCGCTGCATCAGGTTTTCAGAATCACCATTTTGACTTCTTCTTTTGAACAATTCAAATTTACTCAATTGCTGCTTCGGTGGAAAGTAATTATTTTCCGTATCCACATCTGCCGTTTCGAGATAGGGGTCTAAAGTAATTTGTTTCACTTCTTTTTCCGTTGGAAAAACCTTCGAGACTTTCTTATCACCAAATCGCCAGATTTCTACAGGAATGCGATACATTTTCGTAGAACCGTCGGTGTATTCAAATTCCACCAAAATAGGCATCACCAAACCGCCTTTATTTTCAAAAGTGATTTCATAATAATTATTTCCTTTTTCCAAAACCGCTTTTTCTTTATCGGATAGCTTGTTCAAGTAGTTGTTGTAATCCTCTTTATCCAAAACACTTGCTTTCAAAGGGTCATATTCCGTGTAAAAATCTCTGAGAGAAGGGTCAATCTCATCATGGGTTTTGGCAATCGTTTGCTCATTGCGGATGCTGCTAATGTTTCGGGGGGCAGCCTCCAGTTCGTTCCTCTTAGCCAAATTCTCCAGTTCCGGATTTTTAGAATCAATGCGGTACCATTTCACGCCGTCAATAGCGATATCTACATCATCGGTACCGTAAAACCACCCTCGCCAAAACCAATCCAAATCGACGCCGGAGGCATCTTCCATCGTTCGAAACAAGTCGGCAGGAGAGGGGTGCTTGAACTTCCAACGGTTCGCATAAGTTTTGAAGGCAAAGTCGAAAAGGTCTCGCCCCAGGATGGTTTCGCGCAAGATATTCAAGGCCGTTGCGGGTTTTCCGTAGGCATTGTTTCCAAATTGGAAAATACTTTCGGAGTTGGTCATAATAGGCGTTATTTTCGTTTTATCGCCTCTCATGTAGTCAGCAATTTTATAGGCAGGGCCTCGCCGGGAAGGGTAATCGCGTTCCCATTGTTGTTCCGAAAGATATTGAACGAAAGAATTTAAACCTTCATCCATCCAAGTCCATTGTCGCTCATCCGAATTGACAATCATGGGGAAATAGTTGTGCCCCACCTCATGGATAATGACACTGATTAATCCGTACTTTGTTCGTTTTGAATAGGTGCCATCTGGTTCTGGGCGGCCGCCGTTGAAGCAAATCATCGGGTATTCCATCCCGATTCGATTCGTGTGAATAGACCACGCGATGGGGTAGGGAAAGTCGAAGGTGTAATGGGAATACCATTTCAAAGTGTGAGCAACTACTTTCGTAGAATACCTGCCCCAAAGTGGATTCCCCTCTTTGGGATACATCGAAGCAGCCATCACTACGCTACCGTCGCTTTGTTTTACCGCCATCTCATCCCAAATAAATTTTCGGGAGGTAGCGAAAGCAAAATCCCGAACATTTTCTGCTTTGAATTTCCAAGTCTTTTTTTTCGTTGCTTTTGTTTTTTCATTCTCGATGGCTTCCTTTTGCGAAACAATCACCACGGGTTCATCGAAAGAACCTCTTGCCTGTTCTAATTTTTTTTGCTGACTTTTGGTCAAAATCTCCTTCGCATTTTGCAACTCCCCTGTTGCTGCGACATAATGGTCGGCAGGTACCGTTAGCGCCACTTCGTAATTTCCGAAAGGCAGGGTGAATTCGCCTCTCCCCAAAAACTGTTTGTGTTGCCAGCCTTCGTTGTCGTTATAGACTGCCATTCGGGGATAAAACTGCGCGATGGTGTAAAGGTAGTTGTCATCTTTTTCAAAATATTCAAAACCCGAACGCCCACCCATTTTCATGCGGTCGTTGATGTTGTACCACCATTTTATTTTAAATGAATAGGTCTCTCCATGCGGTAAAGGCTGCGGCAAATCTACCCGCATCATCGTTTTTACGACGGTATGATTAAGGTCAGCCCCACCAACGTCTTTTACGTATTCCAATTTAAAACCGCCATCAAACTCAGGTTCCAAATTGCTTAAATCTCTCATGGTCATCTTATCGGAGATTTTATTTTGTCGAATTTTGTAGGTGTCGCTATTTTTTGCCCGCATATTTTGGTCGAGTTGTACCCATAAATAGTTCAGCACATCGGGGGAGTTGTTGTGGTAAGTAATCGTTTCTTCCCCGGAAACGCTCTGATTTTCGTCATTCAATTCCACATTTATAGAATAGTCTGCTTGTTGCTGCCAATATTGCGAACCCGGCGCACCGGCGGCATTCCGGTAAACATTGGGGGTCGGTAATTCCTGGTAAAGTTGTCTGAATTTGTTTTTATTCGTGCTTTCTTCCTGAGAAAAAAGGGCAAATGCGAAACAGAGAAAGAGTCCGGTGATGAGCAGAATTTTCTTTTTCATATTGCTTAATTTTAAAATGGTGATTTGATAATTTGACTCATGGGCTTTTGATGGCATGGGTTCAAAGGTAAAAAGTTGCCAGAATAATTTTCCGAAGATTGTGAAATTATTGTTTCTGCCGACAAAATTTATCGGGAAGTCTATCGCGGTTTCACGTGGAACAACTTCAAAAAAGTTTAAAAAATGGACAGGCTTCGAGTAAAGGGTGAGTTTGTTATTCAAAAAAAGGACTCAATAATTGTGCAACAACCATTTTTTAAACGGAGAGAAGGATTTCCCCATTTTGACAGAATGCTTTTCTTTTTTGGATAAAATCGCCAATCTTTCCGGTATGTCAATTTCTTTTTGCAGAATTTCCTCGACATCTTTCAAAAATTTTGACGGGTGTGCCGTCTCGAAAATGACCCCACAAGTTTCGGGGTTTTTAATTTGAAATTTCTTCAAAGCGAGGTAACCCACGGCCCCATGCGGGTCAATTTCATAATGGTATTTTTCAAAAACTTCCTTAACGCCTGCTTTGGTCGAAGTGTCATTAAATCCGAAGCCTTTAATATTCTCCTTCATCCTGTTCCATGTGGAACCATGCAAATCTAACATCCTCGCAAAATTGGAAGGGTTGCCCACGTCCATTGCATTGGAAAGGGTTGGTCTTGAGGGTCGGGGGGAAAAAATTCCAGATTCCAAATATTCGGGAACCACATCGTTGACATTCGTTGCGGCTATAAAATTGGCAATTGGAAGCCCCATTTTTTGCGCCATTAGCCCCGCCGTGAGATTGCCAAAATTTCCACTCGGAACGCAAAAAACAATCGGAGTGTCCCAGGATGGCAACTGCTTGTAGGCTTCAAAGTAATAAAAGGATTGAGGGATGAGGCGGGCGATATTGATGGAATTTGCCGAACTAAGCCTGGCTTTTTTATTGACTTCCTTATCCAAAAAAGCTTCTTTCACCAATGCCTGACAATCATCAAATGTTCCCTCGATTTCAAGGGCTGTGATGTTGTGATTCAAGGTGGTCAATTGCTTTTCCTGCAAACGACTGACCTTGCCGGAAGGGTAGAGGATGACGACTTTGATGCCGGGCGTCTTAAAAAACCCGGAAGCAACAGCACCGCCGGTATCACCGGAAGTTGCAACTAATATGACCAGTTCTCGGTCATTTCCCTGGTTGAAATAACTCATCAACTGCGCCATGAAACGAGCGCCAAAATCTTTGAATGCCAGGGAGGGACCGTGAAAAAGTTCGAGCACATGTTTTTGCCCATCCAACTTTACCAAAGGGGCCGGAAAGGTGATTGAACGCTCAATAGTTTCTTCTAAATCATTGTCAGAAATAGCTCCCAATAAAAGGTTTTTGCAAACTTCAAAAGCAATTTCCCGAAAGGAATACTTCTTCAAATTTTGGATAAAGTCGTTTGATAATTTTGGGACAACTTCGGGCATGTACAGCCCGTTATCCTCCGGCAATCCTTTGAGAACCGCTTCTTTCAGCGAGACGAATTTGGATTTATTGTTCGTGCTGTAAAGTCGCATCATCTCCGTAAAATTTATAATTTAATGGCGCCTGCTTGATTGATTGCTGACAGAAATAAGGTGTTGTCAATGCCTGCATCCGAATAAATTTGTTTCATCCTTTCGCCTACATTTTCGGCAATCAAACTATTGGCGCTCAAAGCGAATATGGATGGACCAGCCCCGGAAATGCTGCATCCCAAGGCTCCGGCATTTAAGGCAGCTTCCTTCACTTCGTAAAAATGGGGAATTAAATGCGCCCGTTGCGGTTCAATGACTACGTCTTGCAAAGCCCGCCCAATAAGCGCAATATCTGAATGGTACAAACCGATAACCAAGCCTCCTAAATTGGCGTTTTGCTGCACCATTTTTTTAAGAGAAACGGTTTTGCTCAAAAGGTTTCGCGCATCTTTTGTGAGAATTTCCACTTTTGGATAAATGACCGTAGCAAACATTCCCCTCGGAATTGGAAGACGATGCGCTTCCAAAGACTCATTATCCCGAACCAAAACCAAACCTCCCAATAAGCAGGGCGCAACGTTATCGGTATGATTGCCGCCGGAGGCCAATTCTTCGCCGTACATGGCAAAGCGAAGCAAGTCTTTCTTTTCCAGAGGTCTGCCAAGCAGTTCATTGATTGCCATTGCCCCTGCCACTGCACTGGCCGCACTGGATCCCAAACCACTTCCGCAAGGCATTTTTTTGTGAACCTCCAATTCAATTCCCCGCTTTTCTTCTCCGAGGTATTCCAGCAATTTCAGGGCTGCAAAACCGGCGGTATTTTTTTCGAGTTCGTAGGGCAATTTACCCTTTGCCCCGGTGATTTTCACAATCCGCAATCCCGGCTTATCGGAAAACCGAGCGATGATTTCATCTCCGGGCTTGTCCAAAGCAAAGCCCAAACAATCGAATCCAACAGCCACATTCCCGACGGAAGCCGGCGCAAATACCTTGATGCCTGCGTTCATTTTTTTTAAAATAATGAGGCATGTTTCACAAACACCTAAAAGTAGTTAACACTTTTTCTCGGAAACACATAGGCACATAGAACACATAGTTTATTGAAAACAATGTTCTATGTAATACGTACTTGTAAAAGTTTGCAAAAAAAACAAACTTTTTGTACAGTGCCTATTAATCAAACACTTAGGACGTAGTTTTTAAACACATGGAAACATAGTTCACATAGAAAAAAATTTGAAACCTATGTGGACTATGTTTCTATGTGTTTAAAAAAAATGTCATGCGTTGTGGCTTTGCCACCATAAGCCTATGTGTTTCCATAATATCCAAAACCTGTTTGTTAACTGGTAAATGAAACACGTCAATAATTGATTCTCGAATTTCTATTTCAAAAAATTTCCAATCGTAATAATCTCGGCGAACAAGCCTGCGGCGGTCACTTCCGCCCCAGCCCCTGGTCCCCGAACGACTAATGGCCGGTCTTTATAGCGTTCCGTCGTAAACACAATCATATTGTCGCTTCCACTCAAAGAATAAAAAGGATGCGAACTATCCACCGCTTTCAGCCCAATATTAGCCTTCCCATCTTCCAATTTGGCAATCATTCGAAGGGCTTTTTTTTCTTTGGCGGCAACTGCGCGCAGTTTTTCAAAATGCCCGTCCGCGTTTTCCAATTCCTCGAAAAATTCATCAACTGTCTCAGCGTTTCTGGCTGCTTCGGGAAGAATGTTTTCAATTTGCACATCGGCCGCTTCGAGAGGGATTCCGGTTTCCCTTGCCAAAATGATCAATTTCCGGCGAACGTCTATGCCGTTTAAATCAACCCGGGGGTCAGGTTCCGTTAATCCCTTCTTTTTTGCTTCCTTGACGATGGCGCTGAATTTATTTCCTTCTTTGAAGGAGTTGAAGATGAAAGACAAAGAACCCGACAAGACCCCTTCAATTTTTATGATCCGGTCGCCGCTATTGATGAGGTCATTCAAGGTGGAAATCACGGGAAGACCAGCGCCGACATTTGTTTCATACAAAAATTGAACGCCTCTTTTATTGGCAATCGTCTTCAATCGCTGGTATTGCAAATAGGCAGAAGAAGTGGCAATTTTATTCGGCGTCGAAATGGAAATGCTCTTGTCCAGAATGGTTTCGTAATAATTAGCCACCTTATCGCTGGCCGTGTTATCCACGAAAATGGTATTTGACAAATTCATCTCTTTCATTCTGCCAACGAATTGAACGATGTCCATTTTTTTAGAAGAATCATCTAATTGTCCTTTCCAAGAATTCAAGTCAATACCTTCTTCGCTGAAAAGCATTTTTTTGCTGTTGGCTAAACCCGTTATTTTGATTTCGAGGCTTCGCTTTTCCTTGAGAAATTTTCCCTGTTCCTGAATTTGCTTGATTAAGGTACCTCCAATCAAGCCAACTCCGACCATAAAAAGATGCAATTCTTTCGTATCGGAAAGGAAAAATGCTTCGTGCAAGGCATTCAAGGCTTTCCCCTCGTCCGCCCGACTAATGACGACCGAAATGTTTAGTTCTGAAGAACCTTGTGCTATGGCAACGGCATTCACGCCGTTTTTTCCCAATGCCCGAAACAATCGCCCGGAAATGCCCGGCTGGTAACGCATATTTTCTCCAATAATAGCCACCACCGATAAATTATCTTCCACTTTCACCAAGTCAACCAACCCTTTTTCTATTTCGTACTCAAATTCTTTTTCGATTCGTTTTTTAGCCTTGCTGGAATACTGTGGTTGTATGGCAAAGCTGATGGACTGTTCGGAAGACCCCTGCGTTATCAAAATGACATTGATTTCCGCTTGCGCTAAACAGGCAAACAATCTTGCCGCCGTTCCCGGAACGCCAACCATGCCACTGCCTGACAGCGTCAACAAAGCGATGTTGTTGATAGAAGAAATTCCTTTGACCGCGTGCCCATTTGCATCTGCTTTTTGGGAAATGAGGGTTCCCGCAAAGGCCGGATTAAAGGTGTTTTTTATAGCAATGGGGATGTGCTTCTGCAATGCCGGTTGCAAGGTCGGCGGGTAAATGACCTTTGCGCCAAAGTGCGACATTTCCATTGCTTCGGCGTAGGTCATGCTGGGAATCGTGAAGGCCTTTTTGACTTTCCGGGGGTCGGCGGTGAGTACGCCATCTACATCCGTCCAAATCTCAATTTGTTTGGCATCCAAGCCGGCAGCCAACAAGGAGGCTGTATAGTCGGAACCACCGCGGCCGAGGGTCGTCGTCAATCCTCCTTTTGCGGAAGCAATGAAACCCGTCACGATTTGAATTTCCGGTCGTTGCTCGTAATAATCTTTTATCTTCTCGTAGGTCAAATTGAAATTTACATTTGCCGAACCAAAGTTCCTATCTGTTTTGATAATTTTCCGGGCATCGAGATATGCCGCGTTGATGCCGTATTGCCGCAAGGCAGCCGCTATGATAAAACAAGCATTTCGTTCTCCAAAACTCAACACGTAATCCATCGTTCGGGCTGAAGCTTCCCGAACCAAAAAGACGCCGTAGAGAAGGTTTTTCAGTACTTCGTGATTCCGTTCCACCTCTGCCAATACGCCCTCCTGCAACATGGCGCTATCCAATAATTCCTCCACCGCCTTAATATACCGGCAACTAAATTCTTTAAAATGGTCCAGATAGCTGTCATCTCCTCTGGATGCCAAATCCCCCATTTTGAGCAACAAATCAGTCACTCCTCCAAAGGCAGAGAAAACCACCGTAAACTTTTCGCCCTTCGTATAATATTCTTTTAGAATGTCTAAAACTCCTTTGATTCGTTCGGGTTTCGCAACCGAAGACCCTCCAAATTTTAAAACTTTCATTAGTAGAACTTGTCTGCTTGCCACCCGCCTAAAACGCTATTTTTAGGAGGGTGCATTTGGTTTTTGAAAATGCTATTTTATTTCGCAAATGTAATATTCATCTTTGTATTAGTTTGATTTTCAACTATTAATAATTTAAAATAAATGAAAAAATCCATTTTCGAAATTCTGAAATGGTTTTGATTAGGCAGGGCTACGGGAAGGATAGCGAATACCGTTCCAGATGAATTAAAAAAAATGATAATTTATAATCAGGGAATCGTTCGGAACACGGTATATCGCAGCAAAATTTCGAGAACCAAAAGCAGCAGACCCAAAAGTGCGAAGCGGTGAAACTCTTCACTGTAGCGTTTGATGCTTGTCACATTGATTTTGGTTTTTTCCAATTGGTCAATTTCTGCGTAAATTCGTTCCAAACTCTCGGCCGAGGTCGCCCGGAAGTATTTCGCGCCGGTCATGTCGGCGATTTTTTTCAACAATTGCTCATCGATTTCCACCCTTGCCAAACCAAAAATATAGCGCCCATCGCTGCGACGACTTATCGGAGTGAGTGCATCCCCCGTCGAACCAACGCCAATTGTATAAACTTTCACGCCAAATTCTCTGGCAATTTCCGCGGCGGTAATCGGCTTAACATACCCGGCATTATTCACCCCATCTGTCAACAAAATCACAACCTTACTCTTTGCTTCGCTATCTTTAATGCGATTCACAGCAGTAGCCAAGCCCATCCCGATAGCCGTGCCGTCATCGAGAAGACCACATTTCAAATTGGCAAGAAATTCTTTGACGACGCGGTGGTCTGTCGTCAAGGGGCATTGCGTGAAAGCCTCCCCAGCGAAGACCGCCAAACCGATTCGGTCGTACTCCCGCTTACTCACAAACTCCGCTGCCACGCGTTTACTCACTTCGAGACGGTCCGGCTTAAAGTCCTGTGCCAACATGCTACTCGACAGGTCCATGACCATGAAAATGTCAATGCCATCGGCGGTGATGTCTTCTTCTTTGAGGGTCTTCTGCGGGCGGGCAAGCGCGATGACCAAAACCGTAAAAGCCAAAGCACGGAAAACCGGAAGAAGCCCCCGTAGCTTTCCCCGAAAAGAGGCGAAGCCAGTTGCTGCCTGTAAATTGGGCATCTTCAAAGTGGCGTAACGCTCTTTGCGGCGCAAGAAATACCAGGCACCTAACCCGGGAAGCAACAACAAAAGCAGAAAGGCTTCGGGATTGACAAAATGGATGTTTTCAAACAAGTTAAACATTTTCTTCTTGGACTTCTTCTGTTAAAACTTCTATTTTTTTAGTACTTCGGACGAATTCTTCGACGTACTTCATCATGCGGTCATGCACTTCGACGGCCGGTTTTGCTTTCGCAAATTTTACCAAATCCGCCAGTTGCAACAGTTCTTTCAATTGCGTTTTCAAAACAGCTTCTGCTTCCACATTTTTTATTTGTGCCAGAATCTCATCCGTCGTACTTTCCAATGCTTGAATGCCAAAGCGATTTTCCAAATACTCTCGCAGGATGAAGGTCAACTCACTTTGGTATTGCTTAATCTTCCCTTGCTGCCAGAGTTTGGCTTTATCAAGTGCTTCCAACTTATCGAGTGCAATTTCATGCGCCGGTAATTTAATTTCAGGGGGCGGAGGCGCAAGCTGTCGTTTTTTTCTGATAAAAAAATAATAAATCCCCAACGAAAGAACCACCAGAAAAATCAGCCCCGCGAGGTAGGGAATAAAGTCTTCGAATTTCACCGGTTCCTTAATGATGGGCTTGATAGGCGCGAGGGTCGTATCGAGGGCGGGGGTGAGGACGCTTATCGGCACTTCCTCCGTCGAGGTTACTGCCGTTTGCCCATTTTGCTGGTATGGAACCGGAATTTTAGGTATCCAAACATAACCCGAATCCCAGGCAGTGAAGGTCACGTCCTTTTGCAACACTGTTTCCACGCCTTTCTTCAGGGTATCCCATTCGGTCACATTCAACAACTCGAGTTTGGATTTTTCCAAAACGGAAAAATCGGGCTTCTCTACTGTCACACCCGCAGCATGATTGACCAACAAATGCAACTTCATTTGGTCGCCAATAAGCATTTGAGTGCTGTCTAACTCTGCCGAGACTGTAACTTGGGCAAAGGCAAAGTTTTTGAAAAAAAGGAGGCAAAACAAAACGAACAAATAGTTGCGTGCTGACATCACTTTGTTCTCTTTTTAAAAAATTTCAACAATGCGTTCACATAGGACTCGTCGGTTCGGATGCTCACAAAATCGGTTCCACTTTTCCGAAAGCTCGTTTTGAAAAAGTCGAAATTATTTTCAAACCAATCGGCGTAAGCTTCCCGCACAGACGGCACGGAGGCATCTATCCAACCCATCCGCCCCGTTTCGGAATCTACTGCCCGAATCAAGCCGACATTGGGCAAACTCGCCTCCCTTCGGTCGTACAAATGTACGCCCACAATATCGTGTCGTCGGGCGGCAATCCGCAAAGGGTCTTCGTAGCCCCTTGCCATAAAATCGGATAGAATGAAGCAGATGCTGCGTTTCTTCACCACATTATTAAAATAGCGCAAAGCCCCGCCGACATCCGTTCCTTTTTTTTCAGGCTCAAAATTCAGCAACTCCCGGATGATGCGCAAAATATGCTGTTTCCCCTTCTTTGGAGGAATGAATTTTTCGATTTTATCAGAAAAAAACAGCACTCCCACTTTGTCATTGTTCTGAATAGCAGAGAAGGAAAGCACGGCACAAATTTCCGTGATGATGTTCTTCTTTAAATCATTCACGGTTCCGAAATAAGCAGATTGACTGACATCTATCAGCAGCATCACCGTCAATTCGCGCTCCTCTTCGAATATTTTGATGTGCGGTTCGCCCGTCCTCGCCGTCACATTCCAATCTATGTTTCGCACATCATCTCCAAACTGATAATTTCGTACCTCGCTGAACGACATCCCCCGCCCCTTGAAAGCACTGTGGTACTCTCCCGAGAAGATGTGCTTGCTCAAGCCCTTTGTCTTGATTTCTATTTTCCGGACTTTCTTGATTAGTTCGCTCGTTTCCATCGCTAAAAAAATTCAAGATGACAGACCCGATTTGCTAAATTTTGAAAATTTAGTAAATCTTTAAACTTTTGATGTTTTTTCGATATGAAAAATTATCTGATTAAAAATTTCACAGGACTATTGCTTTTCAAATACGGCTTTAACTCTTCAAAAGGCACCGTCAAACTCTGACGCCCGTACAAACTATTATAATCCGTACTAAAAACGATGCCCTCTTTTCGAATGGTGAAAAAGGAAAATTCAGCTTGTTCAATCCATTTTTTAAAACCAGTGTCTGAAAAAAGTGGATGATTTTTAAAAGCCGTTTTCACCACTTTATTAATAAAAAAAGAACGGTCGAAATGCTCTTTGAAAAGGTCAGTCCAAGTAATTTCCCTCCCATTTTTTAAATCAAAATTAAAGGATATTCCTTTGAAAGAAGGCTTCCAAGTAGCGCTGAAATTCAAAAAACCGGAAATCAGGTTGGGCGAATAAAATTCTAAATCGCACCAGCCGAAAGCCCGTTCCGAAGCCCGAGAATGTGGGTCAGGGGACCCAGATTTCACCTTTCCTGCAAAATTACGGCACGCGTTTACCCACCATTCCGTCGCACTTTTCATCCAATTATTGAAGGCAACATTTTTCGCCTTTGGATAGGTGAGGTCAAAATTGGTGGTGTAATCGGCATATTCTACACAAGCTACTGAAAGCTGTTCTTTTAGTTTGAAGGTGAATTTTTTTTCGCTGTTTTCATTGGAAACGCTGGCCTTGAAATTCCGGTGATTGCCAAAATCTCCTTTTAAATTTCCAGCCACTTCGCCGGTGCCTTTTTTTAAATCGAGCAAGAAGTGGTTTTGAGAATCTATCTCCCCTTTTAGTTTAAAACTTAGACCTTCCGTAAAAATCATGCCACGCAAATTATTATTGGCTCCTTTTTGAAGAATCATTTCTATCGAACTGCTACCGTCTTTGGCCGCATAAATTTTGACCCACTTGTCGTCTCCGCAATGGACGGGAAAATCGTCCGTACTTTGCGTTTCGGTCATTAAAATTTGGCTTCCAACGGAATTGTCAATGTTGCGCCAACTTGCCTCAACCGCCTTGCCGCTAATCGTTCCCGCCAAAAAACCCGATTCATTTCCTGCCGAATCTATTTCTTTCAATTGAAAAAGTTGCCCTTTCAGCGTGCCTTCCAAATGAAAAACTTCTTTGCTTCTCAAATAGAGGAGTTGCCCTTTGCAAAAGTAGCCATCAAAGGCAAGGACGACCGCGATGTCGTTGAAGTCGTCAATCCTTCCTTTGTAGTGGCGAACCCATTTGACGCGTGCCGGTTGGTCAAAGGCCTGCCGGAGGTTTTGCTCAACAACCGAATTCTGGGAAAAAGAAAGGATGGAATAAACCAGAAATGCAAGGGCAGTTGAAAAAGGTTTCAATCGAAGACTATTTTATAAAAACTTTGAAGGGATTTCGCAATATTTCATTTACCAATCAACAAACAGGCATTGATTCTTATGGAAACACATAGGTGCATGGAACACATAGTTTATTGAAAATCAACCTTCTATGTGCTCCATGTACCTATGTGTTTCCAAATAAAAAGTGTCAACTACTTTTACTATTTTGGTGAAACATACCGGATTTTCCTAAGTTCTTCAAACCCATTCGGAACGAAGTTTATTGATATATTCCTGTGCATCTTCTTTAATGGCATCGGCTTTTCCTATTTCCTGCAAAATCCATCACTTTAAATTTTCTTTTCTCTTTTTGGTTTTGCGCCCTGGACGGAATTGTATCAATCAAAATCTTAATTAACTCAAGTCGTTCCTTCATGGAAAGCTTTTGCAGGTAGTTTTTATAAATTGCTTCAACGCTCATTAGGAACGGTGAAAAAATAAATCAAGCTTCTTGGCTACTTCTTTTGTCCTTATTTTTCACTTTGAAAACAGTCATTATATCAACATAACTCTTGTTTTCAAAGCAAAAACTAAGAACA
>Ga0114931_10004395_pt1 | contig 17584 bp, 19 predicted proteins | sample 2SBtaG_FD_89579 | JGI IMG/M metagenome (GOLD analysis project Ga0114931, IMG submission 89579) | Deep subsurface microbial communities from Kolumbo volcano to uncover new lineages of life (NeLLi) - 2SBTROV14_V59a metaG | ecosystem: Environmental > Aquatic > Marine > Volcanic | place: Kolumbo...
ATTTCTATTTGTCATTCCAGAATTTTTTCTGAAACACAATGAAAGAAAAAATATCTGGAATCCAGAGTTAGGGATAAAATAATTTCTAATTTCCAACAAAATTTCCAATGTTTAAAAACAAAACAAAATTTAAGAAATTTTTGACATTGGACATTAGGATTTTTATTAGATATTAGAAATTAGAAATTGGATATTGATTTAATTCATCTTAAGACTTAACCTTACTAAAAACCCCTCTCAATCTCCCCCTCCCCATTACATGCGTGCCCTCTCATCCTGGATTCCGGATAAATTTCTCCGCTCCGCTCCGAAATTTTCCGGAATGACTATAGAGAGAAGTGGCTATTTCATTGCTACAGAATTATTGATTTCCAGATAAGATATACTATTAGAACTTACCAAACCTAGCTCTTGAGTATTTTTTTCAATATTATACATAGATTGAAGCTCTACTTCTTTTATCTTACTTTTTTGGTTGGCTTCTTGAAGATTTTGAATTTGAGCTTGAAGTGATTTCACTTTATATCCTTTATTAACAAGATCGTTAACTTGATAAAGATAAAAAGCGCCAGAGAAAATAATAACAGCTGTAAAAATGAAACTAATTCCCATAAAACTTATTTTTATGCCACCTTTTTTTGAAATTTCCGCTGCCCGGCGTGAAGTATGTTTTTTGATACGTAAAACTTTACAACAGGATGTTGTTTTTTTATCTGATTTACGAATACCCTTTTTAGCGAAATTTTTTAAACCGCGTTTATTAACGGTTAAAATTTTCAACATTAAATTTCAGCCCCCTGAACCTTAATGAATTTTATTTTTTATTTGTTTTACTTCCAATCAACACGCACGCTTATTTTTAAGCTTGTATTGATTTTATTTTTTTAGGCTAATCACAGTTTTTCGCAGATTCTTAATTTACCGCTTCTGGAATGAGGATTATTGTGAATCTCTTTTTGCGACGCAATAATCGGTTTTTTGGTTATAATTTTTATTACCGGCGCAACTTTAACAATTTTTTGGCCAGTTATTTCATCGGTAAAAATACTTCCCCTAGCATTTTTACGAAATTCATTTTTAACAATTCTATCTTCAAGCGAATGAAATGATATTATCGCTAATCGTCCTTGAGATTTTAACGCATAAATTGCTTGTAAAATAAATTTTTCTAAATTTTCAAGCTCCTTATTAACTTCTATCCTTAGAGCTTGGAATGTTCTGGTGGCCGGATTGATTTTCCCGTAGCGATATTTGGACGGAACCGCTTTTTGAATTATTTCTGCCAATTCGCTTGTAGTTTCTATTTTTTTTCTTTTTCTAAATTCAATTATTTTTTTTGTTATATTTTTTCAAAATTTTTCTTCGCCATAATTCTTTATTATTTTCTCCAAACTTTCTTGGCTGTATTTATTAACTATTTCTTGAGCAGACAGTTCTTGATTTTTGCCTAATCGCATATTAAGTTTTTCATCTTTTTGAAAGCTTAGGCCTTTTCCAACAAGTTGATCTAAGCTCCATCCTAAATCAGCCAGAATCGCATTTACCTTTTTAATTTTTAACGTATCTAATATTTTTTTTAAATTAACAAAATTATCATTGACTAAAATTATATTTTCTTTTCTCTGAATTTTTGGAAACCTTTTTTCAGGATTTATGTTCTGCGTAAAATTTTTTATAGTTTGATCATCTAAATCTATCACTATTAATAATCCTTCACGGCCAATTTTTTTAAGGACCTCCCGACTATGGCCTCCTCCACCTAAGGTCGCATCAATGACGACATCTCCTTTTTTAAGGTTTAGGTTTTTTATTGTTTCTCTAAGCAGAACGGACTTATGAATAGATATTTTACTTTTTACCATTTTTTTAAAAAACACCTAGCTTGCCAAGCTGCTCAGCAATTTCATCTGTATTTTTTTCAGCGCTTTTTTTATAGATATTCCACTTTTTTTCATCCCAGATTTCCAAACGATTATAAAGTCCCGCAATAACAACATTTTTATTAAAACCGGCATAATCTTTAAGATAATCAGGAACTAGGACTCGGCCTTGTTTATCAATTTCAACATCTACTGCCCCAGCTAACATTATGCGGATAAAACTTCTGGTAGTTGATTCGCCAACTGGCAGAGATCCTAATTTTTTAGCCAGTTCCTCCCAAACTTTTAAAGGATAAACAAACAAACATTTATCTAAACCACGAGTAATGACAACTTTACTTTTTAATTCATTTCTAAACTTGCTTGGCACAGCTAATCTTTTTTTAGAATCTATAGAATGACGATATTCACCAATAAACATATTTGTTTCATTTTTACTTCATTTAAGCTAACTTTAACTTGCTATTCCCCACTCTGTACCACTTTTACATAACTATAATCTATTTTACTCCACTACCTCTCACTGGTCAATCTTATTTTTCATTTTAAAGAACATAAAAAAATAGCTTAATTAAGCTATTTATAAAAAAGTTATACACAGATTTTCCCCAAAATATTTTATTCAATTATTAAATTGTTTTTTATTGTTTTTTATTCCCTCTTTCAGCTTTTGTTCTTTCATTTTGAGTAAGATATTGTTTTCTTAGACGAATAGATTCAGGTGTGATTTCCAAATATTCATCTTGAGCCATAATTTCTAAACCTTTTTCAATATTAATTTTTGTTGGCGGTGTAAGCTGAATGGCTTCGTCAGAACCAGCCGCTCGCGTATTAGTCAGATGTTTTCCTTTGATTGGATTGACGGCCATATCATTTCCTCTGGCAACATTGCCTATTACCATTCCTTCATAAATTTCTTCTCCCGGGCTAATATATAAAACACCGCGTTTTTGAAGGTTAGCTAAAGAAAACCCAAGCGCTTTTCCACTTGCCATAGAAACCATAGATCCTGTTTCTTTCTTAGAAATTTTTCCAACATAGGGACGAAAATCAATTACTCGCGAACACAAAATTCCTTCACCTTTTGTATCTACAATAAACTGTCCTCTATAGCCAAGCAGTCCTCGCGTCGGAGCTTCAAAAACTATTCTGGTTTGGTTTCCGTGCGCTTCCATGTTTTTCATAATGCCTTTTCTTTTCCCCATCGTTTCAATAATCTGGCCTGCGAGTTCTGATGGAACATCAATAGTTACTTCTTCAAACGGCTCCAATTTTTCAGCATCAACTTCTTTAATAATAACTTGGGGTTGAGATACCTGGATTTCATAACCTTCACGCCGCATATTTTCCAAGAGTATGGCAATATGAAGTTCGCCTCGTCCAGAAACATTAAAATATTCAGGATTAGAAAAGTCAATTTTAAGCCCCACATTAATTTCTAATTCCTTTTTTAATCTTTCACGAATTTGCTTTCCAGTGACAAATTTTCCAGCGCGTCCGGCAAATGGAGAATCATTAACTAAAAATCTTAAAGTAATCGTCGGTTCATCAATAGAAATTACAGGTAAAGCTTTTTGGCTTGATTCTTCGCAAATAGTTTCTCCTATTTCAATGTTAGCTAACACGGCAATCATCACAACATTTCCCGCTTGAGCTTCAGCCACTTCTTCTCGATTAGTTCCGCGAAAAGTATATAATTTTGTAATTCTTCCTGTTTCATTTTTACCATCTATTTTTTTTATCGTTAAGGTTTCTCCTGTTTTTATTGTTCCGTCATAAATTCTAGCTATGGCTAAACGCCCTAAAAAATTGTCATATCCTAAATTGAAAGGTTGAGCTAAAAGCTTAGCCTTTGGATTACCTGAAGCTGGTTTTATTTTCTCTAAAATAATGTCTAAAAGCGGGTTCATGTTTTCACTTTTATCATCCAAGTGAATTTTGGCAATTCCTTGTTTGGCAATAGTATAAACAACCGTAAAGTCTAATTGTTCATCATTTGCTCCTAAATCTAAAAATAATTCAAATACTTTTTCTACGGTTAAATTTGCATCAGCGGCCGGTTTATCAATTTTGTTAATAACAACAATTGGCTTAAGCCCCAATTCCAAAGATTTTTTAAGCACAAATCTGGTTTGTGGCATGGGACCCTCTTGAGCATCCACCACTAAAAGAACGCTGTCTATTGAGCGTAAAACTCTTTCTACTTCCGATCCAAAATCAGCATGCCCGGGAGTGTCAATTATATTGATCTTGGTATCTTTATAGAAAAAACTGGCATTTTTAGAATAAATTGTGATCCCCCGCTCTTTTTCCAAAGCGTCAGTATCCATAGTAGCGTCTTCTTCTGTCACCATGCCAGTTTGTTTCATTAAAGCATCCGTGATGGTAGTTTTACCATGATCAACATGCGCAATAATAGCAATATTTCTAATTTCCATAAATTATATAAAAAATTATATAAAGAAATTACTGAAGAATTAAATATTTTTTTATTTTAAATTTCAGTTTACTTTATTAAAAGTTCCAATAAAAAACCGCTGATTTTTCAGCGAGAATTGCATCAAAACTATTTTTGATAATACCAAAAAATAGATATCTTGTCAAAAAGATATTCTTTTTCAATCCACATCTTGCTTTTTAAATGATATAAATATATAATTTAGATGTAATACAAATATAAAAATAAAATACCCGTTTTCCACGGGAAAAAATTAATGGAAGAAAAAAAAGACAATAAAACAAATGAAAAAATCCAATCTCTGCGAGAAATGATTTATACTGCTGAAAAAACTTTACAGGGAGCTAAAGCAATGCTTCTTCAACTTGAAGGAAAGAAAAAAGTTGGAAGAAAAAGAAAATCGCTAGAGGAATCTTCAGAGGATGGAAAAATTATTGAAGGAACTTTTGACGGCCAAGTTATGCTTGGAACGGATTCTAAACAATATCCAGTCCCGGCTAATTATGCTTCTAAGTCAAAGTTAGTGGAAGGTGATATGCTAAAGCTTACCATAACTTCCGATGGATCTTTTATTTATAAACAAATTGGACCAATTGAGCGAAAAAGAGTAATTGGAATTATTAGCTTATATTCAAATGGAAATTATTTTGTAGCTGCCGAGGGTAAAGCGTACAAAGTTCTTCTGGCATCAGTTACTTATTTTAAGGTAGAGCCGGGAGATGAAGTTACCCTAGTTACTCCCCACGATTTAGACTCTGACTGGGGTTCTATTGAAAATGTTTTAGAAAAAAGTAAAAAAGTTGGAGATAAATTTTCCGTTCCAAAAATAAAGGAAGCTGATAAAGAAGATAATAAAAATAAAAAGGAAGAAGAGCAGGAGAACAAACAACCAAAAGAAACTTTAATAGTTGACGAATGGGAACCAGATTTAGAAGAGCTTAAACAAGAACTTAATAATTCCGGTTCTGATAAAAAATATTAATTTATTTTAAAATTTAAAAATGAAATCAACTATAAAAACACCAGAGGTAGAAAGTAAAGCTATACTTAAAAAGGATTACTGGTTGGGAATTCTTGCAGGGCTTCTTATCGGATTGATGTTTATGCCAGTTTTAAAGGTGGCCAAAGCAGATATTTATGAAAAAACAAAGTTTATAATAATTCCTTTTTTCCTCATTGGAACTCCTTTGGGCTTGTTAATCTCTCATGCTATTAGCAAAAAGATTTTTGTTATTTGGCAATTAGCTAAATTTTTAGTTACCGGAGTTATTAATGTTTTGGTAGATTTTGGAACCTTGGCCATTGTCACTCTTCTGTTTAAAAATTATCTACATATAAGCGCAACTGCTACTTTATTTAGTTTAGGAATAGCTATAACCTTTTATTCTCTTTTTAAAGCCACCTCTTTCACCGTGGCTAACATAAACAGTTATTTCTGGAATAAGTATTGGACCTTTGACAAACGAAGAGATAACCAATCAGAGTTTATTCAATTTTTCATAGTAAGTATTGTCGGTTTTATTGTAAATGTTGTAGCAGCTTCAATAGTATTTAAATATATTACTCCTATTGGAAATCTCAATTATGATCAATGGGGTTTAGTTGGAGCAGCTGTTGGATCAATCGCCGGACTGGCTTGGAATTTCTTAGGCTACAAATTTATCGTCTTTAAAGAATAATTAGATTATTTTCCAGTTTTTTAAAAAACGGGGTTTAACTCCGATTTTTTTGAGTTTTTGCCAACAACTTTTAGCAATGATATAATAATTTTATGCCTCAAACTCTTTACCGAAAATATAGACCTAAGAATTTTTCCGAAGTTATCGGACAAGCTCCTGTTGTTCGCACTTTGACTAATGCCATAAAAAATAATCATATTGGACACGCTTATCTTTTCACTGGACCGCGTGGCACTGGAAAGACTTCTATTGCCCGTATTTTAGCCAAAACAATTAATTGTAAAAAGCAAAAAAATGCTCTTAGTTGTGAAAAATGTTCTTCTTGCAAAATTATTAATTCTGGAAAATCTTTAGATATTATTGAAATTGATGCCGCTTCTAACACTGGCGTGGATAATATCCGAGAATTACGAAACACTGTTTCTTTAGTTCCAACTTCTCTTAAGTATAAAGTTTATATTATTGATGAAGTGCATATGCTTTCTGCCGGCGCCTTTAATGCGCTTCTCAAAACTTTAGAGGAACCACCCGCTCATATAATTTTTATTTTAGCTACTACAGAAATTTCCAAAGTTCCAGATACTATAATTTCTCGTTGTCAAAGATTTGATTTCACTCGTTTACCTATTAATGGAATAACTCAAAAGCTAGCTTTAATTGCCAAAGCAGAAAAAGTGAAAATTGAAAAAGAAGCTTTGGCTATGATAGCTATTGCCGCTGAAGGAGGAATGCGCGACGCTGAGTCGTCTCTTGGACAAATTATCGCCTTGGAAGACAAGCATATTACTGCTAAAGAAGTAGAAGAAATTTTAGGCACAACTGATAAAAAAATAGTTCAAAATGTGAGTCGGATGATTATTGAAAAAAATTGTGACGATGCAATTGCTGAAATTAATAAATTGATGGAAAATGGATATGATCTTAAAATTTTTAATAAATCCCTTATTAATTATTTGCGGCAATTAATGCTTCTTAAGATAAACAACCATCTTAAGAAATATTTTTCTTTTGAGTTGACTGAAGAACAAATTAAAAAAATGAATGAATTAGCTAAAAAAGCGGGGCTTTCTCAAATAATTTCTACTATTAATTTACTCTTAGAAGCTAAAAATAAAATTTCATCCACTATTTTACCTCAACTTCCTTTAGAAATAGCCATTATTAAAGCAACTCACAAATTTCCAAGTATATCAGAAAAGGTAGATCATAAAATACAGAATATAAAACAACCTCGTTTTAAAAAAAATGTATCAATAGAATCAAATCAAAACACAAAAAAAGAAATTGAGAAAACAAAAAAAAAGTTTATTTCTCCAGACACACTTAATAAAAATGAAATAAATAATAATACACCAGAAAAAGAAAATGATTCTCCCTCAGCAACTTTTGATTTAGACACAGTTAAACAAAATTGGAATAAATTATTAATAGATATTCGTCCTTATAATCACTCTCTTTCTGTTCTTCTGGCTAGTTGCCAACTAATAAAAGTTAACAAAGATAATATTGTTCTAGCAACTTCTTATGACTTTTATAAAGAAAGAATTGAAGAAGTTAAAAATAAATTGACAATTGAGAAAATTTTAAGTAAAATACTAGGATCAAAAATTTTTATATCAGTTCAAATTGACAAAGATTTAGTTCCTCAAAAAATTGAAGAAAACGCGCAGACACCTAAGAACCAACCCGCTGAACAAAAAAATAATCTTCTTGATTCAGCGTTAAAAATAATGGGAGGCAAAATTGTAGAAAAATAAATTTTGCCCGGTAGCCAAGTGGTAAGGCACATGGTTTTGGTCCATGCATGCGCAGGTTCGAATCCTGCCCGGGCAACAAATAAATATACAAGTTTAATCTATCAATCCAAAAAAAGAAATTTAAAGAGATGAAAAATAAGTAAGTGAAGGATTCACCCCCCCCCACCTGCTTCTAAAATTTTTTACTATCTTCCCTACTCACCCCGCTCCGAAAGAGCGGGGATTGTTTTCAAAAATTATTTTTAGCGTTTTTAAAAAGTCGCCATTTAGTGACGACTTTGATGATATTTCCATATAACATTTAGGGATAAAAGAATTTTTTTGAAACGAAGTGGAAGAAAAATTTGGGTGAAATTGCGAGCCGAGTGATTTTCCTTTTGTCCCTTGTTAAACGTCCCGACGACTGAAAGGAGGAAAGTACAGTATGGTTTGAGTTTAAAAAATATTTTTCGCTCCTTTATCATCTTTAAATTTCATTTTTCCAATTTGAAAAATGAAAAGCAAAATTAATGATTGCTATTTTATTTTAGCTTTTTATGACATAACCACCAGTCATAACATTCAATTTCACCTGCCTTTGCTTTTTCTAATCTTTCTTTTGATGTTTTAACATCCGTAGCAGGTGGAATAATTACATGATCTTTTACCAGCTCGTTGTTTGGCCAGTTAGCAGGCATAGCAACCTTGTTTTTATCAGAAATTTGCATCGCTTCTACCACTCGCAATATCTCATCCATATTTCTACCAAGTTCTTGCGGGTAGTAAAGAATAATTCGTATTTTTGCTTTATCATCAACAATGAAAACAGCTCTTACGGTATTCGTTCCCTTTCCTGGGTGAATTAGACCAAGATTTTCCGCAACAGCGCCTGTATCAGCGATTATAGGAAACTGAATTTCAGATTGAAGGTTCTCCTTTATCCATTCTTCCCACTTGATGTGAGAAAAAACTTGATCAACACTTAATCCTATTAATTCGCAATTCAATGCTTTGAACTTGTCATATCTTTTCTGAAAGGCAACGAATTCCGTCGTGCAAACAGGTGTGAAGTCTGCAGGATGACTGAAAAGAACAAACCACTTCCCCTCAAAAACTTTCGGTAGTTCCATTACCCCATGTGTTGTTTGTACCTTCATCTCTGGGAAGTTATCCCCGAGAAGCGGCATACTTTGCTTTTGTTGTATGTTCTCCATATTTTTATTTACTTTATTAAATTATAAATTAACCTATTTAAATTTTATCATTTTGACGCTCGTAGTCAATGATTTCAGATAATGTCAGGGATATGAGAAGTTGCGCCCCGATTGGTATGTAATTATAGTGTATCAACGCACCTAAATTATGTAAATCCACCTACTTGCGCCTTGCAATAGTTCTTAATATATGATATTTTGACTTAAATGGTATTGTACATTCTGCTTGTAATTTCAAGAATCTTGAGAAAGGAGAACAACAATGGAAACTTCTAAAGAATCTAACCGGCAGTTTTATCTTGAACAAGCTAGGCGATTGGTGGCTTCGCAACTGAGCAAGGAACATTATGAACGATATGTTACTGAAGACAGGATAGCCGATGTCGCACGCTGGCTGGAAAAGGGATGGAACGTTGAGGCCTATTTTGAAGATTCTGAATGGCGTGAAGATGGTGTTGGTGATGACATCACCTATACAGGCGTTGTTATTAAACCGGTGATGAAGTAATGAATTCTTAAAGACCCGAGTATGTCTATAAACTGCTTTTTTATTATGCTAAAAATAAAAAAGAGAAATTTTGTTTTGCTTGCCTTTACTTGAAAACGAAGCGGGAAACCCCCTTATTATCAAAAAGATAAAAAATGTATGTCCGCCTAACATCGCAGATATATGAAATTTTTTCTGGAACGAAGCAAAAGAAAAATTTGAGTGAAGGGCGAATCGAGCCTTTTTCCAGTTATCACTTGTTATACGAGGGTGACAACCGAAGCGACGAAAGCGCAGCGTCCCCTTTAGCGTTTGTGGGTGTGCCGTTATTTTAGAAGCAACATTGCAGCTTCATATTTTGGTTTAATAATCTTTTTAGAATTTTTAAAATGAAGCTGTTTCCACTTTCGTTCTAATTTTTGTCTTACAGAATCTTTTGCTTCACCTTGAGTTTTATTTTCATAGATAAAAGCAGCTTTGAAGATACCAGCAATATTGTCAAAATTGCTTAAAACATCAGCTTCAGCAATTATTTGTTCTTCAATACTGTCCCTTCCATTTTGTTGAGAACCTCTATGATTTAAAATGCATTTTTTGATTAATTCAATTTTTTCTGCAGGATATTGGAGTTCTTTTAATTTTTCTTCAGCAACTTTTGCACTTGTAATATGATGGTCTTCACGACCATAAATAATTGAACCAATATCATGTAGCCAAGCAGCAATCAGAATAATTTCTTTGTCCCCTCCTAATTCATCAGTAAGTTTTTCAGCATAATGTACCATAGGGACAAAGTGAAAAGGAAAAGGTTCATAACCATATTTACTGCTTGGTTTTTTGCATTCGTTCTCAACAAAATGTTTTATCTCATTAACAATATCCATATATGAAACAAAAGATTAGAATTTAATAAATTTATCGAAAGTGGAAAGGCACACCTGCAAATGTCGTATTACATCGGAAATAAAAGAAGTTGCCGAAGGCAATTTGGACAAAGACACTAAGCGGTTATTATGTAACGTCGCGAAGTGATGTCCGTCTAACAAGTTTTAAACGCACCTTTTTAAAATTTGCCACGCACCAAACTTTGTTTTGGTGCGTGGGTTGACTTTTTGGTAGAATAATGTAATTGTGTAATTGTAAGTATCCTATGAACACACAATTTTGAACAATAAAGATTGAATGCGACCTAATGTATTTAGTCGTAAAACCGTCAAATCCTATTTACATTATAACAAAAAATTCTTAAATTATACAAGGAAATACTTTGAAATTTTGTTATACACAGGTTCTTAAAAAAATTTTTCTTTAACATCAAACATCTAAAAAAGGAAAGACGATTTGAAATTAGAAGAATGCTTGAAGCAATAGATAAATAAAGATAAAAGTTTTAAAAACCTAAACAAAAAAGGAGGAACGAAAATGAAGGCATCAGAAGCTATTTTTGAACCTATAACGCCAATGAACGTTAATAAATTCAAAGGATTTTTAAAACATAGGAGGGAAATAGTTAAAAACTTAAAGCCTGGAGACCTTACTTCAAATGCGACTTGTGGCGATTCGGAGTGTCCCCTTTGTAGGGGATATCTCGAATATATGAAAAAAGGGAGGAAAGCTTTCTAGAATAAATACCCCACTTGTCAAACAAAAGCCCTGCCAAAAGACAGGGTTTTTTAAATTCCTAATTTATAAAAAACTACGCTGGCATTATGATATATTAATATATCATAATATATAAACCAATTATATGTTTACTTTAAAGTTACCGTAGCACCAGCTTCTTCTAGTTTTTTCTTTGTTTCCTCCGCTTCGGCCTTAGCTACTTTTTCTTTAATAACTTTAGGAGCAGCATCAACCAAGTCTTTTGAGTCTTTAAGTCCTAGCCCGGTTATTTCGCGGACAGCTTTAATTACATTAATTTTAGAATCTCCAGAAGACGTTACTTCAATGTCAAACTCGCTTTTTTCTTCCACCGCTTCGGTTGAACCTTCAGCTCCACCTCCCGCTACAGCAGGTCCGGCCATCACAGGAGCAGCCGCGCTAACGCCAAATTTCTCTTCTAAGATTTTGACTAATTCAGAAAGTTCCAAGACGCTCATTTTTTCAATTTCTAACACGAGTTTTTGAAATTTTTCTGGAATTTTTACTTCTTTTTCTTCTGCTGATTTTTTTTCTGTTGATTTATCAGCAACTTTTTTTTCAACAGTTTTCTTTTTTTCTACCATAATTTTATAGAAGTCCCACAAGCTTTAGAATGCTTATAAAACTTTTGGATTATTATTTATTATTTAGTTTCACTTATTGTTTTTAAAACTTGAACCAAGCCCCTAATATTACCTGCCAATACATTAACAAAACCAGATACTGGAACATTTAATGATCTGACTAATCCAGCTAGTAATTCTTCTTTGGAAGGTAATTTAGCCAACGCCTTTATTTCTTTAGCTGAAAGAATATTTTTGCCTAAAAAGCCTCCGACAATTTTTAAATTTTCATTCGTTTTAGTTGTTTTGGCAATTATTTTGGCAGCTTCTATTTCATCTTTTGACGAAATAGCCACCGCTATTTGGCCTTCTAATTCCTTGGCGTTAATTTTCATTCCCGCTTCTTTAAAGGCAATGGTAAGTAATGTTTTTTTAAGAACCTGCATTTTTATTTCCTTTTCCCGCAATTGGCGCCTAAGCGCAGCCATATCCTTCACTGGCAGTCCTTTAAAATCAGAAAATACTACCGCCTTAGCCACTTTTATTTCTTCGGCCAAGTTTTTAACAATTTTCTCTTTTTGCTTTCTAGTTAACATAAAATTATATTACTTTATGATTAAATTACTATATGTTTAGTAAATTTCCCTTTCCCCTATTTCGCTTCGCTTTTTAAATTCGCATAATTATTAAACAATAAAACTGCGTTTCCGCAGTCGACCAAAAGGTTGTTTAAAAAATGTCCTCAATGAGACTTATTTTTTTGCTCATTATCTGCGGAATTTAACTATTTAATTTGATTATTTTATTTTTTATTCAGTTTTTTCTTCTTTTGCTTTTTCTTCTTTATTCTCCCCTTCTTCTTTTTTCCCAGATTTTTTGTCTTCCTGTTTTTTTTCTTCTTCTTTTTTTTCAGGTTCTTTTTCAGTTTTTTCTTCTTTATTTTTCTCTTTTTCTTGAGAAACTTTAGCTTGATCCTTTGCTAGAGCAGAAGGTGATTGATTTTCAGTAAGTTTTTCTTGCGTTTTATTTTCTTTTTTATCTGAATCTTCTGTTGAATCTTTCTTCGATTTTTTTGTTGTAAATTTTATCGGCCGTTTTTTACCAGAAATTATATTTTTAGAAACCAATAAATTATATACTGTGTCAGACATTTGAGCGCCCTTAGAAAGCCAATATTTAATTCTTTCTTCTTTGAGCACAGCGTTTTTAGCATGTGGATCATAGGATCCCAAAATTTCTACATGGCGTCCGCCCGGAGCAAATGATTTTTCCTGAAGCATTATTTTAAATTGAGCCTTGTTTTTTTTCCCGATACGAGCAAATCTAATAGTCAACATGTTATTAGCAATTTTAAGTTATATTTAACCAATTTATTTACTTAGATAGGTTATATCAGATTGTTTGAATTGTCAATAACTTAACTTAGAAGCAAAGTTTCCCTTTTAGAAGCTTCGCTTCTAAGTTACAAATTCTAACTTTCTAACTTAATTATTTGGCCTTTTGCGCCAATTTGATCCATTCGTACGCTAAGCAACTTAGAGATTCCACTCTCACTCATAGTAACTCCATAGAGAAGTGAAGCCTGACGCATTGTTTCTCTGTTATGAGTAATAATTATAAATTGAGTTTTTCCAGAAAGCTCTTTTATAATTCTCCCAAAACGTTTAGAATTAGCCTCATCCAACGCCGCTTCAACCTCGTCTAGAATCGCAAATGGCGGTGGATTATAAGAAATGATAGCAAATAAAAGAGCTAGTGATGTTAATGATCTTTCTCCGCCAGAAAGCATATTAAGATTTGAAATTTTTTTGCCGGGAGGACAAGCGGAAATTTCAATGCCTATTTCTTCTTGATCTTCTTCTAGTTGATCTCCATCTGGTATATTTTCCAGTTGTTCCATTTCTAAATTTTCCTTGCTTGAATTTTTTTGGATTCTTAATTTTCTGTTTTTAATTTTTAATTTGGAAAGGTTGGCTCTTCCTCCGCCAAAAATGATTTTGAAATATTCGGTAAATTCTTGATTAATTTCTTTATAGGCAGACAAAAATCTTTTCTCTATTTTCTGGTCCATTTTTTTAATAACATTTTTAAGTGAACTGATAGCTTTCTCTAAATCTTGAGATTCAGTAATTAAAAAATCAAACCTTTTATTAGTATCATTATATTCATCAATAACCATTGGATCTATTCCACCAATTTGCTCCATTTTTATCTTCAGTTTATATATTTCATTTTCTAACGACGATTGATCTATTTTTTCTTCTTTGTTTGCTATATCAAGTTTTTCAACATCTCGCTTAAGCTCTTCTTTAACTTGTTTTTTTAAATTATCTTCGCGCGCTTCTATTCTGGCAAGAGCAATTTTAGATTCATTAAATTTATCTTTCAATTTATCTAGTTCATATTGCTTCGTCCGAAAAATTTTTTCTAATTCAAAAAATTTATGACGTTTCTCCCTATTAAGCGCGTTTTGACGCTGAAGTTTAGTTTCTTTTTCTTTTATTTCTTTTTCTACTTGAACAATTTTCTGGCGAATATTTTCATTTTTTTTCTGTAGATCTAAAAGTATTTTAGAGCTTTTATCTTCTTCCTCTTTTTCACTTTTTTTATTTTCCTTTTGGTTATTTGCCGACATAACTCTTTTCCCCTTTTCAATTTCAGCCTTAAGATCATACAACTGTTGTTGAATAACTCGAGCAAATTCTTTTATTTCTTGAAAATCTTTTGTTCCTTCCGCTTCCTCTATTCTATCTATCAACTTTTTTTGGTTTTTCCTGATTTCTTCTAGTTTATTTTTTACATATTGTAAATCAACTGAAGTTTCATTTTGATCCGAACTAATTTTTATTTTCTCAAAAATTTTAATATTTTTTTGTTTTTCCTTTTCTATTTCAATTCTTCCTTCGGTAATAATCAGATCTTTTTCTAATTGATTTAGTTTATTTCTTTGCTCTTGGATATAATTTTCCAATTGAGTTTGCTGATTATCTATTCTTTCTTCCTGAGATTGTTCTCTAATTTGATCTGATAATTTATCCACTTCCCTTTGCATATTTAGCATAGTCCGCCCATTTTCTTCTTTGTTTTCATTTAGGCTGTTTTTTTCTTCTTGAAAATTATGCCAAAGAAAAGAATATAATTTATTTTGTTTTTCTTTTAACTCACGCACTACTGATTCGCTTTGAACCGCTTTAGCCGCTTGGCGTTTAAGAAGTCTAAGATGAGGTTTAATTTCTTGGATTAGCTCATGAACTCTTTCTAGGTTTTGGCGTGTCAGCTCAAGTTTGCGGAATGACCTTTCTTTCTTAATTTGATATTGTTTCACGCCAGCGGCATCTTCAATGATAATTCTTCTTTCCAGTGGAGTAGCTTTTAAAACGGAATCGGCCATTCCCTGATTGACAATGGTAAAACTTCCCTTACCTATATTCGCTTTAGCTAAAATATCAATAACATCTTGAAGCCGAACTCGAGATCCGTTAATTAAAAATTCGGATTCGCCAGATCGGAATAATTTTCTGCTTATAGACACTTCTTGAAAATCTAACGGAAGTTTTTTATCACTATTATCCAAATAAAGTGTTACATAAGCGCTTCCTAATCTAGCTTTTTTCCCAGATCCGGCAAAAATTATATCTTGAGATTTTTTAGAACGCAATCTTTTCATAGATTGTTCTCCTAGCACCCAACGTAAAGCATCGGCAATGTTTGATTTCCCGCTGCCATTTGGCCCTACAATAGCTGTGACACCATATTTTTTTTCTTTTTCAGAGTTAATTAAAAAATCCAACTTCGTCTTGTTGGCAAAAGATTTGAAACCAGAAATTTCAATTTTTTTTAGATACATACAATTTTTCTCAAAATTTTTAATTTTGCTAGAAAAATTAGCACCCCACGCAAATTCTTAGTAAAACTACTAAAATAAGTATAAGTCAAAGGCGGCCATAGAATGATACTACAAATTGCCTCAAAACTTTTTTGAATTTGTCGCAGGGTTATTACAATATCATTTTACTATATTTTTATCAAAAATAAAACCCGCTGAACAACGGTCTTTATAAAATTTCCAACTTTTATATATTTAATTTAGAATCGAAGCTTCCAAAAGGAAACTTCGATTCTTTTTTATGAACTTTCTAACTTTATACTACCATTCTTTTAATTCCAGTCCCTCCTTAGCAGCGCTTCTTTGCGCTTCTTGTTTAGAATTGCCTTGTCCCTTGGCTACTAATTCATCATCCAAATAAACGCCTACCACAAATTTTTTATCATGGTCTGGCCCGGCTTCTTTTAAAACGCGATACGAAGGAGTAATGCCAACTTTATCTTGAGATTTTTCTTGAAATAAACTTTTTGGATCTAAATAAAGTTTTTGTTCAATAATTTTTGGAAGCTCCGAAATAACATTCTTCATAATAAATTCTTGACATTTTTTATAACCTTCCTCCTTTTGGTCTAAATAAATTGCGCCGGTAATTGATTCAAAAGCATTTGCTAAAAGATATTGGCGCGCCCTACCCGTGTCTTTAGCTTCTCCCCGGCTCATTAAAAGATATTTTTCCACTCCGAGTTTTTTGGAAATTTTAGCTAGCATTTCACCATTGACTAAAGCCGCCCGCCAATTAGTCAGTTCTCCTTCAGGATTAGGATAATTTTTATAAAGATACTCGGTTACAACTATTTCTAAAACTGCGTCCCCTAAAAACTCCAAACGTTCATTATGGTCTAATTTATAATCACGGTGTTCATTTAAGTAAGACCGGTGAGTAACGGCTTGTTGGAGAAGCTCGATGTTATTAAGTTTAACATCCAGTTTTTTAGCTAGATCTTTTAACATTTTGTTGGTAATCCAAAAGCCAAAAATCAAAATTCAAAATTATAATTTAAAATTAGAAAGTTAAATAATAATCTTGATTTTTGACCTAAATCCTTGATATTTGTCCTTTGAATTTTAATTTAGTTAATTACTTTTTACTTTTTTAAGATTAATCTTTTTATTATTATCTTCCTTTGCTCTCTTTGTTTTATCATTTTTCATTGGCTCTCCTAATTCTCTATAAATTGTGCCTAAAACTCCGTTAACAAACCGGCCTGAAGATTCGCCTCCGAATGACTTAGCTAATTCAATAGATTCATTAATAGCCACTTTAGGAGGAACTTCTTTATAATTTCCAAAAAGAAGCTCATATATTCCCAACCTAAGAATATTTCGATCTATTGTTGTAACTTGTTCTAACGGCCATTCTGGGGCGCATTTTTCAATTAAAGGATCAATTTCATCGATATTAGCTACGGTATTTTTAACTAAAAGATTTGTAAAGGTTGTATCGTCCATTCCGGGACCAAATTCTTTAATATTTTTTTTAATAATCTCTTCTAGCTTCTCATTTTTTTTACCATTAAAATCCCACTCAAAAAGGCATTGCATCGCAATTGATCTAGAAAGATGACGGTTAGCCATAATTATTTGTTTTTAGATTTTTTACTAATTTTTTTCATTGTATCCACCACTTCTTTTCCTTTATAATAACCGCATTTAGGACAAACAATATGTGGCATTATTTTGGCTTTGCAGTTGGGACAAACAATTAATTTTTTTGGCTTAAGTTGATATTGGACTCTTGCTCTGTCACGCCTGGCTTTAGTGTGCCGTTGTTTAGGTGTTGGCATATCATTTTTATCTTAAATTATTATTTTTCTAGCTTATTTAACAATTATAACTTACCACTAATTAAAATTTTTAGCAAGAGATAAGCCCTAATGTTAGCTTTCACAGCATTGTTTACATTTTTTTGCTAGTTAATTCTATTTGTCATTCCAGAATTTTTTCTGAAACACAATGAAAGAAAAAATATCTGGAATCCAGAGTTAGGGATAAAATAATTTCTAATTTCCAACAAAATTTCCAATGTTTAAAAACAAAATA
>Ga0114931_10004396_pt1 | contig 17577 bp, 11 predicted proteins | sample 2SBtaG_FD_89579 | JGI IMG/M metagenome (GOLD analysis project Ga0114931, IMG submission 89579) | Deep subsurface microbial communities from Kolumbo volcano to uncover new lineages of life (NeLLi) - 2SBTROV14_V59a metaG | ecosystem: Environmental > Aquatic > Marine > Volcanic | place: Kolumbo...
CACCTCGATGTCGGCTCATCGCATCCTGGGGCTGTAGGCGGTCCCAAGGGTTGGGCTGTTCGCCCATTAAAGCGGTACGCGAGCTGGGTTCAGACCGGCGTGAGCCAGGTCGGTCCCTATCTGCCGTGGGCGTTGCAAGTTTGCGAGGAGTCTTCGCTAGTACGAGAGGACTGCGAAGGACCCACCCCTGGTGATCCAGTTGGACTGCTAAGTCCATCGCTGGGTAGCTAAGTGGGGCAGGGATAACCGCTGAAAGCATCTAAGCGGGAAGCCCCCCTCAAGATGAGACTTGCTAACTCGCTTTGCGAGTGTGAGACCCCTGGTAGACCACCAGGTTGATAGACCGCGCGTGTAAGGGTTGAGAGGCCCTCAGCGAAGCGGCACTAACGGTCGAAGGCTTGATCGTTCCAACCGTGCGCCGTCAGATTTGACAGCGACACGGTCGGAGCGTCACTCCAAACGCACGTGTCAACTTTAACATGATTTCGTCATGACATTGGTCATGACTTGTGAGTGCAATACTCTTGCCTGCCGGTTGACTTTGGTCAACGCAGGCGCGCCCGAAAGGGCTCGCCCAGCGTTTGTCGGTGACCATAGGTCCGGGGAAACACCTGTTCCCATCCCGAACACAGTAGTGAAGCCCGGGCCGCCGATGATACTGCTTCGCGGGAAAGTAGGTCGTTGCCGACGCTTCAGGCCTGGCTGGGTTCGCCCAGTCAGGCCTGTCCTTTTTTGGCTGTTTGTATGAAAGTGAAAGTGGCGCCGCTTCAACATCCGCGGTTGTTTGCGCCAGCATGCTTTGGTCCAGACAACACCATACATTGTTGTATACATTGAGTGTGTCGCCTGGTCGAGCGCAATCGAAGCGCTTCGCAGCACTGCGAATAGCCGGGGATGGCGTTCTCCGAACATGGGCGCCTGTCGTTTGCACCGAGCAGTGATGCAGCGTTGGTGCACAATCCAAGAGAATGGTTCGCCTATTCGATGAATGAGCGCGCCTGGTAAAAGTCGTTCGAGTTGAATGGGAGTGTACTGGCGCCATCCATGGGTTCCATAAAGAGCAAGCGAGCCAGCGGCTGGTGCAAAGTGGATGTGCGACCCATTTGGTCGCAGGCGCGTTGTCAGGCGATCGATGACCATTTTGTCGTTGTCGATATGTTCGAGTGCTGTTGAGGAGACAATAAAATCGAAGTGCGGTAGTGCCCCGACATCTACAGTGTGAGCGTCAGCGATGAGGCGTTGTCGGGTGAACGCGCGTGTTGTCTGGGCGCCATCGCGACGAACGGTGAATATCGAGTCCGATGTATTCGCCATGAAACCCGACATGCTCGAAACACGTCAGCAAAGGTCCGCCGCCACAGCCAAGGTCGAGCACTCGAACCGGCTTGTGTCCCCATTGTCGACGGAGAGGTATGAGAATCGCTTCAAAATAGGGGCACATCAGCGCTCGTGATGGGCTGCAAATGCCGTGCATCACCGGCCAAAGCCAAGGCGAGGGGCGGGTCCGGACGCCTTGGCGTTTAGACACAGCCATACCAATTCGATTCTGCGCATGTTGACATTGAAAATACGCTCAACGCTGAGAAGGTGTCAATGGCCAGTCGCCGTTGAGCTGGCCTGAAGCAGTCACACCTTCGTTCGAGCAGTGCGCTGTAGAGAATTTTGGCTCAAAGTGAAATCGAACCTGCGGCATGCGCAATGCAGTGGACACAGAGCATTCATCGGCGGACCAGCGTTCACTCAATTAATACATTGCGCGCGATAGATCACTCTCGGTCGTTGGGCTAGGCGCTTGGTGTATTCATTGTTCCGGGCGCTTGCGTGAAATACGGCTGGAAAGAGCGTAAAAACGATGACCCCGCTTGCGTTATTCGCCGTCACTATCCCTGAGCATGCAGCATTTCTTGTATTTCTTGCCGCTGCCGCAGGGGCAGGGATCGTTTCTGCCGACTTTCTTCGTCGTAGCCTGTCGGGGCGCAGGGGCGGGCTTTGCGGCGCGTTTTCGCATGGCGGCGCCGGAAGCAGCGGCGGGGTCGGCGCTGACGCTCGAACCCGCCAGTCGCGTCGCCATCACTTCGCGCGAGGGCGCCTGAGGCGGTGGGACGACGGCTTGCGGCGGGGCTGATGCGTCGGGTCGATCCAGAGGCGCTGCCCCTGCATAGACGTCTCGAGGCTGCGCCGCAGGGACTGGCCCGCCCGCGAGGGATTGTGGATCGCTCGATTGCGCCAGCGGCTGCGCTGTGGAGGGGGTTGGAGGTGGGGGCGCTTCGCTGCTGTCTCCAAGCGCGGCGGCGGCGCCAGCAGCGACTGGCGCAGGCGCAGGGGCGTAGCGCAGTTTGAAAATGAACTCGGAGACGCGGTCGCGCACCTGTTCTTTCATCTCGTCGTACAGGCGGGCGCCTTCGCGCTTGAACTCGATGCGCGGATCCATCTGGCTGAACGCGCGGAAGCTGATCGAATCGCGCAGTTGATCCATCGCATAGAGGTGATCCTTCCAGCGCGGATCAAGTGTTTCCAGCATGACGAAACGCTCGAAACGGACCATTTCCTCACGCAGCACGCCTTCGATGAGGGCGCGGACAGCATCGTCGCGTTTCTGGCCTCGCAAACGGCGCACGCGCTCGGGGAGCGGTCCACCAAAGCGCTGCTGCACGTGTTTGTCGAACGCCTCTTCGTCATCCATGAGGGCGAGCGCGTCTTGCACTTCCTCTTCAATCTTGCCCGATTCGATGTACTTGCGCGACGCTTCGATGAGTTGATCGCGAATCTTGTTGGGAGGCGTCAGCATGACGGTGCGCTCGTCCCAGTTGAGGTCGTAGCGAGCGTTGGCCCATGCTGCGAGGCGGGCCGCTGCGTCGCGCGGGCTCTGGCGCATGAGCGACATCGTCGTCGCCAGTGCAAATTCAACGGGTTGAGCGATTTCCCGTTCATCGTGGAGCTTGCGCGCCTTGTCAAGAATCATCTCGACGGCGTCTTCGAGCGTCTCTGCCGTAGTGATTTGCTCGACGCTGATGTCAAAACCAAACTTGTTCTTGACCCATTTGACGAGATCGCGCCGACCAAGACCGGGCTCAAGCAACGGTTTGATGTCGGTGAGGTCGACGCTGTTGATGCGCGTCTCAGCGGCTGCGATGAGTCGTTCCTTCACTTCACGGCGCGACATGTTTCGAACGTCGCTTGGCGTGAGCGCCACGCCATACTGTGCGGCTGCCCAGCTCGCCAAGCCCGTGAGATCGTAGTCTTCGGGTTCGCCATCTTCAGGAATGTACTCACCAATTGTGACATCTATGGTTGTGCGGGCCTCGGCTTTAGCCAGATCGTGGATGCGCTCGACAAGATCGTCAAAGTCCGTGCTGCGCAGACGCTCAGCGGGGAGGAAGCAGTCGACGGCGCTTTGCGCTCGTTCTGCGACGCGCTCGGCGACGTAGTCCTTGCCCAGATGTCTGGCGACTGCGTCCCAGACAGCTTCTTCGATGTAATTGAATATGACGCCTCGCGTGTCGCGCCCGTCGAGAACCTGCTGTCGCAAGCCATAAAAATCCTGGCGCTGGTGCTCCATGACCTCGTCGTAATCGAGAATTTGCTTACGAATCTGGAAGTTTCGCTCTTCGACTTTTCGCTGGGCGCGTTCGACGCTCTTTGTGAGCATGGGGTGCTCGATGGCGTCGCCTTCCTTCATGCCAAGTCGCGAGAGGATGCGCAGCGTGGTTTCGCCCGCGAACATTTTCATCAGGTCGTCTTCGAGGCTGACGAAGAATCGCGTGGATCCCTGGTCGCCTTGCCTGCCAGACCTGCCGCGGAGCTAATTGTCAATTCTGCGCGATTCGTGTCGTTCGGTGCCGAGGACGTGCAGGCCGCCCAGCGCTTCCACGGTTTCGACCCAGCGGATGCGGTGGAGCAGGAATCGGCCGTGTTCGTCGAGCCACGTTCTGAGCGTTTCATGGTTTGCCTCTTTCTCGATGCGCTTGGGGTCGATCCACGTGTGCTCCATCGCCCAGGCGCGCAGGAGTGTGAGTTCCAAGGCTGCGAAGTCTGTTTGCTCGACCTCACGTTTGGGCAGGCCAAGCGCTTTGGGGGCGATCTTGCGGAATATCGCTTCGCGCAGCTCGTCGTCGGTTGCTTCGGTCGTGAGGGACGCCGGCGCCAAGCTGCGTTTGCGCCAGTGTTCGAGGAGCTGCTCGCGGGGAATCCTCCCGAGCTTGATGTCCGTGCCCCGGCCCGCCATGTTGGTGGCGATCATGAGCGCGCCGAGCTGCCCTGCGTTTTCGATCATGTGGGCTTCGCGCTCGTGCTGTTTGGCGTTGAGCACGTTGTGGGTGATGCTGTGGCGCTTTGTGAGCATGGCGGAGAGCATTTCGCTGCTCTCAACGCTTGTCGTGCCGACGAGCAGAGGCCTGCCGACATCGTGGAAATTCTTGATCTCTTCTACAATCATGTCCCACTTATCTTTTTGAGAGAGGAAAACAAGGTCGTTGAAGTCGCGGCGGATGACGGGTTTGTTGGTGGGGATGACGACGACGTCGAGGCTGTAAATATCGTGAAACTCCTGGGCCTCGGTGTCCGCGGTGCCCGTCATGCCCGCAAGGCGCTCATACATTCGGTAGTAGTTCTGGATGGTGACGGTGGCGACCGTTTGCGTCTCCTGCTTGATGGGGACTTTTTCTTTGGCTTCAATCGCCTGGTGCAGGCCATCTGACCACTGTCTGCCGATCTGCAATCGCCCTGTAAATGCGTCGACGATGACGACAGAGGGTTGTTTTTCGCCTGTCTGAGGATCGTCAACAGGCACAACGACATAATCGCGGTCGCACTGATAGACCGAGTGGGCGCGGATGGCCTGCTCGAGCAAATGGGGCAGGTCGATGTTGTCGCCGACGTAGAGGGATCCTAATCCCGCGACTTTTTGCGCCTCCTCGACACCGGTGTGCGTGAGGTGCGATTGCTTGCGATCCATCTCGACTTCGTAGTATTGAATATGTTGATCGCGATCGGATTCAAGGGCAGGCAGTTGGGCGCGGGCCTCCTTAAGTTGGGACTGCATGGCTGCGATCTTGCTCTTGTCGCGGGCGTTGCGGATGTCGCCTTCGAGGCCTTTGATGCGTTTCTTGCAGGTCTGGACGTTTTCGTCGAGCGCGTTCCATTCCTTCTGTTTTTGGACGAGGTGCCTGGCTAGTTTGTCAGCCAGCTCGTACCTGGGCGTGTCTTCGTGCGCAGGCCCGGAAATGATGAGGGGCGTGCGGGCTTCGTCGATGAGGATGGAGTCGACCTCATCGACGATGGCGAACTCGCGCGCCCGCTGCACCTGCTGCTCGACGGTTTGTTTCATGTTGTCGCGTAAATAGTCAAAGCCAAACTCGCTTGTCGTGCCATAGACCACGTCGCACTGGTACATCAGGCGTTTGACGTTTTCGGGCTGCATGTGCTGGGGGTGAATAGCGCCCACAGTGAGCCCGACAGCGTGGAAAAAGGGGAACACCCAGTCGCGGTCCCGTTGCACGAGGTAATCGTTGACCGTGACGACGTGGCAGAGAAGCCCCTCGATCGAGGCGAGATAGCACGCCAGAGGCGCGACGATGGTCTTGCCTTCGCCCGTCTTCATTTCCGCAATCTTGCCTTGGTAAAGCACCATGCCGCCAATGAGCTGCACGTCGAAGGGGCGGGCGCGGAAGGGTGGTCGGCTGTCGGGGTAGAGCTCGCGGACAGCGTCATATATCTCTATGGGAATATCAACCTGCAGATAGCCCGGAACGGGCGCTTCGCACCCGAGAAACTCGCCCGTCGGCGGCGCAAGTTCGAGGGCGTCGATCTGCGCCCTGGTCTGGTCGTAGATCGCGCGGACGCCTTCGGGCAGGCGCGAAGGATCGAACTCGTCGGCATGGTGGGGATTGAAGATATTGCGAACGCCAACCGCGCGGTCCATCGCTTCACGGGCGATTGCAAACGCTTCCGTGAGCAGCGCGTCGGGCTTTGCGCCCGCTTTGGCTTGCGCTCGCAATTCAACAGTCTTTTCGCGCAGCTGGGTATCGGAAAGTTTGCGGATTGCAGGCTCGAGGGCGTTGATGCGCTCGACCTTGCTGGTGTAGCGCTTCACGAAGCGTTCGTTGCGGGCGCCAAAAAGCATCCGCAGGGCGCCACCTACCACCGGAATGTCATGTGTTTTCTGCATTGTTCTGATTCGTCTGTGCTCAGCGCAGCGGCGTTTCGCGGTGTGCGCGGGCCGCTGCGCGTGATTGCGTGTTTGTGAGTCGCCTGCTGCTGTACAGATGCGCGGGCGCTGGCTAATGCGTGTGGTTGTCTGGGAGCGGACCGTAGCGCGGCCTCATGCAAGCCGGGCGCTGCGTCATGCGCGGGCGGATGGCGGCGGCAGGTTGCACAGGCCAAGCGAGCCAAGGGCTGAACAAAGCGCGGCGCGAGTATCGCGGGCCGTCGCGCTGCTTACAGCGAACGCCTTGCCAGCGAGGCTTATTGAGCGGGCGTCGTATGCGCAGCGCGTGAGGAACGCCGATCTCTTTGCGGGCGCGCGGCGGGTGGTCGCGACAGCGAATCGCAGCGGAGACTGCACGCCCGCAGCGCCAGCGATTCGGCTCAGCGTTTCGGTCATGCCCGCGCCGCTCGCGCCTGCGAGCAGCGTGAGCAGCACGAGAATCGCAGCTCCCCGGGCGGGAGCCAGAGCCGCTGCGTCCGCGAAGCGCGGCTGGACGTTGCGCGAGCCAGCCTGATTGATTGGGTCGGACGCTGTCGGGTTGGTCGGGTCGGTCTGCATCTGTCGCTGGAAGTGTATCGGCGCAAACCGGCCTGATTTCAAGGCCCGCAGGATCAAATTGCTATACCGGATTGCTGCACCGGATGGATACAGTGGCGGACGCGCTTGCCCTGCGGGGCCCGCACAGTGGAGCTAGCAGCGGTGGACACGCCTAATCCGCGTATAAGGACGCAGGTGCGCGACACGCTTGACTCGACGAGCCTTGAGGCCCGCCGGGATGTGGAGTCGGGCCAGCTGGACGGGCAGGCAAGGCTATTCATCGCGCGGACGCAGACCGCGGGGGTAGGGCGATTTGGCAAAGCGTGGGCGAGCCCGATGGGGGGATTGTGGTGCACGCTCGCCTGGCCAATCAATCAGGCGTCGAGACGGACAGCGATGGAAGGACTCGGGCTGCGCATCGGCGTGGCGGTGGGCCAGCATGTTGAGCACCTCCTGGCGACCCATGGCCACAGCGAGCGCGTCGAACTCAAGTGGCCCAACGATGTGCTGGTCAATGGGAAGAAGGTGGCTGGCTGCCTGATCGAGGTGATCGAGAAGAATGGCAGGGCGTACGCGCTGGTGGGCGTGGGCGTCAACCTGAACTTTTCTGTGGACGCCCTCCCGGTGGAGCTGCGCAGCAGCGCGACGACCATCGTGGACATAGTTGAGGGCGAGAGCCCGATTGATCGTGCAGCCCAAGATCTTTGCGAAAGGCTGCGCGACGCGCTGATGACGGAAGGTCTCGATAGCGCGACGCTGGCGGAGGCCCGACAGCGGCTCCATGGCGTGGGCAAGCCCGCACGGGTCGTGATGCCAGATGGCGCTGAGAAGACGGGCGCGCTGCAGGGCCTTGACGACAGGGGCTGCCTTGTGCTGCAGACTGACGCGGGGCAGTTCACGGCGCCGATTGGCGCAGCCTTGCACAACTGAGTCTGCGACGCCTCGGTCGTGGCGCTACTGGGGGAACATTTCCATCTGCTGGCGTTCGAGGATGCCCTTGGTGATGGGGTGCTCCACGTCGATCGGGTAGTCGCCCGAGAAACAGGCGGTGCAGAAACTCGATGCGGGCGACACCTGCGTCGCGGCGCTTTCGAGCAATCCCTCGAGCGAGAGATACCAAAGCGAGTCAACGCCGAGGAAGGCGCGAATTTCTTCTACTGTTTTATTGTGGGCGATGAGTTGTTCGGCTTCGGCGAAGTCAATGCCGAAGAAACAGGGATTGCGGATGGGCGGGCACGAGATGCGCAGGTGGATCTACTTTGCGCCCGCTTCGCGCAGCTGGTCCATCTTGGCGCGTGTCGTCGTGCCCCTGACGATGGAGTCATCGACGATAACAATGCGTTTGCCGCGGACGATTTCCTCGATGATGTTGAGTTTGAGGCGCACCGCAGCGACGCGCTCGTCATGCGTGGGCCGAATGAACGTGCGCCCGACGTACCGGTTGGGCACGATGCCCTCGCGGTATGGAATGCCGCTGGCGCTGGCGTAGCCATTGGCGGCGCTGCGCCCCGAGTCGGGCATGGGCATGACGTAGTCCGCTTCGACGGGCGCCTCCTGCGACAGGCGTGCGCCGAGATTTTCTCGAACAATCTGCACAGTCTGGCCAAAGACGGCGCTCGATGGATTGGCGAAGTAGACATGCTCAAAAACGCAGTGGGCTTGACGTTCTGCGGGCTCTGCAAAGCGCCTGCTCGTGACGCCTTCGTCGGAGAGCGTGACTATTTCGCCTGGCTCGACTTCGCGCTCAAAGGTCGCGCCCACAGCGTCGAGCGCTACGGTCTCGCTGGCGGCGATGGGCTGGCCGGTGGGCAGGATACCGATGACCAGCGGCCGCCAGCCCCACGGATCGCGGGCGACTTCTATCCGATCCGGGAAGAGAAAGAGCATTGAAAATGCGCCCTGCAGCCTTCGGAGCGTCGCAGCGACGGGGTCGGGCGCGTCCTGCTGTTCAGGGGATGCGAGGAGGTGCACGATGACCTCGGTGTCGCTCGTCGAGTGGAAAATGTGCCCGTCGCGCTCGTAGGCGTTGCGGAGCGGCGCAGCGTTGATGAGATTGCCATTGTGCGCAACAGCGACCTGCCCGTCGATGTACGACTCGATGATGGGCTGAGCGTTGCAGGCACGCGACGAACCTGTTGTGGAATAGCGGTTGTGGCCGATGGCGCCCACGACATTGCTCGACACTGGATTGCCTGAAGTTGTCGACGTGGGCAAAATGCCGTTTGTCGGGCGGTGTCTCCCGCCAGGCAGAACGCTTCGACGCTCTGGCGCGTTTTCGAGTTCGCGGAGAATCCGCTCGTTGAAGACCTCGGGGACGAGTCCCATGCCCGTATAGCCTCGAAGGGCGCTGCTGTCGGTGACTGCGATGCCCGCGGACTCCTGTCCGCGATGCTGCTGAGCGTAGAGGCCAAAGAACGTCAGCCGAGCAGGGTGTTCGACGCCCCAGACGCCAAAGACGCCGCATTTCTCCTTCGCCTCGTGCTCAGCAAGGAGATGCCGATCAACCGTCAGCACTGGCAAGGCGATCGGTGACATAGCGTCGGAATCCTGAGTATTACGCTTTGACGACTTGGTTGGCAAAATGGCGCCTTCATTCGGGGCACTGACTTGCAACGCTAGCGTTTCGACTCAGTGCGATCAAACGTATGTGATGACGCGATTCAGACTCAGCATTTCGGTGCGGGTCTCTCCTGGGGCGAAAAACATGATGCGCTGTGCCTTTGACCGATGAGCGCTGTATACTCTGTATGGTAACGTTTTGTCAGGGTTGGTCGGAGGTGGCCTGTGGGATCCAGTTCTACAACATCATCGGTCGATGTCGCCAGACTGATTCTCGAGCTTGCTGAGAAGTCGCCTGAACCGGAGTTGATCACACATCTTCGGTTGCAAAAGTTATTATATTACGCACAAGGATGGTCGCTCGCCCTTCGTAAGAAGCCCTTGTTTGACGAACCCCTTGAAGCCTGGAAAGATGGTCCAGTCGCACGTCGCGCCTACGCCATGTTTAAAAAATACAAAAAATATCCAATTCCGTTTGAGAAGACCTCGGTGGATCAAGCAGTTGTCGATAAGCAAGATCGCGATTTCATTATTGGCGTTTGGCGACGATATCGAAGGTATTCCGCCTTCGAACTGCGAAATCGCACGCACAAAGAATTTCCATATATAAACGCTCGTCACGGCCTGAAGCCAAAAGATCCCTCAAGCAGAGCGATTTCGCGAAAAGACATGCAATCGCATTTTCTCGCAGAGTACAACAAACACACTGCTGGCTGGATAGGCATGTCTTGCGAAGATTTTTCCAACGCTGAGCAAGACTTCGCCACTGGTCGTATGGTCTCCCTGCATGACGCTTTTCAACATCTTTCAAAATGACGTATGAGATCAAAATCGCTCCATCAGCGTTGGACCAAGTCTACAAGTGGAACATAGATGAACAGCGGCTTTTGCAGACCCGGCTAGTTCAATTGGCGGAACATCCTGTCAAGCTCAGCCGCCCTGCAAGCGTGCCAGGTGAAATGCCCGGGCGCCAAGTGTTTGTCTTTCCAATTGTGCAAGGTTCAATTGATTGCAAAGTATTCTTTCAGTACGAACAGAATGAGAGCGCATTATGGATCGCTGCAATCGCCAGAGGCCCCTCAAAGGGAAAAGGACGACAAACGGACAAATGACGCGTTGACTGTAATGAGGCCCCATTCGGTAGAATGCGGCTCCCACTTGACACAGTGGCTTGGCCTGCCTCCAATAGGCGACTCCCACCCGCGCGGGCGGAGAGCCTCCTGCAATCTCAGGGGGCGCAGACAACCGGATCACCCACTGGCCTGGCCCGCAGTCGCGGCTCGTCACGCCGATCGCTTCCTTTTTATGAAGCACCGCTCACAGGCGCATCGTCTGGGCGGACGGAGAACACGAATGGCTCGCTATCTCGGCCCCAAGGTCAAGCTTTCTCGTCGCGTCGGCGTTCCCATTGCGGACATTCCCAAGCACACCGCCAAGCGCCAGCTTAATCCGCCTGGCATGCATGGGTATCGCGGCAGGCGCATGCGCGACTATGGCGTGCGCCTCAACGAGAAACAGAAGCTTCGTTTCCACTACAACGTGCTTGAAAAACAATTCCGTAAATACATGGTGGAAGCGACGCGGAGAAAAGGCAATACGGGCGAGCTGCTCATGCAGTTACTCGAGCGCAGGCTCGACAACGTCTGCAGGCGCGCGGGCGTCGCGCGGACGATCTGGGCTTCAAGGCAGCTGGTCGGCCATGGACACGTTCTGGTCAATGGGCGCAAGACGGATCGACCAAGCTTCCAGGTGCAGGTTGGCGACGTGATCACTTTCAAACCAAAGATTCACAGCCTGCTGCGTGACAATATGGAGTCCATGGTCGGGCACATCGTTCCTGACTGGATCGACTTCAACCCGGGCGAACTCACGATACGGGCGGCGGCGTTGCCCACGAGCGACCAGATTCCCTTCGACGTCAACACGAACCTGATCGTCGAATTCTATCGTTGATGCACCCTAGAGCGGCGCGCTGCAGCGTCGTCGCATTGGCTTGCGCTACGCGCGCGGAGACGTGTCATGCTCAAATTCTTCCGCAAGTACAACGCGGTCATCCTGGCGGTGGCGGCATCGTTCCTGATGGTTGCGTTTCTCATGCCCCAGGCGATTCAGCGAATCGCCGGGGATCCGCGCGATCAGGCTGAGGCGAGGCTCACCACGCGAAAAATCACCATTCGCCAGAGCCAGGAAGCGGCGCAGGAGCTCAATGTGCTCAAACAGATTGGTGGCGCCGCTGCAAGTGTGTTCGGTGTGGCGGCCCCAGATCTCGTGCACGATGTGCTGGGCGTGACAAGCGATGGTGATGTCTCGGAAAGGCTGCACTGGATCATGCTTGTCGACGAAGCGCGCCAGGGCGGGTACATAGCCGGCCCGGGCGCTGCGTCTATTTTCCTGAATGAGGCCGCGGATTTCTACACACGCAGGCAGATCGAGTTTTATTCGCAGTTTGGAAACGACCCAACGTCTCTTGAGGGCCTGATCCCACAGTGGCGCCAGCAGTCGCTGAGCGCCCTCAATCTAGGAAGACAAAGCGTCATTCGCGCTGGCGCGAATGGCGTTGACGCGACAAACCGCAATGCTGCGTATGTCGACAGCGTGCTCGCCAAGGCGGCTGGTGTTTCGCAGATGTACTCAGCGGTGCTGTCAGGCGCCCCGATCTCGGACCTCGAAGCAATCGACCGTGTGCGCGAGAGCATCGCCCTTGATTCGGCGCTTGTGCACTACCTTGTGATCAGGGGCGACGACAACGCTGCTCAGGCGCCCGAGCCGACAGAAGAGCAGATTGACAAGTTTTTTGATACATATAAGGATGTATCCCGAGCGGACAGCGAGTTTGGCATTGGGTATCTTCGCCCAGCTGCCGCCAATTTCGAATGGCTGGAAATCAACAGAGAGTTCATTGGCGCCGATGTCGAAGTGACCACGCTCGACCTGTTCACGCAGTGGCGTCAGGATCGGGTGAAGTACAAGGGCGCGTTCGACGATGAGCGCGATCGTGTCGAAAAAGACATCCGCGACGCGAAAGCTGAAGAAATCGCTCGTTTTGCTTCGCAGGTTGTGCAGGCGGAGATCCTCAAATCGCACGAAAAGCTCGCAGCAGACGGTCAGTACAAGCGTCTTCCCGACGACTGGGCGATGCGCCGACCAGACTTTGACGCGATCGCTGATCTGGTGGTCGAGCGAGTGCGAGATCGCTTCGAGCTGACAATCCAGAAGCCACGCGTGCTCAATCGACTGGCGTGGCGAACCTTCCCGGAAATTGGCGTTGAAACAGGTCTCGGGCAAAGCGCCCGTGGAGTTGGCCCCAACCGCAGGAATGTCGCCCAGCTCATATTTGGCGTGCGAGAGTTTGGCGCATCAACCGCCGAGGGTACGCAGGTGGGGCTCACCTTTGGCCCGACCGAGACGTTCAACGGCAACAGGTATTTCGTCCGCGTGCTCGAAATCCGAAAGAAATCGCCCCCCGACAGCGTTGACCAGGTTCGTGGAAGCGTCATCGTGGACTGGCAACGCAAGTGGGCGTACGACCAGTTGCTGGCGCGCGAATCGGAACTGGTTCAGCGAGCCGCGATCGAAGGACTTGACGCGCTCGCGCTTGATGTAGGCGTCCCTGGGGGACAATCGATCGAATGGGAAGTGCGGACGGTGTCCATGACGCCCGCAGACACCACCCAAGCGGACGCCACGCCCGATCCAAACGTCAATACACCGGAATTCCGCAAGGAAATAATCGACGCGGCACTGGCTGTCCCGCCCGGCTCGACCATCAGTGATGTCGATCCAACGAGCCTCACCGTGACACGCCAGATGGATCGATCGCGTTCACTGGTGATCGCGTCGATTGTGTCGATCAACCCGATGAGCAAGGAGGAGTTTCGAAAGTTGACGCCTGCGCTGCCTCTGCTGTCGACCGCCGAAGCGCGAGTCGCGATGACGTCGTATGCGCCGCTGGTTATTGCAAGACGGCTGGGGTTTAAGTACCTCGGCCAGCGCGACGATGAGTTCGACGAAACTGCTCCAGACCCCGCACTTCCTGCGGACTCGACAGACAGCGATTCAGACGCGGGATAATCGGGCATCGCGCGACACATCGTCTCCGCTGGTCGCTGGCTCGCTGTGTGTCTCTAGTGCAGGGGCGCTGCGAAAGGACGAAGTGGAGATCACGCGCTGCGCACGAACACCCCGGAGAGGATTCGAACCTCTGACCTGCGGTTTAGAAGACCGCTGCTCTATCCAATTGAGCTACCGGGGCTTACGGAGCCGCCCGCCGTCGTTGCGATCCAGCGGACGCACAAGCGTAGGCCTGCAGGCGCTGCGCGTCGCGCACAAAATATCGTCAGAATAGCGCACGCTTTCGCTCAGCGCCTGCAGCGCGATGAATACTTATGCGTTGCTTGGAGTGACTGCGCTGTGACGCGCCTCGCGCTTGAGTAGCGTAGGACTCGTGGCTGCAACGGAGTGGGCGTCAATCGTCAGCCAGTTTGAATCTTCCCATGAGCGCCTGGAGCTGCTCGGCTTTTTCAGACAATTGCGTCGCTGCCTGGGCCGTCTCCTGCACCGCCTGGGCTGATTCATTCGTGACAGCGTTGATTTGTTCGACGTTCCTGCTGATCTCACCGCTGGCTGCGCTTTGTTCGTCAGCAGCCGCTGCGATGGACTGGATCATCGTCGCGACGGATTGCGAGCTTTCAACGATGGACGTCAGCGCCGTTCCCGCTTGTCTGGCGAGGGAGACGCCTTCATCGACGCGCGAGGTGCCTGTCTGCATGCGCTCAACAGCACGGGTGGTTTCGTCCTGAATTGCTCTTATGGATTCCGCGACTTCCTCAGTCGCTTGTGTGGTTCGCTCTGCGAGTTTGCGCACTTCGTCAGCGACGACAGCGAAGCCCCTGCCATGCTCACCTGCGCGGGCTGCTTCGATCGCAGCGTTCAGCGCCAGTAGATTCGTCTGATCAGCGATGTCGTTGATGACAGCGATCACCTGGCCGATCTGCTCGCCTCGTTTGCCAAGTTCGCCAACCGCAGCGGCGCTCTCGGTGACTTCCCGGCTGATGACCTCCATACCCTCGACCGTGCGCGACACGATGTCGCCGCCCTCTCGAGCCTGGTCGCCGCCTTGCGTGGCTGCGCCAGCTGCGCCCTTTGCTTTGCTTGCGACTTCGTTGACCGAAGCGCTCATTTCCTCGACAGCGGACGACACCTGGGTGGTCTGTCGTTGCTGGTTCTGCATGCCTGACGCCATCTGGTCGCTGGTGGCTGCGATCTGGGTAGATGCTGCTGCGACGTCGCGCGTGGATCGTGTGACTTCAATGAGAACATCACATAAATTATCAGCAAACATATTGAAGAGCCTGCCCACTTCGCCGATCTCGTCGTTGCGCTCCACCTTGAGTCGGCGGGTGAGATTGCCTTCACCCTCAGCGACGTTCCGCAGTCTTCGCCGCAGCGCCTTGAGCGGTTTGAACAGCCATAGCCACAGTGCAAGGCCAAGCAAGCCCGACACAAGCGCGACAATCCCGAAACTAAACGTCGCCAAGCGCTTGGCGCCGTGGGCGGAGGCGTCGAGGCCCGCGAGATGCGCATCGAGCCCCGACACGAGTGATTGCAGTTCAGACTTGTGTTCTTCAACAAAAGGCTCAACAAGATTTGTCAGGCGTTCTGCGATAGGGTCGAACTGCTCCATCATCGTGTTGCCCGCTTCGGGCCCGCCGTCGATGTACGCCTGCGCCATACGCTTGCCTAGCGCATAATACTGGTCAAATATGGGCTGCATCTGATCGAGCGCCTTGATGTGGTCTTCGTCGTTATTCGCCACGAGAATCTTGCGAACAGACGCAGTTGACGCTTTAAAAGATTTTGCGAAATCCGCGGCGATATCAAACCCGTCGTCGAATCCTTCTGCAGCGCGCGTCGCGGAAATGTCGGTGAGCCACTGCTGCACCTGTACAACATCAAACTGGATTTGCTGCGCCTCCTCGACAATCTCGGACGCATCTCTCATCGCCATGAGATCTGTCTTGGATGCGTCAGCGGCGCGAACAGCGCCCGCTGTCACACTCCATGTGCACACCGCGGCGCCACCCACAGCAAGCACCATGAAAGCGATGAGCAGTGTGAATTTTGTTCGTAACGAGCGGTTGTTCCACCATGCCATGGGAGCACCTTTTTATTGAATTGAAAGTTCTTCTTCGCGCTGGCGGCGCGACCAACCAGTGCTGTGACCGGTAGCCGTTCGTTGCGCGCTATCCATACGTTTGCTATTTGCATCGTCGGTTCAGGGTCGGGGATTCACCTCTAGAAGACGAACTCAACGCGCAACGTCCCCACAACGGCGTCATTGACGCTTGCGTCCCCGCCAGGATCGACAATCCACTGCAGATCTGGCTTGATGGCCAGTGCAGGCGTGAGCTGCAGCCTGTAGAACCATTCGAACGTCAATTCGCTGTTCTTGGTGAAGCCCGCGCCCGGCTCGTCGCTGAGCGAGACCCAGGTCGCGCCAAGGCCCAATATGTCGTCGTCTCTGCCCGGGATGAGTCCCGTCCACGTGGCGCCGCCGCCAATGTGCGTGTCAATCTCGCTGACTGCGCCATCCGCCCAGCCCGCCTGGAGGAAGGCGCTGAGGCCCTGTTCGTCCTCGTCGTTATCTGGATTTTCCCGCCAAATCGCCTGATCTGCGAGCAGGTAGAACCCGGTTGTGCCGTCTTCTGTCCCGCCGTCGAAGCGTGTGAAGTCAGCGGTGTGTCCCCATGCGCCAAAGGCCACTCTGCCAGGCAGGTGGTCAAAGAGGTCATAGACGACGCCCACTTCACCAATGAGGAAGAGCTCGCCAGCGTTGTGGGAGAAGAACGTCCGCACACCCCGTTGACCGGTGGCGACGCCCTGTGCGCCTGAGCCGTCGTACACGCCAAAGCCGACGTACAGCCAGTCGGTGGGATAGGCAAAGACATTGACGGAGAACGCTGGGTCCGGGTAGGTGGGCAGAGTGAAGATAGTTGGCGAAAAACCCATGGAAGAATTGATAAATTCGCCGCCATGATCGACGTATGCAAATTCGCCATTGGCGTCGAGCTTGCCAACCTTGACGCGAAACAGATCGCCAAGGAACCACTGTTCATACCATATTTCATTGAGCTGGGCGCGGTTGGGGGCGTCGATGTTGCTGAAGCCCTGAATGTCGCCAACCTCAGCGGTGCTGTCCCGGCCATTTTGCCCTTGAAAATCGATGAAAAATGTGCCGCCAGCGATATCGAACATCTTGTCGAAATCAATCGTCGCGCCGACGTCAAGGAGCGCTCGCGAGGTGGACCTGCTGTGCAGGCCGCCTACCCAGGCGGAGGAACTGTCGTAGATCAGCGCAGCGTCAATAGATATTCCCATATCTTCAAGCGATTTCCGGACGCCAAAGAGATCGCCCAGCGCACGGTCCCATGTGTAGAAGGGCTCCGTGATGGTGACATGCGTCGGCGGGACGTTTTCCTTGGGTGTGCGTTCGCCTCGACGAGGACCAGGCAGGTCGATGGGCGGGAAATCGTCGTCGTCATTGACATCAGCGATGGGCTGCGACCCTGTGGCTGGTGTGGTTGATGCGAATATTGTGAACAGCCACGCTGCTGCGACACTTGGGCGCAACAGCCTTGCTCGAACTAATGCGATCATGATGGGTTTCTCCTGCCAACCAGCCAACGAATGAACACAGCAGGCATTGGACGGGTTGGCGCCACGCATTCACTTCATCGGCGCAGCGCAAACGCCCCATCGGGGCGTTCGCGTCCGGCTGGGTGGAGCGACCGGAGACAATTCGGATTGCGCTTGCGCTGCGGGTGAACCGGCGCAGTTATGAGGCGGTCTGGAAGGCGCCGACGAGTTCACGCAGCTGCTCCGCTTTTTCGGACAGCGAGTCAGCAGCGTGCGCTGTCTTGCGGATGGCGTCTGCGGATTCATTGGCGACCGTGTTGATGGCTTCGACGTTCTTGCTGATTTCGTCGCCCGCGGTGCGCTGCTCATCGGAGGCGGAGGCGATTTCCTGCACCATATTCGCCACTTCTGTCACCCCGGAGACAATCGCTTCCAGTGAATTGCCTGCGGACTCCGCCATCGACACGCCGTCACCCACACTCTCCCTGCTGGTGTTCATACGTTCGACCGCAGCGGTAGTGTCGCTTTGGATCGCGTTGATGGACTCTGCGACTTCTTCCGTCGCTTGTGTGGTGCGCTCTGCGAGTTTGCGCACCTCGTCCGCGACAACGGCGAAGCCTCGCCCATGTTCACCTGCGCGG
>Ga0114931_10004398_pt1 | contig 17572 bp, 13 predicted proteins | sample 2SBtaG_FD_89579 | JGI IMG/M metagenome (GOLD analysis project Ga0114931, IMG submission 89579) | Deep subsurface microbial communities from Kolumbo volcano to uncover new lineages of life (NeLLi) - 2SBTROV14_V59a metaG | ecosystem: Environmental > Aquatic > Marine > Volcanic | place: Kolumbo...
GTGGAGAATCCTTTGACGCCGACAGGCGTTGAGCACAGATCGCGCCGTTGCGATTGTCCCGATTCTTCGAACGGACTGTTTTTCTACCAGACTAAAGGCCCAAGTCGAGGCGTGACACTCTTGGACCGCTTCCGGCCATGCCCGCTCAAGATCAGCCTCCGCATACACTTCGGTGACGGTGCCGTGCTTGTGCCCCAGCACGACGGCGGCGCCGTATGGTATGAGGGGGCGCTCAAAACCGGCCAAAGCGCTGGGCGCGTCTGTCATTCGGCGCTTCAAAGCGCCCCATTTCTGCCGAAAAGGCGTTGAGCACGGCCAATAGTCCGCCGCCGGCGCTTTTGATATCGTTGTGTCCCGCCACTACTTGTCTTTGGGTTTTCGTCGTCGCGGATAGAGTTGGTCGATGTGGACCGGCGCGTCCTCTCCCTGTGGGGGGGCGAAGATGATCAATTCGTCCAGTTTGCATCCAAAGTAGCGGCAAAGGCTTTCAACGAACGCTGTATTCGTCACGATTTCGCGGTCCGGTGACGCAAGGCTCGAAAGAACTTGCACGGAGATGCCGGTAACCTCCGCAACCTCGGACCGAGTTATTCGACGATTCTCGCGGCGAGATTTCTCAGCGAGCAGATCTTGGAGCCGAAATCGGAGCATGTTGGTTTTTCCCTGACAGGATTTTTACCGCTTGACAGTCGTGCTGGCCAGGGTTATTTTCGTTGGCTTGGGTGGTGAATTCCGCTGCCCGTCCTCAACGTAGCGTACGCGATGGCTTCGCAGCCGGACAATGAGTTCGGCTGACGCAGCCGGAAAAGGCCCCAAAAGGAGGTGTGCCCGTACGCGACGTGCCGACGGTCCTTGATTCGACCGTCCGCCTGGCGGACCCCGGCGCCAGCGAGGCGAAACTGATTGCGTCTCTTTGAGGCTCGTGCCTCAGGCGCTCAGGTTCCGTCTTGCGCTGGAGTCCATTCATGCCGTCCGCTTTTCGCATCCCTGTTGCGGCCACTTCGTCGCTGCGCGCTCGATGCAAAGTCCGTCGCCATGGCGATCCGGCCAACCTGAACCTCCAACGTGTCACGCCGGTTCGACGCTCAATTCCCGCCGCGCAACTGCATGTGAGTTTTCATTTTTCCTGTGTGGCGGGGAACTAGGGGAACTGAATCGGCAGATCCATAAGGACCTACTCATGAGTAGCGTTTTTCGAGACAAGGCGATTGTTGAGACCGGGGGGAGCGCGGTGGACGTGGAGAATTGTGCTGAAACCTCCGCTACGGCAGATGTCAGTAAACATCTCGATCAATCGGACGACAATCTTGTCGGCGTTAACGACCAAGATGCCAACGATGATGACGATGAACTGCTCGATAGAGCCGGCGCCGCAGTGCCGCGCAATCCGGACGGTGGGCCGCTGTCACTAAGCAAGGCGAAGGAGATCAAGGTCGACCCCTCTATTGATCCCGTTAACAAGACGTTGGGAGTGTTAGCCAACGTGCTCAAAGACTCCGGCGATTATTTCTGTCACGATGGACAGCTCGTGATCGTCGACGATGACCGTGGACTTCAACAAGTCACTCCCCAGAATTTCAACGCTTATGTTCATCCGCACCTGGAAATCATAAAGTGTCGCGGCGAGCGAGAAACCTACGAACTTTTCGACCAGCGCATGATCCGGACGTTGACGGGATCACCCAGCATCATCAGGAAGAAATTTCAGGAAATCCGATATTTTACCCGTATGCCATCGGTCGTGGGTGACTTCCGAATCGTATCCAATTCAGGATATGACGAAGCAAGCAAAGTTTACTACCTCGGCCCCAGTATCGAACCGGCTCCAGATCCAGGGACACTTCGGGAAGTGCTAAGCACTTTCCTGTGGCGCGAAGCTGCTGACGCCGCGAATTTCCTTGGTTGGCTGCTGACGTTGGTCACCATGTTTTTATGGCCAGGCCGTCACCCCTTCGCGGTATTCAACGCCAATCGGCCGCGGCTGGGAAAAACCACCGCCGCCAGGATCGCGGGTCTCCTCATGGACGGCGTCGTACCACCAAGCATCAGCTTCACAACCAACGACGACGAACTCGAAAAGCGCATCGCCACCGTCGTTAGAGGCGGCCACCGCAGTCTGCTAATCGATAACGCCAAGCGCGGCAAAGCCGGCGTAATTACAAGCGCCGTCCTGGAGAGGTGCATCACCGACCGTACGCTGAATTTTCGCCAGCTGGGTACGAACCGGTCCATCGTAGCAACCAACTACTTGGCGGTGATGGTAACCATGAACGACGCTCGGTTCGGTCCGGATTTAATGCAGCGAAGCCTTCCCATAAACCTTTTTCTAGAGGGTGATCCTCGCGACCATACGTTTCCCCACGCTGACCTGGAGGACTATGTTCTTGAGAATCGGCCCGAGATATTGGCATCGCTTTTGGGCATGGTGCGGGACTGGCGCGATTCCGGCCGACCACCGACATCTGGAGCTCCAGCTCGGCATACCATTTCGCAAGAGTGGGCGGCGACGATTGATGGCATCTTGCACCACGCCGGTCACAAGGGTTTCTTGACGAACTTTTCCCAGGCTGAGCGTGACTTTGATCCGGATTACCAACTACTGCGGGAGCTTTTGCCGGCCGGGATAAGCGTGACAAACACGCCTGCAGACTGGGCCGCGTGGATCACGACGGAGATACCAGAGTCGGCCATTGGGGAGCGACTGGGGCGCATGACCCGTCGCGGACAGGCGACGACGCTCGGCCGCTTATTCAACCGGAATCTTGGTATGATGCTGGCCGCGGACGGTACGCAGGTCGAGCTTGTCTCCGACAGTAGCGGCGATGGCCATCATTCACGCCGGTACGGCTTTAAGGCCAACACCGCCGGAAACGAGGCGGATAGCGATGCATGAACGCCTCTATCACCGTGGTGCGCCGCTTGCTGACGGCAACGTCGTCAAATCGATCGGAGAAAATGCCGAACAACCCGTGTCCATGGACAGCAACCAGGTCGCCGGCGGCGCCGGAGCGTGTGAACTATTCACACCGGACGAGTTTGCTGGAATACTAAAGATCAATAAGCGCACTTTGTGGAGAAAGCTCAGCAAAGGCGAACTGCCGAAACCGTTTTACGTAGGTGCCAAGACACCGCGCTGGCGCGCCGCTGACGTACAGGCGTGGATCAACGGAAAGGAAACGACGTAATGGCAAGTATCCGAAAGCGATCCCGCGATAAAGGCAAGCGCCACGCACCTTACTGGATCCAGTATAAGGATCACACCGGTAAACGCAGAACAACCAAGGCTTTCTCGGACAAGGCTGAGTCGGAACGCCTGGCGGCGAAACTGGAACACGAGGCAATGTTGCGCCGACGTGGAATCATCGATCCGCAACAGGAGGTGGAAGCGGCGCTGAAGCAAGCCCCCATCCCCCAACTCATTGGTGGCTTCTGTCAGCACCTTCAGTCCAACGCGCCAAAGCACGTCAAACTGACCGTCGGCCGTGTCGAACGGATTGTTCATGTGGGCGAGATGGTCGTCATATCGGACATCACGGTCGAAACCGTCGAAGCGGCGCTTGTAAAGATCGTCGACACTCATAAGATCGGCCACCGGACCCGCAATCACTACGCACAAGCGACCGACTCATTCTGTAACTGGATGGTCGCAACCAAGCGATTGCCATCAAACCCGTTAATTGGACTACGGCGATTGAACGTGGATGTCGATTTACGGCACCAGCGCCGTGCCTTGAGCCAAAAGGAATTTGGCCAACTGGTTGAATCGGCAAGGCAAAGCGGCGTTCGAATACAAGGCTACGACGGTTATCAGCGGGCGCGTATCTATATCTTTTCATTCTTATCCGGCCAGCGGCGCGCGGAGATGGGCAGTTTGACGCGGACAAGCTTTAACCTTGCTGCCGAGCCGCCGACAGTCACCGTGGAGGCGGCGCGTTCGAAACACCGCAAGAAGGATGTGCTGCCGTTACACCCGGATCTAGTCGTCTTGCTCCGAGCCTGGCTGAAGGACTTGGGCCCGGACGATCATTTGTTCCCCGGCTTGGAACGGAAAAAAACCTGGCTCATGGTCAAAAAGGACCTCGAGCGGGTCGGCATCCCCTCCAAGACGGCTGAAGGAATCGCCGATTTCCACGCCGCCGGGCGGCACACCCACATTACCGAACTGCTTCGCAGCGGCGCATCACTGCCAGAGGCGCGCGAGTTGGCGCGGCACAGCGACATCCGGATGACGATGAAGTACACGCACATCGGTATCGAAGACCAAGCCCGAGCGTTGGGCGCCCTGCGTGCCCCGAAGGAGTGGCTGCATATTGGCTGCACTTCGGGCGGCTCTGCCTGTCACTCTATGTCTTCTAGTGACTCGGGTGACAATGAAGAGAGTGGCGAAGATCCAAGCAAAAACCCCCGTGGTGACGGGGGTTGTGTCGTCGATCGACATAATGTGACGCCGGATGACTCACCCGGCAAAAGTGGAGGCGGCGGGAATCGAACCCGCGTCCCGCGATACTTCGGCGTAGGCGTCTACGTGCGTAGTCGGCTGATTTGAGTCTCGCTCGCTCGTCCCCTGCCGACCGGGTTCGTGGCGAGCCAGTCAGGAACGGAATTTAACCTCGGGCGTGCCCGACAATGACCCGGGGCGAGTCGGACTTGGCAGCCGGCTTTTGGATCTTTCCGACGAAAATCCTCAGCCGGGGCTACTTACTGCTAAGCAGCCATTGCGAAACTATCTTCGGCAATTGAAGATATTTGGTCAGCTTTTTACGTGGCCCACTGACCAACCACGGCACGCGGCTTTACGCGTCAATTTATCCGGTCGAATCCAATTCGCCCCCTTGCTTGATACGATTCATGAGCCGTCGGCAGAACGCCATGCCCGCGGCACCATCAACGCACATCTATTATATCGTCGTCATCTTGCCAGAGAATGCCCAAAGCCGGCCGTTTTCCGCAGTTCGACGGTCTGGCGAGCTCAAGGGCTTCGAGTCGGCGGCCTAAACCGGGGCATGCACTCGATTGATTCGGCCATTCGTGCCAATCGGCGGATTTACGTTGACGCTCGCGGCAGGCGGTTTGCTGCCTGCTCTTGTCGCCCGCCGCGGCCGGACAGGCGGTGCGAGGCTTTATGGACGGTCTTCATTTCGTGATTGACAGGGCCGCAGCTCGTTGCGATGAAGCGGCGGTTTTCTGGAACACGGCGTTGATGCCGTGGTTGGGTTGGTGAGCCTGGCGGGCGGGCTTGTGCGGAGGGGCCATGAGTTGCCACGCGACCACGATGAGGCCGAGCGGGATGCACCAATAGGCAAAGCGGTGCAGCCAGCCCTGATGAATCCAGTGCAGTAACCACGATAGCGCGACAAGCCCCACGACAAACGAGATGACCGCTCCCAGCAAGAGTTCGGCGGGAGCGGTTACAGGAACCGCGTCGGTGTAAAGGTGCGCCAATTCGAGCAGGCAGGCGCCGGCGATTGCCGGAATGGCGAGCAGGAACGAAAACGTTGCCGCGGCATCGGCTCGCATGCCTACGGCCATGCCGGCAACAATGGTTGCACCGCTGCGCGAGATGCCGGGCAACAGGCCGAAGGTCTGGGCGATGCCCACCGCAAGGGCCTGCCGATAGCTGGTTTCCGCGTAAGGCGTTTTCCCGTTTGAGAATCGTCGGGTTTGCAAGAGGAACAGCCCGGTCACCACGAGCATATAGCCGGCCAGCAGCGGACTCTCCAAGAGCTGCGGCCAGTACTGCTTGATCAGCAGGCCCACGCTCGCCGCGGGCAGCGTTCCGACGATGAGCAGTCCGGCCACTCGGCGTTCGGTGCCGAGCAGCGCCAGCACTCGCCGCCGGTAGAAGATCAAAATGGCCAGCAGGGTTCCGCCGTGCAGAACGACGTTTAAGGTCAGCCGCTGTGGAAGTTGGCCTCCGGCGGCTTCAGCCAAGGCCTCGACGATGACGAGGTGCCCGGACGAGCTGATCGGCAGGAATTCGGCCACGCCTTGCACGATGCCCAGAATAATTATCGAGAGAAGATCCATAATTCGGGCATCAAAGCGTCGTGCCGAAATCAAACGTTTGCGGTCATGGAGGGCGAATCAGTCGACCGGCAGGCAGTATTCAGCGAAACGGGAAAAAGGTGCGTGTGGCGGGTACGATTGGATCAAGCATAAAAGAAAAGGCCGCCGGGCAGTTTTGCCGTGGCGGCCTCAAAGATCAAACCCCTCGTGGACTGCGACGGTGGAGTCGCTGCGAGAAGAACGCGAGTCTGGCCGTGCTGCGCACTGGCCGCGATTGACTCGGGTTCGCGCTATTGGGTTGGCACCTCCGACGGAATTCACGACGAGTGGCTTGATCTTGTTTCTTCTTGCGACTTGCCTACCCTGGCGGCTGTTGCCCCCGCTCGATCGTCACGGAGACCGCTAAGCGGCGGCAGTCGCTGGTTGATTCGGCTTGTTGGTTAGATCGGCATCCCCGCCCCGAAACTACGCTTGAATTCGCAGCATTGGAGGCCGGTGCGGATCGAACCGCGTCTTTCTGCTTACTTACTTCTATTGTAGCCTGCAATTCGACCGCCGGGGTTTACCGGGGCGCGTTATTTGACGCAGCAATCCACATGCCGTCCCACATGATTTTTTTAGCCGCTGAATCAAGCGGAATAAAAAAGCCCGCCGCGGCACCTGTTTGGCCACGGCGGGCTGATGTGGAAAGGCGAAACCATGAGCTCGTCGAGTGTTTTATTTCTCCACGACCCAGATGTTCTTGTAGACCACGGGATTGCCGTGCCACTGCAAAAAGAGGCCGGCGGGCTCGGGTCCTTCTTTCTGTTGCCCAGGAGTGCCCGAGGGCAATTCGACGTCGTCGTGGATCACAACGCCGTTGTGCCGTATGGTGACGCGGGCGTTTTTCGTTTTGTTCTTTTTCGCATCATCATATCGGGCGGCCGTGAAGTCGATGTCGTATGTCTGCCAAGAGAGCGGCGGGAAGCACATGTTTACGCTCGGCGCCTTGATCGAATAGAAGCCGCCGCACTCGTTGTTGAGCCCTTCGAGCCCGAAGCTGTCAAGGACCTGAACCTCGTATCGGTCTTGAAGATAAACACCGCTGTTACCTCGCCCTTGTCCACGAGCTTTGGGCATAAACGGCGTGCGAAATTCGATGTGTAGCGTGAAATCGGTGAACTTCTTCTTGCTGAGTGAGCCTCGCCCGACGGCCGGCATCAGAAAGCCGTCATCCGTGAGATGCCCGGCTTCGAAGGCGTCAACATGCTTGCCGTCAAACAGAACGACGGCCCCTTCGGGCGGCTTGGCACCCAACGTGGGACTGCTGCGCTGGACTTTTTCCAGGGTACCCAGTTCCTCGTCATCGGCACTGCGGATGGTGACCTTACCGTCCTTGATCGTGGCGCTGCCTTCGTTGGCGGTGAGCACCAACTCTCCGTCGTTCAATTCGCCGTTGGCTTCCAGCTTGTTGAAGCCGTCCCAACCATCGCCGGGCAGCCCGCCGAAATAGGCCATGCCGCGGAACTTGCCGTCGCCCAAGGCGATGACTTGCAAGCCGAACTTCTGCTCTTCGCCATCGCCCGTATCAAACGTGCCCGCGTATTCACCTTGAAACTTGAAATCTTCGCCCGCCTGTTTGGGGTCCGTAATGGCCTTCGATGCGTGGTGATCGTCGGCTCCGATCGCCGGGGCGACCGCAAGCAGCAAACCAATCGAAAAGCTCAAGCCTAGCAGTCGTAACATCATCGATCTCCTGTTCATCAAATCCGCGTCAATTTTGTGCTGAAAGAAATTCCGCAAGCCCCGTGGGGGCGGTGGAAGGGTCGATCTGCGGGCACGATCGGGAAAATCAAGGTCTCGGTCGTGACAACGCCCGCATCAAGTGATCATCCTTTACGGGGTGGGCAACCCGCGTGATGCGGTGTACACGGCATGACCAGCGCTGCCATTTTGAATCGCCTACGTGCCGGTCGCAAGCGCGTGTCCTAAGAATTCGGCGGGCGGACGAACTTGGTCGTCGGGCACCTAGAAAGGATGCCTGCCTTGCCAGCGAGAGGGGAACCTCGGCGTAAACCGGTCTATCGGCGGGACAAAGGCGACTCGACAACGACCACTCGCCCGTCATGCACGGCTCAGCAAAGTGCCAAACGGCGGCCCCGGCTAGCTTAGTATCCCAGTCACCACGCTGCCCTTGACCAACTCCCGCGGCTGGTTCAGGTGGTTGTATTGGATCAGCCCCGGGTTGATTCCCACGCTGTTGTAGATCGTGGCCAGCAGGTCTCGAGGATGGACCGGATTTTCCAGCGGCGCCGATCCGGTGGCGTCCGACTTGCCATAGACGAAACCACGCTTGATGCCGGCGCCGGCAACGCAGCAGGTGTAGCAGTATGGCCAGTGATCGCGACCATCGTCGCTGTTGCCATTGCCCGAGGTGCTTACGCCGCGTATTGGGCTGCGGCCAAACTCGCCGACGGCGATCACCAGGGTTTCGTCCAGCAGCCCGCGTTCATCAAGATCGGCAATCAACGCCGAGAGCCCGGCATCCAACATGGGCGCCGCTTGGGTTTTCATCCGCTTGGTCAGTCCGGTATGGACATCCCAGGAATGGTTGTCGCTATTGGCCACCTTGGGCCAGTTGACTTCGATCACACGCGTGCCGGCTTCGACCAGGCGTCGCGCCAGCAAACAACTTTGCCCGAATGTATTGCGGCCGTAGCGCTCGCGCAATTTATCCGGTTCGGCCTTCAGGTTGAATGCCTCGCGAGCCTTACCCGAGAGCACCAGACTGATCGCCTCGTCATAGTATTCATCGAGATCGTATCGCGAGGTCGCCTGTTCCAGGGCCGGCATTCCCTGATTGATGAGCTCGCGGAGCCTTGCCCGGCGCTGAAATCTGGCCAACGATACCTCGGGCCGCAGTTGCAAGTCGTCGACTTTGATATGGTCCATTTTGCTCATGTCCATATCGTTACCCGACGGGTACAGATAGTAGGGATCGTAAGCGCGACCCAAATATCCTGCCGTGCCGGCCTTGCCCACGACATTGCTTTCCTGCAGCGGTCGCGGCATCATCACGAACGGCAACATCGGCTCGCGAAGCGGTTTGTGCCGGATGATGTTCGATCCGAAATTGGGAAAGTCCTTCGGGCTCGGTGGTTCGAGTTGACCCGACGGGCTGACCTTATCGGCCGTGTAACCGGTTAGCATCTGATAAATGGCGGCCGTATGGTTGAACAGCCCAATCGGCGTGTAGCTCATCGAGCGAATCAGCGTGACGCGGTCGGTGACCTGCGCGAATTTTGGCAACAGCTCGGTGACTTGGACGCCGGGGGTTTTGGTGTCGATCGGCTTAAACACGCTGCGCACGTTGTCCGGCACGTTGTCCTTGGGATCCCACAGATCCAGATGACTGGGGCCACCTTGCAGGTACAGCATGATCACGCTTTTGGCGCGATTCCATCCACGTCCACCGCCGGCCGCCGATTCGGCGGCTGAGGCACGCCGACTGAGGAGCTGCGGCAATGACAGCCCCAACACCGCCGATCCCCCCACGCGCAGCAACTCACGTCGAGTTATGCCATCGCAGGTATCTTTACCAGGACGTCCGGGAATGACGAGCATTGCTCTTTCTCCTGGAGAAGTAGTTCGCAAAGTTCCGGGCAATCGTGCCGAAGCTAGCAAAGTGAAAAAAATCGCCGGGCGGGAATCTCAGCCATGCCGAGGATCGCGTGAGTGAGTTTGTAAAAAGCAGCCAAAGGCAACCGCCGACAGGCAAACCGCGGGTGACGTGGCGGACTATCGGCATTCCTCGACCGATCGTCGCTCGACCTCATTTTTTTCTCTTGAGCCACCACCGGCTGGCCGGTTTTACGTTCGCGGTTTTCTCGTCCTTGAAGCCCGCCTCCGTACGTATCTTTTAGCTCAGTGTACCGGTGCCTAGCGGGGACTGTCAATTTTCTTCAGCAGCCCCCCCCGGAGCCATGCAGGGGCACTGGCACCCTGGACCCCCCAACTGCCCGAAAAGGGAAAGCTACCTGAGCAATTCAAGAAAATGGCTTTAACCCTGTCAAGGCGGACGTTTTAGGTGCAGGTTGAACGAAAAGATGATCAGCCACTCCCATCCAGGTCGCTGGCAACCGAATTGAGTTTTTTGAGGGGGTTGTGTTCTAGCCGGATCCGGCGAACCCGCTGCCAGCGGCCGTGAAAACGCCGGTAGCGGAACGAATGGATCCGCTATGGTTCGTTGGCACGAAAGTTCGTTGCCGGCGCGATTGTTTCTAGCCCGCGAGGTTCGAGCGCTCGCTGCATCGCGTCAGCGCTCACAGGGCTTTGATGTTCGCGAAAAACCTGGGCCAGCCACGCTTTTAGTTCTGGGCTTGCCGACGCGTTTCGGAATCGGCGTTCCAGGTAGTCGGCGCCAAGAAAATCGTTCTTCGAGGTCGCGAGTAGCGAGCAGCGGATATACGCTCCTGAATTCAAACGCATCATGCGAAGGTACCATGCTTCGTACGTGTCGCGAGGCGTTTGCTGTCCAAACTTCTTGCGATAGATCATCAGCGGCGGTGTCTGGTGATCGTCGTACAGAACCTCGTCATCCGCAGCGGGCGGTGGGAAGGTGTACTCACCCGTGGTGACGGAGACCACGAGTACACTGGGCGGGCGATCTTCCAGCATTTGCAGCGCGTGGTCAAATTTCCCGAGGGCAAAGGCATCTAGCACGGTGTAACCGTGGATGCGATGTTTCGAATATCCCATGGCGGGCGACGACAGAATATGGGTGAACAGTTTGCCCACGAGTACGGGCTCACCGGTATCACACGTATCTAGAAACTTGGCCGCCCGCATCGTTGATCTCAGGTCGTCCAAATACTCGTGGCTTCGCTCCGGCACGGACCAGGCTCGCTCGAGGCCTGGAATCTGTGGCAACAGCAAGACCGAGCCGAAGTGGGTTGCCGCAAGGTTCACCATGATTAACCCTCCCATCACGGCGTAGCTTCCCCGACGCCGATCCGGCTTTGAAAAGATGGCCTGGCCAAGCAGCAGTGCGAAGAATGGTGTGATCATTACTAAATAGCGAGCCGCAAACGTCAGCAGCGGCGACGCGACGAGCACCAGTGCGATTAACACACCGCCGAAGAGCAGCACGAAGTCGCGCCGCGCGAGTTGCTCCAGAGTTGCCGTGACGGCGCGAACCGTCGTAAGCGGATGAATCCATCTGTGCGGAGACCGTAGCAGCGGAACAAGCCAGGCATAGGCAACAAGTGCAAACAGCAAGAGAAAGAAATAAGGGCACAACAGCCACCATAGGAGAACCGTGAACAGCATCCCGCCGAGCGTATCTCGATTGACAAGCTGAGCGCCGATCGCGGACCAGCCAAACAGCAGTCCCTGCGCGCAGCCGATCGCCACGACAACAACCAAGGCCAAAGCGATCGAGGCGCGTTTCGACCGAGGCTGAGCAGCCAAGTCGACCAGCATGCCGATGGCCAACGCAAGCGTTGCCGCGGCTGCCGAAAGCTTGACGAAGAATGCAGCCATCAAAACCCAGCCTGCGGTCTTGTATCGGCGGGAAACCGCCAGCCAGGCGGCAATGACTACGCATGCCGTCAGCGGCAACTCGATCCCGAGCATTTCGAGATGAATGCTCATGTGAGGTAGCGTCGCCGCATAGACGCAAACCCACAACGCGGCGAGCATGCCGAACCGGCGACAAGATTCCAAATAGATGAAACAAAAAATTACTCCGGCCGCGGCGAACATCGCCAGTCGATAGAGCATGAACGACAGGGGCGGCGGAACGTTTCGCATCAAGGCCGCGACGAACCATGACATGGCGCTAATGCTGTAAGCACGAACGCCCCCTTCTTCGATTTGCGGTTGCCTCCACAGGCTTTCCAAGTCGTAGTCCGTCTCGGCCAGGTAAAGGCTTTCGGTCCAGGTCGTTTCGGCGTATTCGTTGTAAGGTGGCAGAAAAATCGCCCAGGATTTCCAAACGAAAATCCCCAGAAATGCCGCCGCCCAAATGGCCACCGATCGGACGAGAACACGTGCTGTGATGCGGGTGCTCGGAGCCATGCTGCTTGATTGGTCGATCATCTTCGCTGATTGGCGTGCGGACTTTTCTATGGCAACGGCCTACTGCCCGAACAAAATACGCGGACCGATCAACAACCGGTATCCCCCGCCGAATTTCAGTTTTCCGGATTTGACAACCGCGCGTCGCGTTTTGCCCACGGCGGCTGGTGGCGCGGATATGGCGGAACGTCTTCGGCCGCGTTCTCGAAGCCGCGCTCAGGGCAGACGGCTAGGGCACGCCCACGCGGCGGGCGGTGGTTTCGGCCGTATCACGCTCGAGCGATGCCCACCAATTCAGGACGGTTGCCCGAATGTTATCGTCGACGAAACGAAACGGTGGGCAACCGACTTGCTGCATGAATTCGTCAACCACCGGCGAGATTCCCAGATCGGTCGCCGCCGTGGAATGACGCCCCGCGAGAATCGCCGCCGCCGTGGCGCCCAACTCAGGCAAGGGAGCATCGCCCAGACGCAAAGGATGATCCAGCTCGATCAAGCCCGCTAGCCAGGGATCAAGCTTGGGCCACGGGTCACGCCGGGCGATGGCCAAAGCCGCGATCCACGGCACCTGATAGGGTGCGTCGGGCGTGGGGGCTAAAAAGCGGTGGTCCGCGATGGCCTCCAAGAGTCCTGGAATCGCCTCGCGGGTACCGAAAGCGGCCAGCAAAACACAGATCGAAGCATGATGGCTCAATTCGCCCGCCGGCAGCGAGCCGACCTCGCGGGGCAACGGATTATCACTCTCGAACGCGCGGTCGTCGATCTGTTGAAAATAGGTCGGCGCGAAGCGGGATACGGCCCGGCAATCGAGTAGCTCGAGCATCCGCACCTCGCGATCGGTCAAACGTCGTTTATCCTCTAGAAACCGATCCACGGTTCGCCGGCTGATCTCGGCCAGACGTTGCGATTCGTCGAACTGTACGTAGTGTTCGTAAGCCATTCGCCGCCGCGGCGTGGGAAGATTGACCAACTGAAAGAAAGCCATCTCTTGGCTTGGATGCGGAAAGGCCACGCCGACGGGCCAATCGCCAGGAGTTAACGAGTTGCCGCTGACGCAATGCGCCTGACGATCGTTGATGGCGTCGAAGTGGCTTGCGCGCTCAGCCCCGGCAGGGATGCTCGGCACGCCCACGAGCAGGTGTTGAATGCCAAGGTGGTGTGACCAAAGTTGCCCCGAAGCGTGGCTCTCGGTCGCCTGCCAGAATTCGGCCACCATGGCCGGGCGAGTCCAGTCAAGCACGGCTTCGATGCGCTGCGCGGCTTCGGCGTCGTTGGACGGCAGGGAAACCGCTTCTTCGAGCAGCGCCTTGGTCGTAGGTAAAAGATCGTCTCGAGCCAGACAATCAAGCAGCCTGCGCCGAACCTGTTCGTAGGGCGGATACACGCGTCCCTCGAAATCTGCCGGCGTGGGCGTGGACAACTTGCGTATCCAACCGCGAAGTTGGGCTTCGCTAATCTTGGGCAGCGCCGCGCCGCCAGGCTCGCTCAGCAGCCATGCACCATGCGCTTGCCGCCACAGTTTCTCGACCCCGCGGCGATCGGACGCTGATAGTCGGCCGCCGTCGAGGCGGCTTTCCAACTCCATCATCAGCGGCACGATCCACTCCGGTCGATCCAAAAGCCAATGAATCCGTGCTGCCGCCCCCAGTCGTTTGGCGAACGCGTCGCTGACGGTACCATCAACCAGATTTGCGACCGCCGCCGGATTGGGACTCAATTCCTTTGGAACCCGCGGACGTGGCAACCGCCGCACGAGCGGGCGAACTTGCGAGCGAACCTCGAAGGAAACGACGGGCGAAACCCAAACCTCCCACAAAGCCGCGGCGGCGGCAGGCGCCGTCGGCGGCGCGGCAAGCTCGGCCAGCCGTTGGGCCGCACGTTGGCGAATGGCGAACTCATCGGCGTCAAGCTGTCGAACCAACTCGGCCACCGTTCGTCGTGCCGCGGAGAGTGACATGACGTCGCGAGCGGGCTCCGCGCCGCAAACCCAATCTGAAAGGGGAACCAGAAACAGTGCGGCGGCAAACACGATGCACGTCGGGCGTTGAAAAGCTTTCATCTACGCGCCGCCCCGCGGACTGACCATGGTGGCTCGATACGATTCAAAAGTCCCAGCTTGCAGAACCATCTTATGCAAGTTCGCCCAATTCGCCAATGCTTCCTGCTTCACGTAACGTCGCCCGATGACTCACATAGGAAGCCGTCTCGACCTCGCTTTAGCGACTAAATGCCGACCATGGCGCGCCGCGATCATCACGCAACGTCGCACCATATCTCATCCCCCTCTACACCGGCGTCGTGTGGCGTTGGTGGCGTTTGTTGAAATTGACAAAACCGGGCTTGATGGCCGACGTTGATTTCCGTACAAGCCGCGAGAGGTGAAGGCCTCGAATCGGGTGAGGCCGGGATTAGCAGCCCGCCCAAAAACTCATTCTGGCTGCGAGCGGTCAAAATTCGCCAGCTCTGCGTCGCCAAATCTCGGCATATCTTAGGATATGCCCACGATTCGGCTCCTTGAGCTGACGAATTTTGCCACGCTCTCGCCGACGAAGCAGTTTTTGGGCGGACGGTTATCCGTGAAGGCTTCAGTTCGGATCGGTTCGCGCTCGGAGGAACGATGTCATGCGGCGACGAAGGTTCATCGAATTGGTCGTGGGCGGCGTGGCCCTCTTGTGGCCGTCCGCTTCGCCGGCCCAAACGTCTCGGAAAGGTCCCACGCCCGGTCAAGGAGGGCGAACCGAACCCACGCTTCAGGAAACGCTTGAGAAGGGACTCAAGGTTCGTCGCCCACAAGATTTCGCCTTCATCGCCCGGGTGATCCAGCTCGTCAAGACGGGGGTTCTTCCGGAGCGGATGGTCCGCAGCACGTTTCTATGGGCCCGCCGCAAGATCCATCGCGAGTTTCAATTCTTCGAGCGCGCGATCACGCTGCGAGCCGCCAAGCGTGGCGTGCGTATCTGAGCGGACCGCGGCCAGCGGTATCGCGGAACCTCTCGCGGTCAGTCGGCGGACCGGCGGCTTTTACAACCGTGGCATCTGTCGGGTGACGGCAATTTAGTCGTTCTTCTCGGCGGAGCGATCGTCCCGCGGGGGTTGGGGGTGTTCGCCGTTCGCCGCGGCGCTGCTGCGGTCGAGCTTCAATCGCCCGATGCCGCGATGCGTCAGGCTGCCCAGATAAAGGTAACCGTCGCGATGCTCGACCGAGGTGATCGGGCAATAGGGCGTTCCCGGGGGACCATGCAGACTGCGCACGATTTGGCCCTCCTCGTCGATGGCCAAAACCAGACCGTAGGGAACCGGCTTGGGCAGCATGAAGGCCGGCAGCTTGGTAAGCATCTTTTTCAAAAAAGGGCGCCCGGCAAGCATGTCGGCTGTATCATTGCGAAGCGTGAAGATGGCCAACCAAAACGTGCCCTCGTCATCGCGCGACACCCCGTCAGGAAAGCCCGGCAGGCGGTCGATGAAAACGTCCGACTCACCGGCGCGAGGGCCTTTCAACCAGTAGCGGGTAATTCGATAGCGCCACGTCTCGTTGACTAATACGAAGTCTTCGTCGGCGGACAGCGCGACGCCGTTGGCAAAGTATAAATCGTCGAGCAACACGTCCGCTTTCTTGGTCGCCGGATCGTAACGAATCAGTCGCCCATGGGGACGCGATTCGAGCATGTCATCCATGAACTCGCCGGGACCGAATTTGCTGCTCGCGTCGGAAAAATAAATCACGCCGTCGCGGCTGACCATCACGTCGTCGGTAAACCCCAACGGCATATCCGCCACGGCGACCACCAACGACGTGATCTGCCCTTCGGCGTCGATCGACAGCAGCCCCTTGGTGCCGTCAGCGACAATCAAATTACCCCCGGCGTCAAAATCGAGCCCCAACGGGCGGCCGCCGGTGTTCGCGAACGTCTCGACCGAACCATCGGGCGAAACACGGACAATGCGTCCGTCGACGCCCCCGCCGTAAATGCGCCCTTGACCGTCGACATCAACGTCCTCGGGCCCTTCGACCTCCTCGGCGGCCAGCACTTCGGTCTTGTCCAGCGCATGGTTCGGTTCGAGCACGCCGCTCATTTCACGTTGAGGAGGCGGTTCGTACGCGACGGGATCAATCGGTGAAGGCACGGCCAAAAAATACGCCACCACGGCCAGCAGCAGGATCAGCACCGCGGCAACCACCTTCTTGAACACCCCGCCGCCGGCGGAAGGCGTGGTCGAGGATTCCGATTGGTTCGCTTGGCTCATTATCAACCTCACCGAAAAAGTTGCGGAAAGTCATTGCCGCGCGGTGTTGGGGAGCAACCGATTCGACTAAAAATAAGCGATGCGCCGGCCCATGGGCAGACGCTCCTCCGATCAGTCATTAAACGGTCGGAAGGTATCCACGTGATCGTCGGCAAACAGCGACGCAAACGCCGACACCACCAGCGCGTGGCGTATCTCGCCTTCTCGAATCATGCGCGGAATCTCTCTCAAGGGGCACAACGTGACCTCGATCCGTTCGTATGGGTCGGGTCGCGCTTCAGCGCTCGACACGGCACCGGTGCCCAGATACGTGTAACAGCGGTTGGTTTGAATTGCCGGGTTGGGCCAGACCCAGCCCAGCTCACGAACGTTCGCCGCCGCGTAGCCGGTTTCTTCCAGCAGTTCGCGGACGGCCGCATCGTGTGGCGATTCGCCGGGGTCGACCATGCCGCCGGGAATTTCCAGCGTCACGTCGCGCACGCCATGTCGGAATTGCCGAACCAGCACCACCTGCCGCTCTAGCGTGATGGGAATGATATTGATCCAGTCCGGGGCTTCGAGCTTGAAGAAGTCGTTCTCCCGCCCCTCCGGCTCCAAGCGGTAACGATCGGCGTGCATCGTAAAAATGCGATGCGCCGAAAGCTGCTGACTGCTGATCAACTTCCAACTACGATCCGGCATGCCACGCCTCTTCGCCCACTCGATCATTCATGCTGAGAAAAATATCTGCCGTAAAGCGCACCGGTTGGCCAATGCCGGCTTTTTGGGTCTTGCCGCGAGCCTCACGAAGCGGCCAAAGCGGTTCTGGTGCTCACTTTTGTGAAACGTGAGGCAATCTTACTTCTAAGCTGTGCCCCGGGCCTTCCAATTTGACGCGAAACACCCTTTTCAAGCAAACGTACGACCCACAGGCTTCAAGGCCATGGCGCAAGCGTTTTGTTGCCGGACTCATGCTATCTGGAAACTCGTTGCTTTGTTCGCCATCAGCGGCTACTTTGGCATCGTGCTGGCTCTTTATGCATGAATACGCCACACATGAGCGATGGACTCTTGTGAATCATTTCCATCTTTTTGCACCCTTGATGTTTTCCGTTGGATGCGAGGTCGATCCGTGGCAAAGCATTGTATGCAGCCGCTTGTTGGGCTAACTGTCGCGTGGTCATGTCGTTTTTTGCTGGAGCGGTACGTGCCAGCGAGCTTCGCTTGATGACGTTCAACATCAAGGGAGATTCCGCGACTCTGTTCGACATCGGTAACCGGGAAA
>Ga0114931_10004399_pt1 | contig 17570 bp, 14 predicted proteins | sample 2SBtaG_FD_89579 | JGI IMG/M metagenome (GOLD analysis project Ga0114931, IMG submission 89579) | Deep subsurface microbial communities from Kolumbo volcano to uncover new lineages of life (NeLLi) - 2SBTROV14_V59a metaG | ecosystem: Environmental > Aquatic > Marine > Volcanic | place: Kolumbo...
TACGGACTTCGTTCCGACTCGGTCAGGTAGCAGGCTACCCTCCCTCATCGCGCCTCGTCCGCAAATAAAATGACTCGCAGTTTTTCATTCCAGAGTTTTTCCACAGTCTCCTAAGTGACACTTCCTTTTCCGTTTCCTGCCACGGAAAAGGCGACGGCGCGGCGTGTGGTCGCGCCAAGCTCCCGACAACGCCGGAAGAATGTCCCGTCTCACCTTGACGGAAACACGTGATCCACTATCTCTGTTTCCGCCCCTTTCTGCCCAGTGACTTGATGTACAATATGAGCGAATCAATCTCGTAGTCCTTCAGCACCCCGAGATATGGGGGCATACCCACACCCGATTTTTCGATCTCGAATCCTTTGATGATGCGACGTCCGGGATCAACGATGGATTCCCGCAAATAGGTTGCGTCGGCGCTCTTGATAATACTGCCGTCTGAAAACTCGCGCCTGGCCCCCCACAAATCTTTCCAGGTGGGTCCCACCGCCACTTGGGCCCCAGCCACCTTGGCGGTTGCCGCCGGAATTTTGGAGCCGTCCGACGTGTGGCAGACAACGCAACCGTACTTCGTTGCCGTTTCTTTTCCAATGGCGATGCTCGGTTCAGGTAGATTCGTTGGCTGCCCGGCGGACCCTGCTTTCAGCGTCAGATCCACCTGATCGATATCGAATCCCTCCTTTTTCAAGTCCAGCGGGTTGAGCATGGAGACAGTGAAATAGGCATGTTGAATCATCGGGAGGGCGGCTGGATCCACGGGTTTCTCCGGACGACGGTAGCTGACCTGCAGGGTGTGGACCGGCTTCATGTTCGGGATGCCAAGCAGGACAGATCGCTTGTCTTTGGAAAGGGTGACACTCGCCACCGGAAGGGTTTCCTGACCGGGCTCACCGTTGAGCCTGTAATGTCCGGAGCCGTAACTGGACTGCCGCAGGTAATTCCATCGATCCACCGTGTAATTCGCCAGGTTTCCGGCAATTTCCCGATCAACAGGCTGACTGAACCGCAGGATGACTCCTTTGTCGAAGGAGCGCATTCTTTCTGGAACCCAACAGGGTTTACCGTTGTATCTGACCCTGTAGAGTCCACTGATTTGCCCGGCTGAGGTCCCCCATATTTTGAAACCTGTCAGCCACAGAGTTCCATCAACCGGATGAATCCGGGGCTTCATAATACCAGAGGGAAATCCCTCCAGAATGGAAGCCACGGCGCCCTGGCGGAGTTTCCCGTAATCGTCGAGGTATATCTTGAAAATTTCGGGCCGACTGAATCCAACATGGATGAGTGAATCATTGAGCGGGCCCATTTTGGCATGGCGAAGCCAAATCTGACTGGCTCCAGACTCGTTCACAAAATGGGGAATCCAGATCTCCGGTTCATCGATTGGTTTGGGATGAATGGCTTTGTTTTTGAATTTGGCGGGCTGAAATCCGTAGTATTCCCGCTTCTCAACCACATGAATTGGAGTAGCCGGAACCCAGTTTCCCTGCTGGTCGCTGGCGGTCACTCTTCCGGTTTTGGGATCCACTCCGATGTAGGGCATTCGAAAGCCGGTGGCCAACACCTCAAAGGACTGACCATCTTTGGCAATCGAAATAACGGTTCCATTGTATTTGCCCCGGGTGCTGCCGACCTGCCCGCCTTTGGCAAGGTAAAAACCGCCGCCGGGTTTTTCGTAGATGTCATTGGCAAACTCGCGCGTCTCCGCCGTCTGGGCCACCACATTGGAAAAGTTTTGGTAAAAATCCGCCTCGCCATCGCCGTTTTCGTCTTGCAAGCGAATGATGCCGTTACGATCAAAGACATAGATTTGATCCCTGGAAATCTCCAGTCCGATCGGCTCATGCAAACCGGAGGCAAAGCGTTTCCAAACAACCTGGTCGAGATGGCCACTCAATCCGTTCACTATCCAGACATCGCCATCAAAGGTGCAGAAGGCAGCCCGTCCGTCGGAGAAAAAGTCGAATGCCGAAAGGCGGACGTTGCGTTTCCAGGGGTTGTTGAGAGGCAGAGTGACTTCGTCAACGCTGAAGGCGCCTCTGGATTGGACCGGGGATGTTTTGGTTTTTTGAGTGGTGATGCTTTCTTTCCAAATGGGGCCAGCCGGTTTCCCCGTAATGGGGGGCGGTGTTTCGCCGGAATATTTCGAGCCTCCGCCGGGCAGTGCCGTTACCTCCTGGATTCCCTGATCGTTCGGCAAAAATTTCCGAAGTTCAGGTGTGCCGTCCTTCCCCGGATTCACCATGGTCAAAACCTTGTCGTGCGGCGGGAGAGCGATTCTCCGTGTGACTACGCCCGACTTTGCTTCGAGCCCAATCTGATCCTGGATTTTGACCCCGCCGATTTCATACTCAAGAATGACTCCATTTTGGTGCAGCCGAATGCCGAGCCATCTTCCGGTTTTTGGGGAAAGCGGCCCCAGCCCGACCTCGGCGGGATCAACGGATCGCTCCCGGTGATCTTTCAAATCCGGTTTTTTGTCACCCACATACCATCCCGGATAAATCCCTGTCGCGGCGAGGGGAGTGCCTATGGGCCGCGGCAGACTCTCCTGGCCGGCGGGGGCTTTTCTGTTAGGCAGTCGATAACTGCCCGGCGCCATTCCGGTCATGGTAAGGTATTCTCCGTCTTTGTTCTCTTTCCAGACCAGGGCGATACGCAGTAAATCCGTGTCAAAACAGGCGAAGTATCCCTGGCCGAGTTTGAGAATAATACCGCGCGGAGTCAGATTGTTTCCGGGCCAGTTCCCCTCCAGATGACGGGCATCCAGTGTTTGGGAAAAAAACGGGAACTCCTTTTCCACGAAAGAGGCAAATGGCGATTCCAGGGCCAGATGTTCTTTGTCCTGAGCCCTCAAAATGAAAGAAGATAGAACCACGGTTGCGAGACAAATGAGGAATGTAGTGATCTTTTGCATGACAGAAAACAATCGCTTCAGCGGTGTCGGAACGCCGCATAGTTTCCGGTAGATCAAACGGGAATTCAACCGCGCAATTCATGGATCCAGGTCGGCGGAAATTCCAGTCACCCAAGCCGGAATTTCCGCTTGATTTGGTCGTCAGACCGATATTGAATCCACTGATGTTCCGCGAATCCCATTGGCTGGCGACTTCGATCAGTCTTGTCCTTTTCTCTTCTCTCCTACCAGGCAGGGCACAGGAGCGGTTAACTGATTTTCTGGAGATACCACCGGCCATGGCCAGCCAGTCAGGAAATCCAAAGGTGATGGTGGAATCGGGGAAACAGTCGAAAAAGCGGCGGGTTTCCGGAGAAGTTTTTTCAGCGGGGCTGACTGCCTACCAGGTTCGAGTTCCGGAAGGAAAGACTTCCAGAGGCGAAGTCCGTCGTCTTTTGGCGAGGGAAATTTTGTCTGATTTTTATCAGAAAAACCTCACCCGCTCCGCTCTCTCCATCAACGAGAAGCGCTTGAAGATGGCGGAGATCATTCCGATGAACAGAGAGATCTTTATGGCCGCCGGGATGAATCGCCTGCGGGGGGAGCGCGCCCCGACTCCTTTGCTCGATGCCTGGTGGAAAACGCGGATGGGAATGCCATTGCATCCGGACAGGCGACATCAATTGATTGTGGTCAACTTGCACGCGGACAAGGGTGACGGAAAAGTGCGAAGCCTGGGACATTTCTGTTTTGGGTACCGGGAAAGAGGTGGCGCACCTCAACAGGATACTATGTTTGATTTCCGGGCGCCGTGGTATCTGGACCGCAAACCGGGGAAGATTGAGGCGTTAAATCTCCATAATCGGCTCAAACTGGAGGTTACCATAGAGAATCTCTACGACTGGTTATACACTCAAACCGAATTCCGGAACTGCCTGGTGAAAATGTGGTTTATTCCCGTTTACGAAGAGCAATTTGCCCTTCTCCGTGATTTTGCCAGACGGGGAGAAGGTGCTCAGGCCGGAAATTTTCGGGCAGGGAAGAAAAACTGTGCCTCGCTGGGCGCTCGTTTTTTCGAGAGGATCCTGCCCATCAGAGACCATCTGGAAGGGGGATCCCGGATCTTTGATTTTCCGGTGAAAACGGCAAAATGGGTGGTGAAATGTTATCCCCCGCAAAAAACCATATATGTGAAAATCGACAACGTGACGCAGGAACACGGACATAAGCCCACCTACAAATCTGAAATTCACGCGGCGTTGCCCAGCCGTTCCGGGAGTCGGTGTTTTCGTCTGCTCGCCGAAATTCCCGGAATTAATTGATGATTAGTTGATGATTAGTTGATGATTCAATCGGAAGGCCCCTCGGCACGGGGCAAGGCCTCCATTCGCTCGATGCGCATATCTTGCATCTCCGGCGGCACCAGGTGAGTCACCATGACAACGGCGGCTCCACGCTGACTTTCCTCTCGAATCGATTTGACCACGGTTTGGATGGACCTTTTATCCAGAGCGGCAAAAGGTTCGTCCAGAAGAATGACCGGTCTTTTGGCCAGGAGAGCGCGGACAAGAGCCAGGCGGTAACGCTGTCCCTCACTCAGATTTTGACCGCGATCGCTAAGCACCTCGTCAATTCCACCCCGTTTTTCAACAATGCCGAGCAGATCGACGCGGTCCAGTGCCTCGCGAATTTCATCATCAGAAACCCCTGCCTTTCCCTCCCGGTCACTCAAGCCGAGAGCCACGTTTTCCCGAAAGGACCCAACAAACAGATAGGGCCGCTGCTCCACGTAGGAAGAAAGGAAAACCGGCAACTGCTTCCAAGTGTATTGGCCGGATGCTGTATCTATCCTGAAGTCCCCTTCCCAGGCGAACCGAAGTCCTGCCATCACTTCAAGGAAGGTGGATTTACCACAACCCGACGGTCCCATGATGGCAACAACCTCTCCCGCCCTGACGTGAAAATTCCGGTCCTGTATGACGGGAGGGGCGCTCCCATACCCGACGGCCAGGCCCTTCACTTCAAGCGACCGGATCTCATCGATTTTCGTCACATCACCAAACAGAGTGAAAGGTTTCGGAAGCAAATTTTCTTCTTTGTAAAAAACTTCCGCCAACCTGCCTCCTTCGATAAAAAAACGATTCCACTCGTAGGTTGATGCCATCAGGGTTTTGGCGGCATTCAAAAACATGCCTATGTAAAATGGAAAAACGAGAGCATCCTGAGCCGTCAATTTTTCCCGAACGACAAAGAGTGCCGCGATGGTGACCATGGCCGTGATCACCAGTTGAATGGCAAACTCATTCAATCCGATCAGGGCCCCCATTCGCCGGATAATGTGCAGCCCGGCACGGAACAATTGTTCCAATCCTCTATTCACCTTGCGGGTCGTTTCGTGTTCTCCACCATAGCTGCGAATGGTGCGAAGTCCCTCAAAGCTCTCAATCATCTGCTGGAAGATGTTCCCCTCCAACATGCGAACCCGGCCCAGCACGGGCGCCATCCGTTTTTGCACAAACACATTGAGAAAATACAACAACACAACCGCCACACAGGGAACCAGTGCCACCAGACCATTTTGAACGAAAAACAAAACGGCGATCCCAAGCATCATCACCGCCATTCGGATTTGTTCCGGAAGCGAATCAGAAACAAATCCTTCGCAGTTTCTCAAATCGCTGGTCATTCGGGTCAGCCAGTCACCGCGCTGAGCAACATCCAGTGATTCAATACGGGTATTCTGCAGACTGTCCAGAACCTGCCGCCGCAGCCCGATACTGACTGTGAGCCGAAGCCACTCGCTGAGAATGGCTCCTAAAAAAATGGCCAGCCACTGACTCAGCGCGATCAACAGGCCGAAGATCAACAGATATCGCAGAAAATCACTGGCCGGAGTTTCATCAAGACGGAGCACTCCTTCCGTGAAATACTTCAACAACTGCGGTGGCAAAAGGAAAATCAAGGAAATAAGAATATAAGCCACCAGATAAGCTTTGTAGATCCATCCCAGATCAGCCACGCTTTCACGAAGCAGGCGGAAGCTGAAACGGCGTAGTTCAGGAGATGGCTTTTCAAACCGCGGCGGAGCCCCCGGGCCGGGACCGCCCGCTTCCTTTCTGTTGGTGTCACCCTGTTCCATGGATGGGTTTTGTTGATTTCTTCACCAGACCACTTCAAAAAAACCTTAGGAGACTGTTGAAAAACCCTGAAACGAAAAATCTTCTGTTTGTTGGATTGGAAAACAGCGGTCTTGCCGAAGGTGTTTTTCAATCGACCCTTCGGGCTGCGGCCCTTTTGCCCGCTGGCTTCGTTGCGATTCAGTCAGGTAGCAGAAGGCTACCTTCCTTCACCGCGCCTCGCCATCGAACAAAATGACTCGCAGTTTTTCATTCCACCGTTTTTCAACAGTCTCTTAGACAGTCTTGTGCTGCTCTGATAACCTGATTGGCCCGCTCAGGGAATCAAAAAATGAGTCATCGGCAAAACAAAAACGAAAAAAAAGCGCATGATCTGGGTAGCAGTCCGTCCAAAGAAAAGTTCGGTGAACGTATCCAAAAGCTTCGAAGCCGACGCAAAAAAATGATCCAGAAAATGACGATCCCTGAGAGAATTCAAAACATCCGGACGCATATGGGACTGACTTCGTCCACATCCCCTGAGAAAAATGTCTGAAAATCTGACCATCGAAAAACCTCAAATGACAAACCAACCTTTGCAGCAGGTGTTTTTGGGGGTGCTTGTGATACAACCCAGCCCCTTTTGCAACATCAATTGCGATTATTGTTATTTGCCACACCGGACATCCACTCAGCGAATGTCTTTCGATGTATTGCGAAATGTGATGCAACAGGTGGGAGACAGCGGTCTGGCCGTTTATCCATTCGATATTTTGTGGCACGCTGGCGAACCTTTGGCCGTTCCCATCAAGTGGTATGAGGAAGCCTTCGAAATTATTGACGAATATCCAAAATTGCGGGGCAAGATCCATCACACGGTTCAATCCAATGGAACCCTGATTCAGGACGAGTGGTGTGAGTTCATCAAAAAGCACCGGATCGATATCGGGCTCAGCATAGACGGTCCGGCTTTTATTCACGATCATCACCGGGTGACGCGGAGCGGAGAGGGCACTCACGCCAAGGCAATGGCCGGGGCGGCCAAATTAAAGGAACACGGGATTCCCTTTGGAGTGGTGGCGGTAATTTCTGAAAAATCGCTCGATCATCCGGATGAAATCTTTGAATTTTTCGTCGAGATGGGCATCGAAGGCGTAGGCTTCAATATTGAGGAAGTCGAGGGCGTCAATGCCACCTCGTCCCTGGGAACCGGCGGGGAGGACGATCGGGTGACGTCGTTTCTGGAACGCGTTTATCAACTGAACCGGACGGCGGGATTCCCATTGCAAATTCGCGAATTCGAACTTGCCAGGCAAAAAATTATTGGCCCGCGGATGGCTGGCCCCGAAGGGCAAATGGATTTCAATCTGGAAACCAATCCTCTCGCCATGATCAATGTCGATTGCTACGGGAACCTCTCCACTTTTTCCCCTGAACTGTTGGGACAGGAAACGGAAAAATACGAGACCTTTACCTTCGGCAACCTGAATACCGGAAGCGTATTTGACGCAACCCAGTCCCCGGCTTTTGAAAAGGTCTATAGCGATATTCGGAAGGGCAACCGCAAGTGCGCCGAGACCTGCGAGTTTTTCGCCTGCTGCGAGGGGGCTTCTCCTTCGAATAAATATTACGAAAACGGCACTTTTGACTCGGCCGAGACAATGCACTGCCGGCACATGATTCAGGATCCCATGCGCATTGTCCTGAGGGATATGGAACGCGAAATGGAGATCGCTTGAAGAGAAGCGAATCGGGGAGGATCAGATGAAAAATTGGACGGGTTCTGGACAGCAGAGTGGAAGAATTTTTCAATAAGCGGTGCTTGATGGTACTGGCCCTATTGAGAAAACGCCGCGAGGCGGAAACTAGACAACGAAAAAAAGAAAGGAATACAGCCATGGCTATATTGAGAAGTATGGACGGAAAGTTTTACAACATTCCGGATGATCAACTGGGCGAATATGAAATGGGCCCGGACGAAGTGAAAGAACAACTCGGTGCGGCCGGAGGCGGCCCCGGGGGCGGTGGCCCTATGGGAGGTGGTCCCGGCGGTCCCGGCGGAGGCGGAAACGTCACCCCGCAGGGTTACTGGCGCAACTGCTGGCGCAATTGCTGGAGAAGGAATTGCTGGCGCAACTGCTATTAATGTGATGTGTAGTTGAGCTTCTGCCTCAAAATTTTCGCTGGCGGGGAACCCTCCCTGCCAGCGATCATTTTACCCGGAATCCTGAACGCTCTGAGCCAATCCTTTTCTCATGAGCAGAACAAAACCAGATAACTGATTCATCCCGTTTTAACCAGAAAATGAATATCCACTCTCAACCTTATGGCGTCGGGCTTGCCTACCGCTACATTTTGCAGGAGGGCATACTGAAACATCTCGATGAGATCGACCTGCTCGAACTACCCACCGAAGATTATGTGGTCCGTCGGCGACGGCTTGACACAGATCCCGATGAAAGCCTTCTCCACGAAATCACCTCCGAAATCCCTTCGGTGGCCCACGGCATCAGCCTGTCGATTGGCAGCGTTGAACCTCTGGATCAAAATTATCTGGAAGAGACGAAGCGGGTGATGCAACGGCATCACATCGAGGTTTTCAGTGAACATCTCGCCTTTCACCGGATGGATGGTAACGATCTTGCTATTTTTCTGGCCATGCCCTTTGAGGAAACTTCCGTGCAGTGGGTGAAGAAAAACTACGAAACCGTCCGCCAAGTGATGGGGCGACCTTTTGCACTCGAAAATGTTACCTATTACTTTCCGGCCCCTAAAAACTCACTGAGTGAAGCCGATTTTCTCAGGCGACTGACCGAGGAAACGGATTGCTCGCTCCTCCTGGACGTTACCAATGTATATAACAACTCCCAGAATCAGGGTTACGACGCGATGGAGTTTTTGGATCGCGTTCCCCTGGACCGGGTCAGCCAGATTCACCTGGCCGGGGGCGAACTTCGCGACGGAAAATGGGAAGACTGTCACAACTCACCCGTAATGGAACCCGTATGGGATTTGCTGGATGAAGTCCTGCGCCGGAGTCCCGCCAACATCGTCATTCTGGAGAGAGACAGTCGCTTTGCCCCCTTTGAAAGACTGATGGAAGACATCTACAAAGCGCGGGACATTTTTTACAAACATCGACCCGAAAAATTCAATGGCCAAGGAGTTCAATGGGATTTTCCGACAACGGACTGGAATCAACTGGGATCTCCAGATTTTCAATCAGAAGAATTCCGGAACCTCCGGGGCTATCAACGTGCGGTAATGAAACGGATTACCAGCAGTGAGTTCCGTTCGCAGTTCGACGCGTCGTCTGACAGGGCACTTGAGGAGTTCCGTCTGGATGAGCCCTGGAAAGAAAAAGTCGCGTTGTGCGATCCCAAATACATGGCAATGCTGGCTCACTCATGGGAAGGACTGAGCAAAGAAATGGCCGAGCTGGATGCCCAACACCGACAGCGCGAGTGGATTGCGTGGAGCCACATACTCCGTCAGGACGAGGCGTCCCCAACTTATTGAATTAGTGGACTTCAAACAAATTGTAAAAGAATTCAGCCAGCGGCTTCTGGCAAGCGTGGAAAGATCGCGTGACGATCTCAAGACCATCCTTGCCAGTGCCTGTGAGGCAGTCGGGAGTGCTGAAGCCTCTATCCTCGTCCTGAACGAAAGCGGGACTCACCTTCGCTTTCTGGCATCTCTCAATGAGACACTGGACGAGGGTGACGTCGAAATTGAACGGGACAAAACATTCAGCGGCTTCGTGTTCGATTCCGGGCAGATGATTGCGAAAGTGAAACCCGCCAGCGAAGGCGCGGGAGCCATCCACAAGAAAGCCGGCGTCCGGACCGATTACCTGTTGGTGGTTCCGGTCATGTCGGAGGAGCGTGTCATTGCCGTGGGAACATTCGTCAACCGTGCCGAAGGAAAACCCGACGAGGGGTTTATGAAAAGAGAATTCGACGTGGCACAACAGTTTGCCGAACTCTACGCCACCGCTTTGAAGGCGCATTGTCTTGCCGTGTTTGCCTATCAGACTGCCTGCCGACAACTCATTCAGTTCGCCGCGGCTGCAGGAGTAGATGTGTCCGACCTTGATGAGTTGAGGCGCCAACACATTTGCACCAGTAACCCCGGCGAGAGTATCCTCACCATTGATCAGAAGCTTTCCGCCTCCGAACGAACTCTTTGGCGTCAGTTCGGAAAATTTCTTCTTCAGGAAAAGAAAGAGGACGGACTCTTCGAGGATGAAACCTGAGGGGACGATTGCTGAATGACCCGTTTTGACCAATATATCGACAAGGAGTGTCTTCGTGAAATTCTTACCGGGGCGACAGGTAGGGGAGTGAAGGTCGGCATCGTCGATACAGGAGTCGAATCAACCCACGAATATCTCGAAACCAGTGTGAAAGGGAACTATGATGTGGTGCCCACCGGACACGGAGGTTATCGGAATGAGGAGATGGAAAAGGGAGAGGATTTCGTCGGCCACGGGACAGCCTGTGCGGGAATCATTCACCACATCGCGCCTGATGCTGAACTCTACAGTGTCCGGGTCATTGGCAGCGGTTTGGGGGATACAACCGACAGGTTGCTTCAGGGCGTCCGTTTCGCTCTGGATCAGGACTGGCCGATCCTGAATCTGAGTCTCGGAACCAATCGGTTCAATCGCGAGCTGTTCCAGTTAGCCGAAGAAGCCTGTTACAACGGAAAAATCATCATAGCCTCCAAAGACAATCAGCGGAACAAGGTCGGATATCCGGCGGCACTGTCGGCGGTTTTGGCTGTGGACATGGAACACTTTGAAAATGCCCTGGAGTTCCACTACCACCTTGGCCAACAGGTCGAAGTCGAGGCCAAAGGAATTTACGTGAACGCTCCCAGCCCCGGAGGCGGGTGTCAACTCTACACCGGCACCAGTTTTGCCTGTCCCCATGTGTCGGCGATCACCGCTCGGATGATGGAAAAAATCGAGGGATTGACTACTTTTCAATTGAGAACCATTCTCGCCGCACTGGGAAATGCCTGAAATGCTATTTGGGATTCCAGATCCCCAAATCGATCAATTGTTTGGTGGCGGCTCCGGCCCAGCCCCTGTTCGCTGCCGGACTAGCTGGGCTGGGATGAAGGATCCTCCCCAGCTTTGGATGAATCCCGACATCCTGGCAGATTCGTTTAAAGCAGTTTTCTGCATAAACACCGACTCCCACTACGAACTCGGGCTCCATCAATTCGATGTGCCGGAGCACATAGCGGTCACATGCCTCAGCGACCACCTCCATTTCGGCCTTGGGTAATTTATCCGGAGTACGATTCTTTCCACCTTCTTCCATCCACACGAGCGGACAGTAATTCGCCACATAATTTTCCGAAAAAAAGCTCCCGGCGTTTTGGTATTTCTCGGCAAACAATCCCCAGAGTCTGCGACCACTGACTTCCGACCTGCCACACTCAAACCCCTCGACAGGGCGTTTGGAGTGTTCCTTGACCGGCTTCCCCACCAAGGCGGTGATCCCCATCCAATCACGAACCGCGGCTATCTCTCCAAAAGGGACTCCGGTTTGCGCCATTCCCCAGGGTCCGGGATTCATCCCCAAAAATAAAACCCTTTTCCGAGTATTTCCAAAACGAATCAGATACTGATCGTGAGAATCCCGCGCATAAGTGAGTGGATTGTATACGTGAGTGACCGGCTCCGAAAAGGTGATGGGCTCCAGTTTTTCACAGAGTTGAGTGGTGGCGTTTTGCAGCTCTTTGGCAATGGACATAATCAGTTCAGCCTTTCTACAATTGCACATTTCAAACAAAACGATAACAGTCCGTCTGGAAATGAGCGAGTTCCAGAAAATTGCGGTTGTCGGTGCGGGAGCCGTTGGCGGGTACTATGGCGCCACCATTGCCCGAAATCATCAGGTCTCTTTTTTAATGAGAAGAGATCTTGATGCCGTTCGTCGCAACGGTCTGAAAATTGAGAGTCCCAAGGGAGATTTCCACCTCTCCAAGGCGCGCTGTTACGCCTCGACGACGGAGATAGGCCCGGTTGATCTGGTGATGGTGGCTCTGAAGACGACGGCCAATGATTGCGTTCCCGATCTCGTCCCGCCTTTGCTCCACGACGGCTCTGTGATTCTGACCCTGCAGAATGGGCTGGGGAATGAGGAATTTCTGGCGGACCATTTTCCCGGCCACCCCATTCTGGGAGGGCTCTGTTTTGTTTGTATCAATCGGGGCAAACCGGGAATCATCCGGCATATCGCGCATGGACATATTGAAATGGGAAGCCTCAACCCGGCGGAAACCGCCATCGCCGAAAGAGCGGCCAACTTGTTCCTAAGATCGGGTATCGAGTGTTCTCTGCAACCCGATCTTGGTCTGGCGAGGTGGAGAAAACTGGTCTGGAATGTCCCCTTCAACGGGATTGCCATTGCCGAGGGAGGAATAGACGTGGCTCAGATCATGAATCAACCTCACCTCCGAAAGCGGGCCTTCGACCTGATGCTGGAGATCATCGGCGCCGCCGGAGCACTGGGCTACCAAATCGACGCTGATTTTGCCCGGAAAAATATGGAATGGAGCAGTACGATGGGGCCTTACCGGCCATCGAGCCTGATCGATTTTCTCGAGAGCCGTCCGGTCGAGATCGAAGCTATCCTGGGGATGCCCCTGAGAAGAGCAAAATCGATCGGCTTTCAAACCCCGGAGTTGGAAAAGCTTTATCTGGAAGTCTGCCAAAGAATCCTGTAATGCCCTCAAACCATGAATCGTGATACTCCCGAATTTAATTTACCCGACTCCCTCAGGGGGTGTTCCCCGGAAATTGGAATAGTACTGGGTTCGGGACTGAGTTCCTTTTCCGATGCCGCCGAGGTGATCGTCGAATGCCGCTATACGGAGATCGAAAATTTACCCGGCAGTCAAGTCGCGGGGCACAGCGGAAAATTTCGTTGCGGCAGCTTGGCGGGAGTCGAACTGATCATTGCCGAAGGGAGAGTGCATGCTTATGAGGGATGGTCCGCCCAACAAGTATCTTCGCACGTTCGGTTGATGGCCCAGATGGGAGTAAAAACCATTGTTCTGACCAACGCAGCCGGGATCGTGAATCCGGATTTTCAACCGGGACAGTGGATGTTGCTTTCCGATCATATCAATATGGCCGGACAATCACCGCTGACCGGCTCGGCAAATTTCATTGATCAAAGCTCCGTCTATTCGCCCGAGTTGCGGGGTCTTTTGAAAGAGGAAAGCAGAGCGGTTAATCAATCTCATCTCGCCGAGGGAACCTACGCCTGGGTCAACGGCCCTGAGTATGAAACCCCCGCCGAAATCCGAATGCTCCGTAATATGGGGGCCGACGCGGTTGGCATGTCAACCGTGCCCGAAGCCATTCAGGCACATGCCCTCGGCCTGCGGGTCGTCGCCCTGTCCTGCCTGACTAATTATGGCGCTGGCCTCTCTTCCCAGTCATTGAGCCACAATGAGGTAATCGAAGCCGGAAATCTAGCTGCATTGGAACTGTGTCGTCTCCTGGGAACTTGCATTCCGGCCATGGTGGAGAATTGAATATACCGGATCTCGAATTTGCCGACTTTCCGTGCCCACTATTTCACAACCATCTCATCCCAGTTTTTCCGCATCATGCGAGATTTCGAAAATTCACTGATCAGGGAGAAGTGGCTCGACCCAGATTCGAACTGGGGACACAAGGATTTTCAGTCCTCTGCTCTGCCAACTGAGCTATCGAGCCGTGTTGTTCCGATCTCTCGCCATACCTCACAGACATGGCACAACGCGGGGGGACAAAGTATTAGCAAGCAACACGGGAAAAACAATCGGAAATCTGCAAAATTTCCGATTGCCGAGAACCCCTCTATTGTGCGCCTCAATCCAGCACCTTCACCTGAATCTCACGATAATGGGTCTCGCTGTTCGGGTCATGCGCCTGAATTGCGAACGTTCCCTCAGAAAGGCGGCGACCTGTAAAGTTGGTCTTGGGACCGCCTTCGGGCTCGTTGTAGTCCACCGTCGTCTCACCGTTCACCTTGATGTGAATGTTACGATCTTTCACGGTGATATCATAATCAAACCACTCGCCGTCGCTACTGGGTGATTTGTCACGCCTGATGTTGTCGCCGGGCGGCTCTTTCTGCCCTTCGGCCAGTACCAGTATGTTTTTCACACCATAGAGACTTCCCGTTTTTTTGGGATCTTTGTGAGTCGAATTGACTTGGCATTCATAGCCCTTCTCAGGCCAGCCCTGGTCCTGGTAGGCTGTGTGAAAATAAACGCCGCTGTTGGAACCCGGAAATGTTTTCACCTTCAGTCTGAGCTCGAAATTCTTGAACTTCCCCCCGTTTACCTTCCCCGTGTAAAAGAGGTGACTGCGTCCGCCCTTCACCACCAGGATCCCGTCTTTTACTGAAAAGGAATCGGGATTTTCTTTGGCAGGCGTCCAGCCGTTCAAGTCTTTGCCATTAAACAGGGACAAAAATCCACCGGAATCCGAGGAAGTTGTCGCCATCTCTTTCTTTGCGTCACATGAGGAGAACGAAGCGGCCAGAAGTAACAGACCGATGAACTGAAGGGAAATCTTGATCAAATCTTTTATCATGCTCCAAAGGTAGAGGCCATCCTTCCGGCAATGCAATCCGGAATCTTCGTTTTATTTTGGCCCGCTCTCACTCTCCTTTGCAAAAGTTTCCGTTTGCTTCCCACCGTATCACCGTCCTTTTTTGGGGCGATGTCGGATTCTTCGAAATCACCTTTAAGAATAGGACTGGCCGGTTTTGGAAACGTCGGGGCCGGGGTGTATAAAAATCTCGAGAAAAATCGCGCCCTTCTCCGGGAAAGAACCGGGAGAGATCTGATTGTCAAACGCATCGCCGTTCGGGATCTACTGAAAGTCCGGGAGGTCGCTCTTCCTTCTGAAATCGTCACAATCGACCTTTCTGAATTAGTGAATGACCCGGATATCGATTTGATCGTAGAATTGATCGGGGGAACTGATCGGGCTTTTGACCTGGTCCGCTCTGCCCTGCAAAACGGCAAATCCGTTGTCACCGGCAACAAGGCTCTCCTGGCCCAACACGGAAAAGATCTCTTTGCCCTGGCCGAAGCCAATCGCTGTCCGATTTTTTACGAGGCGGCGGTTGCCGGAGGAATTCCCATTATCAAAACCGTACAGGAATCGCTGATTGGGAACCACATTCAGTCGGTCGCCGGAATCATTAACGGGACCTGTAATTACATACTCACCCGCATGGAGGAAGCCGGACTCGCCTATGGGGAGGCCCTGGAAGAAGCCCAGAAGCTCGGCTACGCAGAAGCGGACCCCACGCTCGATGTCAATGGATGGGACGCGGCACATAAAGCAGTGATATTGGCATCACTCAGTTATGGATGCTGGGTTCCATGCGATGATCTATTTGTCGAAGGCATTGAAAAAATCCAGGATCGCGACATCGATTTCGCTGCCAAACTGGGATACACCATCAAGCTGTTAGCCATCATTCGATTGCATGAGGAATCGGGTGCTATCGAGGTCAGGGTGCAACCGTCACTGATTCCGTGCGGCCACATTCTCGCCTCAGTCAAAGGCGCATTCAATGCCATTTTGGTGAAGGGTGACGTAGTCGGTGAAACACTCTTTTACGGCTCTGGCGCGGGGCAGGATCCAACCTCAAGTTCCGTCATTGGAGATATCGCCGATGCCGCGACACGGAGCGGAAATGAGAACGGCTCCGGACTGGTCACTCACGGACTCTATGGAAAGCCATTGCCTGTCCAGGAAAGCATTTCAAAATATTATCTCCGGGTGGTGGCCGAAGATCGCCCCGGCGTCCTCGCCCGAATCGCAACTCTGCTCGGTGAACACCAAATCGGTATCCTGTCCGTGATTCAGCCCGAAGATCACGACGAGGAATTCGCCCCCATCGTGTTGATGCTGCACTTTGCACCCTTTGGGGTGGTGCGGCAGGCAATTGAAAAAATCGCCCGCCTGGATTGCATCAGGGAATCTCCCGTCCTGATGCGGGTTGAAGACGTAGCATAGGGGGAGCTTACACCAAAAGGCTGGGACTCATCAAACTGGTAACCGAAATTTATTGCGCTTCATATGAAATTTGTTTCCACTCGCGGCGGCGGAGACCCGGTCGGCTTCTTCGAAGCCTTTGCCAACGGACTGGCTCCGGACGGGGGACTCTACCTTCCTCAAAATCTGCCACTGCTCTCGAGCGACTTGATCATCGACGACGCCCTTCCCTACCCCGCCCTGGCATGGGATTTCTTAAGCCTCTTTGACACGGACCACGACGCAGATGATCTCATTTCTCTGGTTGACCGAAGCTACGGGAGTTTCAGCGACACCATGAATGCCCCACTCACTCAACTGGCCCACAATATTTTCGTTTTGGAGCTTTTTCACGGCCCGACTCTCGCCTTCAAAGATTTCGGTCTTCAACTGGTGGGAAATCTTTTTGAGGACCAGATCGAAAGAACCGGCAAGTCCATCAACGTCCTCGGCGCCACTTCAGGAGATACGGGATCGGCGGCAATTCATGGTTTGGCCAACAAGAAAGGAGTCCATTGTTTCATCCTTTATCCTAAGGGGAGGATCTCCGCGCTGCAAGAGCGGCAAATGACCTGCACGGGAGCCAAAAATATTTTCCCCATTCCCATCGAGGGTACTTTTGACGATGCCCAGACCATCGTCAAAGAGCTGATGAGTGATCTGGCCTTGAAAAACAAACTGCGGCTTTCCGCCGTGAATTCCATCAATATTGTAAGGGTGCTGGCTCAGGCAATTTATTACGTTCACGCCTTCATGCAGTTGCCTCCGGATGACCGCGACAATGTGAGATTTGTCGTTCCAACCGGAAATTTCGGAAATATTTTTGCCGGGTGGATGGCTCATCAGATGGGTCTTCCGGTGGACCAATTTACCGTCGCAACCAACCAGAACGACATCCTCCATCGCTTTTTCACCAACGGCGCCTACAAGGCAGCCAGTGTCAAGCCCAGCCATGCCCCGTCCATGGATATTCAGGTGGCCTCGAATTTTGAGCGCTTTCTCTATTACCACAACGAGAAAGACCCCCGAACCACCACGAAGATGATAAAAAAGTTTCAAAAAGACGGCGCCCTCAAAATTCCGAAATTCAATCGCGGTAACTTTTCCTCTACTGCCTCCAGCAATGAGGATATTCTGGCCAACATCCGGAAGGTAAAAGAAGATTATGACTATATCGTCGATCCCCACACCGCCTGCGGGTTTCAGGAAATCGTTCCGGACAAAACCAACATTATTCTGGCCACCGCCCATCCCGCCAAATTCCCTGAAGTCATAAAAAGAGCGATCGGCGAAACGCCAACAGACGATTCACTGGAAGCACTCAGGAAGAAGCGGCAGAAACGCTACGCGGTGGAAGCAAGCGCCGATGGGGTGCGGGAGTTTTTGGAAAAGCATGCCGGTTGATTCGTTTTTGAAATTAGACAATTGCTTCGAATGAGGCACAGTCCCCCCGCGAAAATAATCAGAAAAAGGTGAGCTTAATCGTCCAGAAATA
>Ga0114931_10004400_pt1 | contig 17570 bp, 12 predicted proteins | sample 2SBtaG_FD_89579 | JGI IMG/M metagenome (GOLD analysis project Ga0114931, IMG submission 89579) | Deep subsurface microbial communities from Kolumbo volcano to uncover new lineages of life (NeLLi) - 2SBTROV14_V59a metaG | ecosystem: Environmental > Aquatic > Marine > Volcanic | place: Kolumbo...
CCACTGAGTTTCCAGGACTTGCGTCTCAAATCACTCGTCAGTAGAAATCCACCCTTGTGCGTGCCGATGAGTAAACAGACCCTTTTGTTTAACATGGTTTCCTCCATATCGTGAATTGAAAGAATACGGGATCACCGGGAATCAGTCAAGAGAATTGCATCAACCAAAATGCAAGAGATGTTTGCATAAGAAAAAGGGATGGGCGTCCGAAGTGGGAGTCAATACATCTCATATTTCGCCAGGCGTCCATCGAGGCCGCCGTTCGCGAGTGGTTTTTTCCATGAGGGCCTTAAGCCAATACTCTTCAAATATTTTCTTTCTCCAAAATAGATGAATGCAGTAGAGCCGCCACAGCGCTGTTTCAGGAAATCACCGAGATTTTTATAGAACCCACTGAGGTCAGTTATTTTGTTCATGCGAATTCCGTAGGGAGGATTACAGATGATGACCCTTCCATGCAAATGCTCAAGTTTGAATAGATCCTTTTGTTCGATTTTGATAAGGCCTTTGTTCCCGATAATTTCCGCACAATTATCCAGGGCGGCCCGGACTGCTTCGGAAGAGATGTCGCTGCCACTAATAAGGCCTGGCGGGACCTTCCTCATGCTCTCAAGCCCTTCTTTCCGGACGGTTTGCCAGAGGCTTAAATCGAAATCGGGGAGTCGTTCGAAACCGAATTTAGTGCGTAAGATTGCGGCCGGCATGTTCACGGCGTGCATATATGCTTCACAGAGCAGCGTGCCTGAACCACAAAATGGATCATGGAGAGGGATTGAACCGTCCCACCCGGAGTGGCGGATAATGGCTGCCGCCAAGGTTTCTACCATCGGGGCCGCGACACTGCTTCGACGATAGCCGCGCCTGTGCAGGGAACCACCCGACGTATCGAGGCTAATGGTCGCCTCATTGTTCTGGATGTGCAGATTCAGCCAAACGTCCGGATTTCTTCTGTCAATCGAAGGACGTTCACCTGTTCGTTCCCTGAAGAAATCGACAACTGCATCCTTCAGACGGAGGGCCGCGAATTGCGAGTGGCGGATGGCACTGTGAGACACCGTTGCGAAAACGGCAAACGTTCCGGAAGAATCCAGGAAATCATCCCATGGTATTTGAAATGATTTTTTATAGAGGTAGTGGTCCGAGTGGCACTTGAACGTCACAAGCGGCGCAAGGACACGATTGAGTAAGCGGGCATGGCAGTTGATTTTGTAGAGAACTTCGGGCGTGGCTTGAAAGTGTAGTCCGCGATAGACCGGTTTCGTTTCAGTGGCACCCAGAGATTGAAGTTCCTCCTCCGCCATTTCCTTGATCTCATCAGCCATTTGCGCGAAATAACGATGATTCATTTGGTAAAGGTACAAGATGGATTTTCACTTCCTTTCAGGGAAACCGATGGGTGATTATCAAGCGAAGATGATGGTGCTCAGTTCAGGTGGTGACGGAACGTGGCAAATAACCGGTGTGAAAAGAGCCTCTGCGAGGTTTGCGGCCGGGTTGATTTGCGTTGTTCGGAGAACTAAACATATCCGGCTTCTTTGTATCGCTGATAACCAGCTTGAGTTAGTTCGGCGAGTTCCTTAAACAGATCCTGGTCAGATACCTTGAAGTTGAAACAGGATTTTCCTTGCATCCGCTTCTTTAGCCCGGATGAAATATTTTCAAGTAATTCTGGGAAAATGTAGGCGGGCATCAAATGATAGCTGACATAGTTTTTCCGAACCTGAACCGCTCCAAAAAACATGGGCTTCTTGTTTTTCATTATGTGCTTCGTATCGAGATAGAAATCATTCGGCTCGTTTTTTACTGAGACCAACTCATCAGAAAAGTCAGCTATTATGCTTTTTAAATTTCGAACACATTTTGAAAATCTGATTCTTTACCCATAAATTATTTGCCTTATGTTTGAGGTGTCTTTGGCCACTTAATGAGTGGCTTTACTCAAGCGTGTCCTTCGCGGAAATGTTCAAAAGACATTCATCTTAACCGTACACAAGGCTTTCGAAACAAAAAGGGGGCCCGGACCGCTAATTCCGCCGATGCTGACGCCTGACTTCAATCGCGACTAAAACCGGAAGAGTCTTTATCAAACAGATGAATGGTTAGAATTTACATATATCGGGGAAGAAATGAAACGAATTAATGATAGGGGGTGAACTATCCTGAATAATTCGCGAAGGTGTCGGGATGGTGGGGAAGGCATCAAAAACAAACTCGTGGAGGGACGAAGAAAGATGCCCCCCACGAGAAGTTTATGCGGAGATAAAACTCACTACTTGCTCAAGAGCATGCGTCTTACGCGTGCCTGGTCTCCCACCACCAGGCGGGCGATATAAATACCTGTTGAAACCTGGCGCCCGGCAAGATCGCGGCCGTTCCAGACGGCCGAATACGTGCCAGCGGGTTTGATTTCATTGACGATGGTGACAACCCGTTGGCCCAGAATGTTGTAAATGTTCAAAACCACGCGTTGTGAGGATTCGCCGGCCAAAGTGTATCTTAGGGTTGTAGACGGATTAAACGGATTTGGGAAGTTAGATGCTAATTCAAAGGTTGAAGGCAAGGCTTCCCCGTTCGGTCCGGAAACGCTGGTAATGACCGCTTGTTCAATAACGGAGACCGTGCTCGCAAGCAGCTCCCCGTTAACGGTCAGGGTTCCCTGAACGTCAACCAACGCGCCGGCTGCCAGGACGTTTGCGTCGAGTATCGTATTGAGTGCGCCGACCACGAGTGTATTGTCATCAACCAACACGGTAGTGGACAGGAGATTGAATTGCGAAATAATGACCCCATTGAGCTGCTGCCCCCCGTCACCGGGCTTGGCGGTGGAAATGCCCCCGTTGGCATCCTCGATGGCCCCTGAGATAGAGGCTGCTTCTTCCCGTTTCATTCGCTGCAGGATCGCCTGGCCATTCTCATCGCGGATGGCATTGACTTCGACAAGGTTGCCCACTACGAAATCCGAAAGCAGCAGAACGGTCTCGTCAGAATCGAAAAAGTCGGTCGTTGGTCGGGCCAGGAATTTTGTGTCTTCAACGACTACCGTGTCGCCGTCGATTCTCGTCAGCGTACCCCGGATCTCAACCTCGCTGGCATCCTGGTTTTTCACTCGCACAAGAAGGGCGATGTTAACCCCGTTGGGCAGCCTTTTTCCCTTAATCCCTACGAACATGCCGACCGTTAGATCCGCAAACGTGATGTGATTACGGTCAGCGTCCAGAATGATGGTCCTGTCCGAAATGACGAAGCCAAGATCGGCGGCGAAAATAAAATCCTCGCCGAGACTGTCAATAGCGGCCCGAACCTCAACATCTTCCAGACGGCTACTTTTTACCAGAATCTCTTCCGCGAAAGCATTGCCATCTGACGTCAGATATCCTCGGACACGAACGAAAAGGTCGACCTGCAAATCCGAGAAAAGCAGTTGGTTCTGTTCCTCTTCCACAATTTGTGTCGTGGAGTCAACCTGGAAAGTTGTTCCCAGCACGGTCAGGCTGTTGTTGGTTAGTGCTTCGATCTTTCCCTCTTTTTTGAGGCGGTCACGCGCCTCTTTGCGAACCCTCACCCGCAGCGCAAAAAGTCGCAGGTCAGGTAATTCCAATCCTTTTACTTTGACGTTCATCCCGACTTCAAGCACATCAAACCGGATGCGATTGCGGTCGGAATCTAAGATCACGGTCTCGTCGGTTACGTGGAAATCCTGACCGTCAACAACCAAAAAGGAATCGCCAAGGGCTTCGATTTCACCCTCAATTTCAACTTCGGTGCCGGGTGGTTCTTCAAGTTTGATGCGAACCGCCCAAAAGGCGTAGTTCACCTTGATGGAATGTATTTCGACGAGTAACCCTTTCCTGAGGGCAGGTAAGCCGATATCGAAATGGTCATCATCTCCCCGCAGTTCGGTGTCTTCTCTCAGGAGAAACTCAAGCCCGGCAACAGTAATTGAGGAATCGCTAATCGACTCGATTGGGCCGCGCACTTCAAATCTGTTGTCACGCTCTTCTTCGCCGAGGATAATCACGCGCACCGCGATCAGTGTCTGTTCATCTAAAACCTCACCTTTGACTTTGACATACATGTCAACGGCGAGACTATCAAAATTCGCATCGTTTCTTTCCTTGAAAATAAACTCCGTTTCAGGAGTCACGTGAAATCGTACCCCATCCACCACGAAAGTGCTATCGACCAGATCCGTGACCTGACCTTCGACCTCGAAGTGATCCCCAATTTCGGGTTTTTCAGAGACTTTAATAAATTTGGCGATCAGGCTACCATCTTCCAACTGAAAGGCACCAACCTTGACCTCTTGCCCAAGCGCAAGGTCGGTAAAAGCAAAAGCGGTTTGGTTTTCATCAAAAATGGCGGTTGTGTCGGTTACGACGACCCAAATGTCCCTGACGAAGAGGGAATCTCCGGTTATCTGGCGGATACGTCCTTCGACTTCAATCAATCTTTCATCATCGGAGTGGTCGCCATTATCTTCACCAATTGTAATGGGTAAACGCAAGGAAAATTCGATACCAGAATTGTCCTTCACCTTAAATTTGAGCTGCCATTCAAAAATAGTCGGATCGGTTTGGTTCAATGCTAACTTTGCCGTGTAAAATCCATCCAGATTATTCTCAAAGTCACCGGCAATGTGCTGACGGTCTGAACCCCGTGCCGGCTTCAGCACGAATTCCGCATCTTCGATATTGAAATAGTCCAGGTCTGGTAGATTAATTTGAATGTAGAGCGTGTCGTCGCTAGCGTACGCCTGATCGAAGGTCTCAAAATTCGGCGACTTGGAAATGACAAAACGCTTTTCCTCATTTTGGGCATTTGCAATACTTACAAGCAGGGCCAGAAAGAATATGAGGCGGCCAAGTAAGTAAGGTGCTCTGGTAAGGCTGTGGTTCATGCGGACCTCCACTAAGGGGTAATGTGATTGGGGTGTGTCACATTGTGAAGAAAGGGATTGTACGAGCACGACTGGCTCTCGTGTGTTGGGCGGAATCGTGTCGCTTGCCACAGTCGAGGCGTCGCTCACAATACCGATTGTCTAACAGCTCCACGACCATTTCCAAGGATTTAGGCTGGGAGCTTTGCGTCCCGCCCTTTCAGGCGGTTTGCCCTTCAACAAATGTGAGCGTTTACTATCTAAATGCCTCTATCGGACAAGTTGTGACAAAGCTTTAACATTCAACAAGAGAAAATGTTGAATTCGATATGGGGTGTAATTTGCGTTTGCCGTGCAAATTATCTATGATGAAATATCACGAAAAAAGCGGGTAAATCGAAGATGGGCCAACGGCCAGAACCGGGTGGAATTGTTCGACCGTCCCCTGGCCGACTTTCTCCAGGTTCTTGCCATGGGGTGTGTGGCATGGCGAATCATGGATCAAATGGGAATTAAACCGAACCATCGTGACTTAGAATATAGTAGATGAGGGATTGTTCTAAGGTTATCCTGGCGCGGCTGTCCAAAAAGTCTAATTCCTTCACCCTGAGCGGAGTCGAAGGGTGACATAAGGTGCGGAAAAACAGTCATACTTCGACTCCGCTCAACATGAAGAGTAGCGCCTTTCTTGACTTTTGGGACAGTCGCAACCAATTAAACTTAGCCACTGATTCGACACGGACAAAGGCACTGTTGCCGAATGCAAGATATGAAATCATTGCTGTGATCACTTTTTTTAAACCAATTAATTTTTTAACCGGAAGTTTTTAAAAAAGAAATCCCGGTAAAACTGTACTCCCATAAAAATCAGTATTTAATCCGGGTCAATCGGTGGCTAAAAAAATGCAAAAGGTCACCGGCAATATCATAAGTGGATGTGATGAGTGATCAACTGAATCAACTTAAAGACAAACTGTCGCGTCTCGGTCCCTCCCAAAAAAAAGAGCGGATCGATCTTCTGGTAGAGCTTGCTTGGGAAAACAGTTTTGAGAAACTGGAGGAAGGTTTTGCTCTAAGCCAGACAGCGCTATCTCTCGCCAGGGAGATAGACTATAAGCACGGGCTTGCGATGGTTGACAGGAATCTTGGTTTCTATTACTATGCGAAATCGAATTTTATCAGCGCCATTCAAAAATCCAACGCAGCTCTCGCGGCGTTTCAGGTGGAAGGGGATAAGGACGAACAGGCGAATTCTCTCATGATTCTTGGATTGTTGTATTGGAGTTTGGGGAACTTCGAATTGAGCCTGGAATTCCTGTTCAAGAGTGAAGAGCTTTTTAGAGAGACAAACAACAACAAGCGCCTGCCCTGGGTTTTGACAACCCTTGGTGGTGTTCATGAGAATTTGAGAGACACCGAAAAGGCTATCGGTTACCACAAGGAAAGCCTGACGTATTTCCGGCGGACCGGAGACAAGCTTGGGGAGGCGCGTGCTTTGTCAGGCATCGGCACGGTCTACCAAAGCCAGAATAAATTTAAAGAAGGGCTTGAGTTTGAAGAGAAGAGCCTTGAGCTTTTTGAGGCACTGGCGAATCGAATGGGACAATCTCGTGCGTATAATGATATTGGCATGGCATATCAAGGTTTGGGGCAGTTACAAAAAGCTCTCGACTACCATAAGAAAAGCCTTGAGTTACGAAAGCAGCTAAAAAATAAACATGCGGAAATTTCCAGTTTCTTGAACATGGGACGTGTTTATAATTTGATGAAAAAGCCCGGGAAGGCCTTGCCGTTACTCAGAAAAGGCCTGGCCGATGCCGAGGAAATGACGGCAAAGCCCAAGATTTGGCAACTGCACCAGGCTCTTGCTGAGGCCTCTGAACTTGCCGGGGATCTGTCTTCTGCTCTGGAACACACGAAATCGTACCAACGTGTGAAAGACGAAGTGTTCAGTGACGAAACCAACACCAAGCTGCGAAATCTGGAAATTCAATTCCAGGTCGAGAAGACGGAACGTGAGGCCGAAATCCATCGTCTGCGTAATATTGAGTTGAGAAACGCGTTGGATGACCTTAAAGCAGCCCAGGGTCAGTTGGTACAAACGGAAAAACTCGCGGCTCTGGGCCAGCTTACGGCCGGGATTGCGCATGAAATAAACAATCCCGTTGGTGCCTTGAAAAGTGCCGCCGACCTCTCGCTTCGGGGACTGCATAAAATTCGTTCGATCTTGAACGGCGAACTCGACGCCGGTGAGAAAGTGCCCGGACCATCGGTGCAGCGCACCCTGGAAATTCTTGAACAGAATAGCAAAACGATGCTCACCGCATTGGAGAGAATAGCCAAAATCGTCAGAAGTCTGCGAAATTTTGCGCGTCTGGATGAGGCTGAATATAAACGCGTGGACATCCATGAGGGCATTGAAAGTACGTTGACACTCCTCCAGCACCGCATTTTCCCCGGTGTTAAGGTGGTGAAAAATTTCGGCGCGGTGCCGCCAATCACCGTCTACCCGAATCAGCTCAATCAGGTTTTTATGACTATCTTAAAGAATGCCATTCAAGCGGTAGACGGCGAAGGGCAAATCATTATTTCAACCCGGCTTGAGAAACAAAGTCTCTTAATTTCCATAGCGGATAGCGGCAAGGGCATGTCACGAACAGTGCTGGATTCTCTCTTCGACCTGAGCTTCAATAAGAAAAGTTCACGCGTTGGCATCGGAATGGGATTGTACAATGCGCGCAACGTTGCGAAACGTCATGGCGGCGACATTCAGGCGGTGAGTGAACCTGGCGAGGGGAGTGAATTTATTCTTACGCTTCCGCTGCCTTAAACCGGTAGGCTGTATTCATCGGCATTCCGTTTCATAAACAAGTTACAGTCACAAAACTAAGGGAGGTATCAGAATGAAAAGGTCAGGAGTCATTACGTACACGTTGATGGTTTGGGCGGTTTCTATTTTGGGGGGATGTGAAAAAACGCCGCAAGGGTCTGTTGAACAAGTTGTTCAGGCCGTGGGAGGGCGTGACCGTTTAGTCGCCCTCCATGATGTTGAATATGAATATACTTACCACAAACTTGGGGAAGATAAAAAGGATGTCTCTCTGGAACGTTATCTGCTCGATGGTGAATTGTCCTGGGCCAGGTATATCGTCCGGGAAAATGCCCTGCCCGATATGAAAGGAGAGATGGTGCAAGGGTATGATGGCAAGGAAAGTTGGTGCACCCTGAATAGCAAACTTTTGGATGACCACCAGGCTTTAAGGATGGCCGACTTTTCCCGTAAAACCAATTTCTATTGGTTTACGATGATGTTCAAATTGTTGGATCCTGGCATCAATTACGAGGGATTAGGAAAGAGAACGGTTGACGGCGTGGAATATGACGTTGTTAAGCTAACGTTTGGCCAGAACGTCGGTGACGCGCAGGATACTTATGTGCTCTATATCAATCCAGAGACACACCTGGTGGATCAGTTCCTGTTCACGGTTATGGATTTCAACATGAGTGAACCGCTCTTGATGAAAGTGGCGTACGAAGACATCGCCGGCTTGAAGTTGCCAACGAGACGAAAATACATCAAATCAAATTGGGACGCGCAGGTCAAGGGCGAGACCTGGACGGAGGAGATTTCTTCTAATGTCAAGTTTAATAATGGCTTCGATGTCGCGATGTTTGAGAAGCCAGTTGCCGAAATGAGTGCCAAGGCTCAATAGATTAACCTGGGCAATCCTTGCACCTGTGCTAGAAAGTGAGTAGCTTTACATCTTCCACATCCTGGGTGACGGCTGCAACCTGTGTCTTGTGACACTATTCTACAATTGACAAGGTTACATTATGAAAGGATTCGGATGCGTGAATTGATAGATGCGTGCCGGTACGCGCTGCGCCACAATTTAGGATTCAAGCATGGCGAACGCGCTCTCGTGGTCACGGATGAGAACAAAATACAGGTCGGAAATGCGTTTCTGACGGCCGCCCGGGAGTTGAGTCCCGCCAGCCATCTGATCCAAATTCCGGTAGCGCGGTTCAACGGCGAAGAACCGCCGGAGTGGGCCGCGGAAGAGATGCTGAAAACCGACGTGCTCTTGCTGCCCGTGACCAAATCCCTTTCCTGGACCCATGCACGCATGGCAGCCACGCAAGCGGGAGCCCGGATTGCATCCATGGCCGGGGGACTGGACGAGTCGATGATTGTGCGCCTGTTTCGAATAGACTACCGCCCGATCCGAACACGGGTAAACCGAATCGCGGATTTGATGGACAAGGCCGAACAGATACGGATTTCGACGGCATCAGGCACGGATCTCTTTCTCGATGTGCAAGGACGAAAGGGGAGAGGCCGCAAAGGAGGAATCTACACTGAACCTGGGGATTGGGGGAATTTGCCTTGTGGCGAAGCTTTTGTCGCGCCCGTGGAAGGGACTGCCCGCGGCGTCTACCGGGTCGATGCGTCACAAGCGGCGGTTGGCGCGGTGCGGCAGCCGATCCGCATCAGTGTGGATCGGGGAGTCACAACTAAAATCGAAGGTGGGCCGGAGGCGGACATTCTCAGAAATCACCTGCTGGAAGTAAAGGATGAAGCCGCTTTTAATATTGCCGAGTTTGGAATTGGATGTAACGACAAAGCCATTTTGAGTGGTGCTACAATCGAAGATGAGAAGGTTCTGGGAACCTGTCACATCGCTCTCGGTAACAACATTCATTTCGGCGGCCAGGTAGACGTCGGCGTCCATGTTGATGGCATCATCAAGAATCCGACCATCGAGATGGATGACAGGACAATTATGGCGGCCGGCACGTTAATACTGAGTTAGAAAGGCTCTCTTTTATTGACGGAAATAATTAACCAACTCGGTCCGGTGCATTTCGTTTGGATCACGGGAGTTCTGGTTATTGCGTCTATCGTTCAGGCGTCCGCCGGTTTCGGGTTTGGCATTATCGCGGCACCCATTCTGTTATTGCTGGCCGATTGGCTGGTGCCGGGTCCACTCATATTTTCGGCCATCGTGCTGACGGTCATGTCTTCAATCAGAGAAAGATATGATATCAACTTCGCGGGACTCGTATGGTTACTGATGGGGCGTTTTCCAGGTACTCTCTTAGGGTTGGGAGCATTGTTATTTTTTACTAGAGAGAAATTGGCTGTTGTCATCGGGGTTATTATTCTAATCGCTGTCGCCTTAAGTTTCATGCGGGGCAAATTCGAACCGAGTCGAAAGACGCTCATTGGTGCGGGGGTTGCGTCCGGATTCATGGCAACCATCAGCTCCGTTGGCGGGCCACCGGTTGCGCTCATTTATCAGCACAGCCGGGCGTCGGAACTACGCGCAACCATGGCGGTCTACTTCACCATTGGGGGGACCGTCTCGCTGACTGGGTTACATTTTATAGGTTTGTTTGGCGCGCACGAAATCATGGCGGGTCTCTCATTGGTCCCGGGCGTGGTTTTGGGATTCATTCTTTCTCGGTGGTCGATTCCGAAGATTGATCAAGAGAGCATTCGTACGTTCATTCTGAGCATCGCAACCGCGGCCGGCGTGGCAATTTTGTTCAAATATTGGTAGCTGCTTGGGAGGAAGCATGCAAAAAGTCAATCTTCTTAAAAAGTTCGAACTGTTTTCTGAACAGTGGACCCCGAAAATCGTGGGCGAATTGAACGGGCAACAGGTTAAATTAGCCAAAGTACAAGGCGAATTTATTTGGCACTGTCATGAACATGAGGATGAGTTGTTTTTCGTCGTGAAGGGACAATTACGAATTTGTTTTCGAAATGGCGACGTGGTGTTGGACGAAGGTGAATTGTGTATCGTACCGAGAGGAGTTGAACATAAGCCCGTCGCGCGGGAAGAGGTTTATCTGATGATGTTCGAACCCTGTACAACCGTCAATACAGGGAATCAGACAGACGAACGGACCGTTGACGCACCGGAGTGGCTTTAATAAGAACGGCCTTTGACCTTTCCGCCAAAGGCTCTTGTCGAAGAAGAGACCCATGCGCGGGTGCACTTGACAAGACCAACTGGACCTGGGGTCGCACGCGGCTTAAACCCGGGCCTAGTGAGATTGGCACGGAATATAAGATGCAGTTTGCCCCTTTCGTTCCCGAGTTCATGCCGCCACACCGTCTTGAAGTCACGATTTTGATGCAATGACCGCTGCGGTCTGAAGACGCGTGGCACACGGTGGCTCTTCCGGGCAGGGTGGCCGGCGCTCCGGTCACGGGAACTCAGAATTGAAATTGTCCAGGCCTTACCCCTCGTTCCCACGCTCCGCGTCGAGTCATTCGGGAGAGACCTATCGCTAAAGCAAAAAGGAACGGTTACCGCAATCTAAACGAAACGCAGAGCGTCCGGGCGGCTGCAGGCGGCTGCATTTCCGCCGGAGACCGGCGGAACGAGACCCGCCACCCCTGATTCAAACTCGTTGAGAGTTTGAATCAGGGGTGGGTAAACACCGGAACAACCCCGGATTTTCGAACCATTCTGTTGCAACAGGACAAAGTGGAAGAAGCGCTGGAGTTGTTTAGGTACGAACGAATTGAGAATTGAATTTTAGCTCTGGTGAAAGAAATCTTCATTCTTGAGAGACAGACAATACTTTAAAAATCGAGAATCGGTTCAGAAAAATGAACTATGTTTGTATTGAATCTAATTGCCTTTGCATCGCGGCGATCGTATTTAGTGTCCATCCGGAAACGTTTATTTTGTCATCCTCGAATGTTTTTATCGGGGATCCATGCTCACAAAAACTGGATTCCCGATGAAAACATTCGGGAATGACAGCCTGAAACAGATTTTCCGGATGGACATTATTTAGCAAATCTTCCTTTGGCTCATGTTTAGAAATTTTGGTCTCTATGTCGTTTTGAGTGGGTTGAAAAATAAAATAGGCCACGGAATTGGGCAGGTCTACAACGGGCTGGCTCCGTCTATTGTCATGAGCACCACTCCCCTACTTTTTCCTCTTGAAATGGTTGGTGACAAAGACTTGAAATTCTTCTCCCGGCGCCGCCAATGAGAATGTCTCGGTAAATTCATTTTTATTCAGGATTTCATACCATTCTTTTGCACGCCAGCCATTACCAAAATTTTCAGTCGCTTCAGAAACAAATTCGAATTTTCCCTTATGGGGATCCAAGCTGTCCAGTACGAATTGATTTACGATGCCCTCCGCATGAAATTGACGAAACACAAATTGCCTTCTTTGCTTGTCATAGCTAATAATATCCCAGTTGTCATGTACCTCCCCTTTAGGGTTTTTCTCCTGTTTCTCATAGGTCGATTTATTTGTCCCTAGCAGAAATGTCCCACCCATGATGAACCGGTATTCACGCTCAACGTTTGATGACCCGAATCTGCCCTCCCCGACGCCTTGCCAGTTTCCAGCAAAGTATTCAAATGGCTGCCAGATATTTTTATTTTCTTTTTCCTGTGAAAAAAGCAGATATGGGCAAAGCATCATGCATAAGAATGTCCGAATCATTGTCTGAACTCCTCATATTAAGTCAAAAGGCTTACTTCATTGAATGCAGTGCGACTTGATTGCCTTCGCTATCCACAAAAATGGCAAAATAGCCTGCTTCAGGCATTATAAGTGTTTTGGGATAGAGCACCTGACCTCCAGCGTCCTCAACCCTCGCAAGCACTATGTTCAAATCTTCGCCGCCATTTAGATAGACTAAAACACCGTCACTTGATGGCTTGCGGCCTTCCCCTTTGACGAGGGCACCTGAAACGTTCTTCATATCCGAAGGGAAAAAAGCCATTTCATCTTGACCAAACCCGCCTTCATTCAATTCAAGATCCAGAAGTGTGCCATAAAAATTGATTGCTCGTTTGAGGTCGTTGGCCGGAATTTCAAACCAATTGATAATGTTCCGCATTTCGAAACCCTCCTGCTCTAATAAGAAGTCAAGTTGTTTTCAGGGAAGATAACTCTGGAGGGTGCATATTAATTGTAAAAAACCGACAGGTTTACTCGAATTCGGAAAAGGAGGTATTGGCGCTAGCGAAGAATTCTTTCGGCGTAATCCCGGCAAATGCTTTAAATTCCCGAATTAAATGTGCCTGGTCGTAGTACCCGCATTCATAAGTGATTTGAGTGAGGTTTTTGTCTTTATGGTGCCTGATAAAATGGCATGTATTGAGAAAGCGGGTTATTCGCGAGAAATGTTTTGGCGAAATACCTAGGGTTGATCTAAGACTTCTCTCAAGAGTTCTCTCGCCAATGCCTGTCTTTTCTGTTAATTCTTTGATGCTTAATTGCCCCCTTGATCGGTGTATGAATTGAATAACCCTATCGGTAGCATATCGAGGTTTGTGATTTTCAGCCAACTGCTCTAGCAAGAAACGAATGATAATGTGCAACCGCTCCCGATTGTCTTGAGCAGCACAAATCCTATCTTCTATTTCTGCGGCTTTTGCTCTCCAAAGATGATCAATGGGGATGATTCTGTCAGAAAACTCCCTAATTTGTAGATCGAAAAAATGGTATGCCCCCCACGGATGAAACCTCACTGCGATAATTCCTATCTTGCCTGCTGGTTGGATCAGAATGTGTTTGCTTGATTGTGCAATGGCAAAACTGGTTGGTTGTTTTTCAACTGTACCATCAGAAAAGTAGGTGACGAATGGATTGCCAAAATGGAATACGAGTTCGACAATGCCATCAGCAACGATTCTTTCAGGAGGGACATAGTCATCCGTTGCATCATGTTCCTGAATCCAGATCAATTTAACAAAATCTGTCAAGATTTGTGGCGGCGCAATTTCGCGATATACCATCAGGCCTTCCTGGCTGGTCTTTGAGAACAGCTCATATACAATTGCCGGCAGAACCAATTCTTCAAAATAGGATGTGGTTATAAACATATATCAAACAGTGGCAAAGAAACAAGGGAAACTTGTGGCGGGAAAAGTTTGTTTACCGCTCGTTCACACGCTCCGCGTCGAGCAAAGAGGAACGGTTACCGCAATATAGACGGGACGCAGAGCGTCCGGGCGTCATGCATTCCGCCGGAAACCGGCTGAACGAGACCCGCCACCCCTGATTCAAACTCGTTGAGAGTTTGAATCAGGGGTGGGTAAACACCGCAACAACCCAGGATTTTAGAACCATTCTGTTGCAACAAGACAAAGAAGCGTTGGAGTTGTTTAGGTGCGAATTGAGAATTGAATATGAGTTCTGGTGAAAGAAATTTTCGTTCTTGAGAGACAGACAATACTTTGAAAATCGAGAATCGGTTCAGAAAAATGAGCTACGTTTGTATTGAATCTAAGTGCCTTTGCATCGCGTCGATCGTATTTAGCAAATCTTCCTTTGGCTCATTTTTAGAAATTTTGTCTTTTAGATTTTCCAGGAATTCGTTTAACATTCTTTCTATGCGTGCTTCGCGATAAGCCTTGGCAAATTCTGGCTCCTTCATTTGTTCCTGAAATAATTTCTCGTAATTAGTCATATTTTGACCTCTTCAAAAATTGTTCTCTTAATGTTTTGGCTTTCTCTATTTCTTTCCTGGGCGTCTTTTGAGTCTTTTGAATGAATCCATGAGTGATTACGATCTTTGTCCCTTTTTGATAGAAATAGAGAGTTCTTGCAATTTTATCTCTTAGCGAAATTCTTAATTCAAAGATTCCGTCTTCTACATGTTTCGATAGATTTTGTTTAATCGGTAGATTTTCATTTTTAAGTTGTAGGAAATAATTTATCGTTTCAAATATTTTAGCTCTGTCTTTTATTGAGACCCCCAAAACGAAATTTTCAAATGGTTTTTTTCCTCTAAGTTTTACATAGTCAATAGACCAGCCATTGCTCATAGCCTAAAAAGTTAGCAAAAACTGTGATTAATGCAATCATTTTGAAATTTTTCTCTCGTTCCCACGCTCCGCGTCGAGTCATTCCGGAGAGACCTATCGCTAAAGCAAAGAGGAACGGTTACCGCAATATAGACGGGACGCAGAGCGTCCGGGGGGGCAGGCATTCCGCCTGAGACCGGCGGAACGAGACTCGCCACCAGCCCCGGATTTTAGAACCTTGCAATAGAATGAGACCGCTTACCCGCCCCGATCCCAAAACGCTGAACGCGCTTTGAAACCGCCCCTCCGCGCATGCAGGGAAAGCCGTGCAAGTAAACCAACTTGACAAATTTAAAATTCAACTTTAATTTAGCAGCATGAATTATATTGAACGTGTCATGTCCGCCAAACTCAGTTCTCGTAGGGTGGATATTTTTTTTATGACCACTCTACCGGAACTAAAGTGATCCAAAACCTTTATGACAAGATTGAACAAGTTTCCTGTGGCGCCCGAAACGCATTCCGCCCTTTCATTCCTGAGTTTATAATGCCAGACCGAATTGAGGCCACGATGTTGATATTATGAACACCATAGTTCGCGGGCGGGTGGCACACGGTGACTCTTCAGTTTGAGCAGGCCGGGCCACCCGTAGTGGGGATTCGCCCCGGTTTTTTTGACCCATCACTTTTTTTTTGCGCATTCCTTGCCCTTTAGCCCGTCAACAACTATCTTCCCGTGTGCCACACAATCTCCGGTTCATGGTGGGAAGCAAATCAGATTGTCATTGCTGCCGCGTCCTGCTTGTTTTCGTGACCGTCACCGTGGCGGAGGTCGAGACTCCCATGCCATTACATCAACTAAACCAATCAATCCGTCGAAATGGAGGTTTGTCATGAGGAAGAAATTGCGAACAGGTCACCTTGTATTCGTGCTCTTGTTCTGGATCGGTCTGGCCAGTGCGACCCCTGGCTTCACATCCGGTAAGCACCGGGCCGATTCCGCTTACGACGATCTGGTAAACCTGTTTGAAGCCTGGCGGGATTTTGAGAAGCCGCCGCTACGAAATGGCGCCCCGGACTACACGCGGGCGGCCATGTCCCAAAAACAACAGGGGCTGAAGAGCTTTCAGGCGCGCCTGGCCGCCATCGACACCAGCGGCTGGTCCATTGCACGGCAGGTGGACTACTACCTTGTGCGCGCTGAGATGAACGGCCTTGATTTCAACATCCGGGTGCTAAAACCGTGGGAGCGCGATCCGGCGTTCTATACGTCCGTTTTTACTTCCCAGAGCGACACGCCGGCGCACGAGGGCCCGACCCATCATGCCCTGGTGGAGCTGTGGACCTACACGTTTCCCTTATCAAAGGCCGATGAAAGCAAACTGGCCGGAGAGCTGAAAACAATCCCGCCTTTGCTTAAGCAAGCCCGGACCAATCTCACCGGCAATGCGCGCGAACTCTGGATCGGCGGTACGTTCAATCTCCGCAATCAGGCCAGGGATTTGACGGATCTTGGGGACAAGACGGTTGAGACGGGCCCGGCATTCAAGCAGGCTCTTCGCAAAGCCGGGGAGGCAACTCGGTCCTTTGTCTCCTGGCTGGAATCGCAGGCGGCTAGCAAGAGCGGGCCTTCCGGAATTGGCAAGGAAAACTACACCTGGCAACTGAGAAATGTCCATCTCGTGCCGCTTTCGTGGCAGCAGGAAGTCGACTTGCTCAAACGGGAACTGGCGCGTGCCCACACGTCCCTGCGCCTGGAGGAGCAGCGCAATCGCAAGGTGCCGCCTTTGCAAGCGATATCCAGTCCCGAAGAATACCAGCGCCGTTCCAATGAGTCGGTGACCAAATTGATGGCTTTTTTGAAAGACAAGGAGATCCTGCCGATCCGAAGTTTCATGGATCCGGCCCTGCGTGCACGGATTGGCGAGTTTGTCCCGGAAGAGAAGCGAAGTTTTTTCCTAACGGCGATTCACTTCGAACCGAACACGCTGTACACGCACTTTTATCACTGGTGGGACCTGGCCCGGATGCGTGAAATGCCGAATGCAAGCCCTATCCGGCGAAAGGCGCTGCTGTACAACATTTGGGACAATCGCGCGGAGGGGCTGGCAACCGCTTTCGAAGAGATGATGATGCACGCGGGTCTGTATGATGACAACCCGCACGCGCGCGAGATCGTTTGGATCATGCTGGCGCAGCGTGCCGCCCGAGGGCTGGGCACGCTGTACGCACACGCAAATATGTTTTCGATGAAGCAAGCGCGCGATTTTCAGGTAAAATGGACGCCACGCGGCTGGATGCGCAAGGATTTGGACTTGCTCGGTTTCGAGCAGTTGCTCTACATGCGCCAGCCCGGCTACGGCAGCTCCTATGTCACGGGCAAGTACTTGATCGACCGGCTGTTCGCGGAATGCAGTAACCAACTGGGTGACGCGTTCAATTTGTCGAAGGTGTTTGAGGAAATGAACGCCGCCGGCGTCATCCCGGTGTCGCTGATCAGATGGCAGTTGACGGGCCACGACGACGAAATTCGGGATTTGATGAACGACAAGTAATCCCAACATCCAAGCGCCGCAACGGTTTTAGAATGGCTTTCTAGGGTGGGCAAACGCTGAAAGAAAGAATTGCACGCGGTGCTATTCCAGTTGGCGAGGCGAGTAAGATTGCCCGGTAGATTGCGTAGGGTTTGGCCAGGGCGCATGAGAAAGGCATCGTGCACCGCGACATCAAACCCGCCAACATCCTTATGACCGAAGAAGAGGAGCCACTGGAAACCGTAGTGCAGGGTGTTCCGGATAAACTCTCCCTGCTCATCGAGAAGGCACTCGCAAAAGATGCAGAGGGGCGCTACCAGGAAATGGACGAGCTGCTGGCTGATTTGAAGGGAATCGATGAGGAGC
>Ga0114931_10004401_pt1 | contig 17570 bp, 17 predicted proteins | sample 2SBtaG_FD_89579 | JGI IMG/M metagenome (GOLD analysis project Ga0114931, IMG submission 89579) | Deep subsurface microbial communities from Kolumbo volcano to uncover new lineages of life (NeLLi) - 2SBTROV14_V59a metaG | ecosystem: Environmental > Aquatic > Marine > Volcanic | place: Kolumbo...
CGACTACTGCCCCACTGGACCCGCTAAGCTATTGATTCTTCGTTTCAGGCTGGGGTAAAGAAGTTTTCTTGCCTCAGTTTTCCTTCCTGGGTTCAAGTGGTTAGCGACAGCGTAAATGTCTCTAAGCTAACTGATTAGCTTTCTCACAATGTTTTGTAAGATTTTTCGACACTTTGAGGGGTACATATGCTGGCCGCCTCCCAGGTGGAGCTCAGCGGCCGGCAGCTGGTTTACTGGTTAATAAGAAAGATTGTTATTAATGTCCCTGGCGGGGCTGTGGTGTAAAGTTTTTCGACGTTTATCCATGCGCCCCGCAGGGGCGTCCCGCCGGTCTCCTGGGTTGCAGAATCCTGAATCGCTCAGGCCTGGCTTGCCCGGTTCGGAGTTCCCGGACTATGCTTAGGGCTCGCGCATCAGTACCCACCAGCCAGCGAGTGGTCATGCCTGCCTTCCAACGCCTGTTTACGCCCGTCGAAGAGTATCGCCTCACCGGCTGGCTGTTCGTCAAGCTGCTGTCCCTGATCTATCTGGTGGCCTTCGCCTCCCTGGCGGTGCAGATCAGCGGCCTGGTGGGACCGGAAGGCATACTGCCGGTGCAGGAGCAGCTGGATGGCACCTTCGATGAGTTGGGACGGGCCGCCTGGCTGTGGTTGCCAACCCTGTTCTGGGTGCTCGAACCCACCGACCTGGTGCTGCAGGGCACGGCGCTGTCGGGCTGTCTGCTCTCCCTGTTGCTGCTGTTTGGCGGGCGTTGGCGACGCCCGCTGTTGATCCTGCTGTTCCTGCTCTACCTGTCGCTCTATCACGCTGGACAGATCTTCACCAACTTCCAGTGGGATACCCTGCTGTTGGAGGCGGGGTTTCTCTCCATCTTCCTGCTGGACGCCCCCAGCCGGATGCTGATCTTTCTGTTCGAGTGGCTGCTGTTTCGCCTGCGTTTCATGTCGGGGTTCTTCAAGCTGGCGACCGGCGATCCCTCCTGGTCGGGGTTCACCGCTCTCAACTACTATTTCGAGACCCAGCCCATCCCCCACTTCGGCGCCTGGTACTTCCATCAGCTGCCGGAGTGGCTGCTCAGAGCCGGGGTGGGCCTGACCTTCTTCAGCGAACTGGTCGTCCCCTTCTTCATCTTCCTGCCGCGCCGCTTCCGGCTGTTCGCCGTGGGGGTGACCCTGCTGATGCAACTGCTGATCCTCAGCTCCAGCAATCACAACTTCTTCAACCTGCTGACCATCGTGCTCTGTCTGTTCCTGCTGGACGACCGGATCGTCGGCCGCCTGCTGCCGGCGCGCAAACGCGAGGCGTTGTTGGCGGTTGAGCCCCGCGACAGCCGCCTCAACCACTGGCTGGTGGGCCTGGCATGGCTGCTGATCCTGCCCGCCAGCCTCGCCGGCTTTGGTTCCTATGCCCTGCACCGTCCGCTGCCTACGGTGGTCCAGGGGTATGTGGACGGGGTCAACCGCTTCGGTCTCGGCATGGTCTATCACGTCTTTCCGAACATGCAGACGGAGCGTCAGGAGCTGAAGGTGGAGGGTTCAAACGATGGTGAGAACTGGCAGGCCTACCGCTACCGCTTCGCCCCGGAGGCCCTCGACCAGACCCCGCCGTTCATCGTCCCCCACCAGCCCCGGCTCGACTGGATGCTCTGGTTCGTGCCGACCCAGCGGCCGGTGCAGATGCTCTGGTTCGGGGAGTTCCTGCGGCGCCTGCACGAGGGTTCCCCCAGCGTCCTCAAGCTGCTCGCCTACAACCCCTTCCCCGAGGCCCCACCGCTCTACCTGCGGGTGGTGGCCTACCAGTACCACTTCACCAGTCCCGAGGAGCGGGCGCGCACCGGCAACTGGTGGCGGCGCGACTATCTGGGGTTGTTCCCCTACATCGAACCCCGCAGGCCCTGATCCAAGGCGGGCCGCGGCGCAGTCAGCCGCCAGCTCACCAACAGCATGATCAGCAGGGTCAGCAGGGCGGAGCCCAGGCACCAGACACAGACCGCGTGGATGACGAACAGCTCCAGGCTGGTGAGGTAGATGGAGAAGGCCGCGCCAAACAGGCTCGCAGCGAGCAGCAGCAGGCTGGCGGGTCTCTGCCAAGCGGCGCGCCGTTGCCCAAGCCAGAGCAGCCAGATGCTCAGATAGTAGACGATGCCCCAGCTGGCCATGGGGAGACCGAACAGCTTGGCGTAGGGGCTCGCCTGCACGCTGGCGCAGTCCCCCACCGGTCCACACATCAGCTCGCTGTGGGAGAAGGCGACATAGCTCAAATAGGCGCCGATGGCCAGCCCCAGGGAGGCCAGCAGCGGCAGCCACCCGCTGTCGATCCTGGCCGGCCTCGAGAGCCTTTCACGGTGATCGGTCAGGCGCCGGGCGGCCAGGCCGAGGGAGATCAACAGGGCGCTGAGCACTCCCCAGGCGAGAGTGGTGGCGATATCGATGCCACCATCTGCGCCTTTGCGAGGGCTTGCCGGGGCGACATCGATACCGCTGATCAATGCCTCCAGGCCAGGGATCTCCGGCCATTGGGTGGCCCCGGCCGGGGGCGAGCCGAGCAGGCGGGGCAGTCCCTGCTCGATCGCCGTCTTCCCTCTCAACAGCTGGTCGCCCAGCAGCAGCGTGGGGACCTTCCAGGCATCGGCCCGCTCACCGAAGCGTTGCAGCAGTCCCCGATAGACCGCCGCCCCTGGGGGTTCGCTGATATCCACCGGGTAGAGCTCCAGGCTATCCGCCCGTTGTATGCTCAGGGGCATGAGGTAGTCGTCGATCACCGCCTCGCAACTCGCGCAGAGGCCAGGATAGAAGAGCACCGCCTTGAGCCTGGCCTGCTGTTGCGCCCACACCTGGCCGAGGCCGAGAAGGAGCAGAATGGCGAGTATCGACAGGGGGGGCTTGTTGCGCATGGGGTCTGGATCCTGGTGGTGTTTCATCTCTGCTCAGACCCGGTTTGCTGGGATCTGTTCCAGAAGCTGGCGAACAGGGCGCCGCTGAGATTGTGCCAGACGCTGAACAGCGCGCCGGGCAGGGCGGCGGTGGCGGAGAAGTATTTGATCGCCAGGGCCACGCTGAGTCCGGAGTTCTGCATGCCGACCTCGATCGCCAGGGTGCGGGCGATGCGCGAATCGTAGCCCAGCAGGCTGGCGGTTGCGTAGCCCGCCAGCAGCCCCGCGCCGTTGTGCAGCACCACGGCCAGTATCAGCAGACCGCCGAGGGCGGCGAAGCGGGGCTGATTGAGTCCGACCACGATGGCGATGATCACCGCGATGGCGAAGATCGAGACCAGGGGGAAGAGGGGTTCCAGGCGGCGGATCCGCCGGTGCGCCAGGGTATTGATCAAGGTGCCGCTGAGTACCGGGATCAGCACGATCTTGAGCAGGCTGGCGAGCATCTGCAGGGCGGACACCGGCACCCGCTGGCCTACATAGAGCCAGGTCAGCCAGGGCATGAGCAGGATCGCCAGCAGGGTGGAGCAGAGGGTCAGGGTGATGGAGAGGGCCAGGTCCCCCTTCGCCAGGTAGGTGATGACATTGGAGGCGGTGCCGCCGGCCGTGGTGCCGACCAGGATCAGGCCGATGGCCAGATCGTCGGGGAAGCCGAACAGCCAGGCCAGCAGCCAGGCCACCAGGGGCATCACCAGATACTGCAGGCCGACCCCCATGATCACCAATCGGGGGGACTTGAGGGCGCGCTGGAAGTCGTGCCAGGTCAGGGTCATACCCATGGAGAGCATGATCACCACCAGCAGCGGGACGATCGACGGCTTGAGACCGCTCCAGAAGGTTGGAGAGAGATAGCCCAAGGTGGCGAAGAGCAGCGCCCAGAGGTGAAATAGCCGATTGATGCCATGGATGACCGACATGGGTTTTTCGATGATTATGGACTACACAGAGTTAAGAGATAGGGCTGAGAAGAGTAACAAACTATGAACCTAGATTCCTCAGTTGATCGCTCCATTCTGAAACTAAGTGATTGATATGAAAAACACACACTTCGATTTACCTTGTCACCCGTTGGGTGAATCACGCTACAGGGCAAATTGCACGCCTGCGGTGGCGCATGGCTGCGTCACCTACATGGACGTAGGTGAGAGGCGTGAGCTGGGAGCGGCAAGCTTTACAACTCCTTGGAATAGATTAACTATTCCGCGTCGTTGCGCCTTGCCCTGTACCATCGCAAACGCACACTTTACCCTGTCCAACTGAGGATTCTAGGTTGAAAGTCATTGCGCGAACCCGATTCATGGGCCTGAGACGCACACCTGAACGACTCCCGGGCGGTGACCTGTGGCGCTATGCGCCGGTCAGGGATGGCGAGGGGAGAAACCTGTGCGACTTGATGATGCTGATCCCCGGATTGAAACAGGGCAGGCACCTGCCGCTGTTGCTGTGCCAGCAGTTGCAGGAGGTGCTGGTGGGGTTCGACGACCGGGTCTGCTTCGCGGAGGTCAACGAACGACTGGGGATCGTCTGGGTGACGGTGGCCCCCGAGCCCGGCCTGTGCGGACTGGTGGCCGATGCCATCCGGGCGCGCATCGACGGCGCCCGGGTGGTCGGTAACTATGCCCGGCCGCCAGCCGCCAGGCGCCTTCCCTGGATGACCCGGGTCAGGCGGTTGCTGTTGCTAAGTTAGCTGTCATGGGCATAGTTACGGATGATATAGCCCCCGGACTTTTCGTCGTGTTCCAGCTCCAGCAGCTTGCGCTTGCCCGCCTCCTCCAACAGGCCGGTGAAGTTGCGGAAGCCGTGATAGCGTTCGTTGAAGCCGGGTTTGCGGCGCTTCAAGGCCTGTTTGACCATCGAGCCCCAGACCTTCTCCTGCTCGCCACGCTCCTCGAACAGGTCCTCCACGGTCTCCAGCACCAGGTCCAGGGCCTGCTGCTGCTTGTCCTCATCGCTGGGTATCTGCTTCTGGCCATTCTTGGCCGCGGCCTTCTTGCTGGCCAGTTTGCGCTTGCCGTGGCGGGGTTTTTCGGTCTCGCGCACCAGGTCGTCGTAGAAGATGAACTCGTCGCAGTTGGCGATCAGCAGGTCCGAGGTGGACTGCTTGACACCCACCCCGATCACCAGCTTGTTGTTCTCCCGCAACTTGCTCACCAGGGGTGAGAAATCGGAGTCGCCGGAGATGATGACGAAGGTATCGACATGGGACTTGGTGTAGCAGAGGTCGAGGGCATCCACCACCAGGCGGATATCGGCGGAGTTCTTGCCCGACTGGCGCACATGGGGGATCTCGATCAGCTCGAAGGCCGCCTCGTGCATGGCCGCCTTGAACTCCTTATAGCGTGCCCAGTCGCAGTAGGCCTTCTTCACCACGATGCTGCCCTTGAGCAGCAGGCGCTCCAACACCTTGTTGATATCGAAGGCCGCATAGTTGGCGTCGCGCACGCCGAGGGCGACGTTTTCGAAGTCACAGAAGAGGGCCATGCTCTGGGTGCTGGAGGTTGCGCTCATGGGGTGATCGGTTCCTGAAAGAGTGAATCCCGCCGGCCATCTTCTCACGATAACGGCCGCGCTGCACCGCCTGCAGGGCAGGGGAGGCGGGTGCGGATCACGCTTTTTCCAGGGATCTCTATCCCCGGAGGGTGTTTTCGATTAAATTGCCCGGGCCCCCAAGCAGACGCGGATACCCAATGAACCTGAAGACGATCGCTTTCATCCTGGCACTCCAGTTCGCCACGGGTCTGGTGGTGTTCAGCCTGACCCGCTCCTACTACCTCAGCACGCCCCCTGCGAGCCAGGTGGCGGCAGTTGCCCCTGTGGCCCAAGGCTCGTTCGGACCTTCGACCCAGCGGCTGATCAACAGCCTGCAGAGGCAACCACAGAAGACCACGCCGGATGACCCGGGGGCCTTCGACGAGCAGGCCAATCGGGCCTTTCAGGCAGGCGACTATGCTAAGGCGGAGCCACTCTATCGGCGGGTGGTCGAACTGGCGCCCAAGCTGGCCGAGCCCAGGAATAACCTGGGCCTGACCCTGCACTACCTGGGCCGCTCCCAGGAGGCGCTGGAGGTCTTGAAACAAGGCACAGAGGTCGAACCGACCTATCAGCGTATCTGGCTGACTCTCGGCTTCGTCAACCGCAGTCTCGGTAAGACCGCGGAGGCGAAAAAAGCCTTTGAACGGGCCATCGAGTTGGGGCCAGATACGCCCCCGGGCAAGAGCGCGAGCAAGATGTTGAACCAACTGCCCTGACAGTCAGGGGTGGAGTCCCATAGTCTGATAGAGAATCCTGGCCGCAACGCCCCTGATCGCTCCCTCTCCCAGGCCCTTCCCAACGCACGGGGGAGGGGATGCCGGTGCGCTTTCACGGCAACGCGGGAGTTGTGGCTTGCACTTCTACGGCCCGCTAATATTTCGTATCATCCCAAGTTCTGCCTCGAAATCACCAACTGCCGGACCCGAAATCAATGTTCCGTAAAGAGCTCAAAGTCCTCGACTGCACCATCCGCGACGGTGGATTGATCAACAACTACCAGTTCTCCAAGGATTTCGTCAAGGGGGTCTATCGTACCGCCTGCGAGGCCGCGGTGGATATCGTGGAGCTGGGCAAGAAGCTGGAGGAGAGCGACGAATATACTCGCGAGAAGTATGGCCCCTGGAACTTCTGTGACGATGACGACCTCAAGGAGGTCATCGACTCCTGGGAATGCGAACAGGTTCCGCTGGTGGCGGTCATGTACGACGTGGGCCGGGTCGATGTAAGCAGGCTCAAACCCCGGGACCAGTCCCCCAGCGACATGATCCGGGTCGCCTGTTATGTGCACCAGATCGATGCCGGGCTCGACCTGGTCAAACGCTGCAAGGACCTGGGGTATGAGACCACCATCAATGTCATGGCCGCCTCCGCGGCGATCGAGACCGAGCTGGTGGAGGGGCTGGTGGAGATCAACAAGTCACCGGAGCTGGACTACCTCTACCTGGTGGACAGCTACGGGGCCTTCTATTCGGAACAGGTGAGCTACTACCTGAAGCTCTACCAGAAGCATGCGCCGGACAAGGAACTCGGCTTCCATGCCCACAACAACCAGCAACTCGCCTTCTCCAACACCCAGCAGGCGATCATCGACGGGGTGAATCTGCTGGACGCCACCATCAACGGCATCGGCCGTGGTGCGGGCAACTGCAACCTGGAGCTGCTGCTGAACTTTCTCAAGAATCCCAAATTCGACGTGCGCCCGGTCTATAAGGTGATCCAGGAGCAGTTCGTGCCCCTGCGCGATGAGATCGAATGGGGTTTCAACGATATCTACGGGATCAGCGGCCATTTGAACCAGCACCCTCGCGAGGCGATGAAGGTACGCGCCGACCCCGAACGCAAGGAACGCTGCTACGACTTCTACCTTGATTCACTGCGCCTCGACGACCTGGGGGAGTAGGCTGGGTTCAGCGCATCCACCAACGGGGCTCGTTTCGGTGGATGCGCTGAACTTAATCCCACATTTCAGTGCCTTACCATTTTTGAGGTAACGTCTCAATAACCAGGGGGCGTATGTAGGATGTGGTGAGCATGCGAACCGCATGGTTCGTGGATTCCCCAGCTGATGTGGTTCGTGCCTCACCGCACCCTACCGTCGTGCGCGAGCTGCCCCGGTTTTTTTAGAAGCGACTTTTCAAGGGCCCGTCAAAACCCCAGCCAGCGCCCCCCAGCGCCCACCGCAATGGTGATCAGGCCGATGCTCAGATTGATCCCCACCAGCAGGCGGATCTGCGCCAGCGCCTTGGCGCCGTCCGGCCAGGCCTCGGCGGCGACCGCCCGGCGCAGGCGCCCATAGGGAGAGAAATAGACATGGAAGAAGATCAGCATCATGAGGATGCCCAGGCCGAACATGGCATGCACATAGAGGGGCAGCCCCGTGAAGCCGCCGAACTGGCCGAAGATCATCCACAGGCCGGAAGCGAGGATGGTACCGATGGCGATCCAGACCCAGGGGAAGAAACGCCCGAACACCCCCACCCAGAGGCCGAGCCGGGCCGGTGGTTCGAGCTGGCTGGCCGCCACCGGTCGCAGGCACTGGTGGGCGAAGAACATGCCGCCGACCCAGACGACCACCGACAAGACATGCAGCATGATGACAATGCTCATAGTTTACTCCGCGAATGACTGGCTGACAGGATTCGCGGATTGTACCCGCTGGCGTCCGCCGGGCCATCCCCCGTTTGGGTGGGGGATTAGTCCTGCTTTGTCAGATTCTGCTGGGCCATCCGGAGATCAACCCCAAATTTCAATGGGCTCAAAGGGTGTCCGGGGGTGCGGACCTACCGCAAATCCGGCAACTGGCGGCACACGCATGCGAACAGCGCCCTGGTGAAGAATGGCCGCTACACATATAACGCCGTGGTCCTGATCGGTAGCCCCGAGGGCGGCCGCTGGCCGACCCGCCTGACCGCCCATTGAACGACCTGATCGTACCCGCCCAGGAGGCGTACAAGAGCAAGGCCGGGATAGCGCATCCACTCGCGCCAGCGGGTTAGAGGCCCTGGTGGCTGTGGCTTACAAATGGACCGCCTGCCTGCTACCATGGCCGGCCGGCAAACAGGCAGTCAGCGGAGCAGTTACCAGTGGATCTATTGCAGACCCTCATCCTCGGCCTCGTCGAGGGTTTCACCGAATTTCTTCCCATCTCCTCCACCGGTCATCTGATCGTTGTAAGCCACTGGCTCGGCCTTACACAGACCGAGACCAACAAGGCCTTCGAGGTGATCATCCAGCTGGCCGCGATCCTGGCGGTGGTCGCTAACTACCGCGACAAGTTCACCCCCGCCCACCTGCAACTGTGGATCAAACTCGCCATCGCCTTCGTCCCCATCGGGGTGGTCGGGCTGCTGTTCCATCACCAGATCAAGGCGCTCTTTTCGGTGGAGGTGGTGGCGGTCATGTTCATCCTCGGGGGCATTGTCTTCCTGCTGGTCGAGAGGTTGCACGACAGCTCCCGGGCCCCGGTGCACGATGTGGAGGCGGTCAGCTACCGCCAGGCCGTGTGGATCGGCATCGCCCAGGTATTCGCGCTGATTCCCGGCACCAGCCGCGCCGGCGCCACCATCATCGGCGCGCTGCTGGTGGGGCTCGATCGCAAGGCCAGCGCCGAGTTCTCCTTCCTGCTGGCCCTGCCGGTGATGGCCGCCGCCAGCGGCTTCGACCTGGTCAAGCACTACCAGGAATTCAGCGGTGATCAGGCAGGGATGCTGCTGGTGGGTTTCGTTACCGCCTTCGTGGTGGCCTTCCTCACCATGCGCCTGTTCATCCGGTTTCTGCAGCGCTTCACCTTTAACGCCTTCGGTGTCTACCGTATCGCCTTCGGTCTGCTGCTGCTCCTGCTTTTCTGAGGGCGTAGGATCAATCATTAAGCCGCTCCCGGCGACTCGTGCCAGTGGCCGGGCCAGTGGCCGGGCTGGCCTCCTTGTGACTGCTTCCGCCGTGTTCACATGCAGCTCAGGGGAGGTCTGGACGACTAGGTAACAAAAGGTTGGGCTTCTCGGTGGGGCGGGTAGGTGGCTGTCAAGAGGATAGAAATATGGGCTCTTCCCCAATGTCTGATGTGCCGCGGGGGTGTGGTTCCCATGCGGGACATTTCCCGCCAATTCAGATATAAGAGGCTGTGGAAACAGGTCCCGAGAGTGGCTGGGAGTCTTGCGTGCGGCAAACAGTGAGCAGGTCCTGGTTGGTACGCTGGTCAAGCGGGTTGCGCCGGACCGCAACCTGCAGGTTTCCGTCGAGGAGTATGACACCACGCTGGCCGGAAAGGGGCTGCCGGACGATTTTGCCTGGCTCCTCGAATACCTGTCCACCAGCGTCCTGGACGGCCGGAACGCCCATCTCGGCGATGGGGTAGGGCGTCCCTGGGTCGCGGCCCGAGGGGGTTCGAGGCGTTCGCCCGGGAAGCGGCAGCGACAGGGGTGTGGGAGGGGGTCTCCGCCTGACCGAGACCCGCTACCCTACAAAAGAGGGTTCTATTGGCGGAATCTTGCGTGGCACTGCACGCAATAACCCATGGTGGTGTGCAGTGCGGCAAGGGACCTCTCCACATCTTTCGTCTCCAGCACATCGCCCAGGGTATCCGCACTCTTGTGAAACGATAGTCCGAGTCGCCTGAAGTCGGGATTTTGGAACATATTGCACATCCGCTTCATTTCGTCGGTCAGCCCCAGCTTGCTGTGAGCGATCTTCGATGCAGAGATGAGGTCATTCTCCCCTATCAGGCCAATGATGTTCTGTATCGCGGCAAGGTGAGAACGCATATTCGAGAGTTGCCTCATTCTCATCTGTGGCGGAAGGCCCAGTGAGGTCCTTCCGTCATCCATGTGGCTCATCATGCCCTGGTGTGGCATGGGACCCTTGTCCTGGCCATTCCCTTTCGCATGCGAGGCAATTGCCGGCCCCATAGTCAACAGGATGCCCAGTACGATGCTTGCTTGTTTGAGTGTCATAGTAGCTCCAGGGTTTGGGGGTATTCGAATTGTCGAATGGCTGGGTTTCATCAGGAGGCCTGGTTGGCGCATCCCTAATCAAGCCCCTTGGGTCGAAGGCATTCCCAGCGGTCGGGTGGTGGCTGCCAAGGGCCTGGTGCAGTGGAGGGACGGACCAGGGCCAGGCCCTCTCCTCAATAGAACTCCTGCCAGTGGGGGGGGTCCCGAAGGTCCCCTGCCGTCATTGCCTCCTGGTGACTGCCCGACAGCGAAATTCGACGGGTCAGCAGTTGCTCCCTGCCACAGACCGGGCATTCGAAGCGCGACTGTTCGGTCCGTCCATCCTGCCGCGTTTCCGTCTCGGCCATCAGCGAGGCACAGTGTGAGCAGTGCATAAGATCTCTCCAGAGAGTTGAGAATCAATGTACCCGCTGCGCCTGGGTTCTGAAAGAGAACTGAGCGCAGAGAGCGCGGGTAGTAATAAAATCGTAACCACTCGCCCCCCAATGCCCCTTGCCCGCAACCCCGCAGAATCCATAGGCTGGGTAGGGCGGAGCGAAACCCAGCATGGCCGAAGTTGCGGATGCTGGGTTTCGTCCTTTAACCCAGCCTACATGGGGAAGGATAGTGCAAGATTAAGGTTGAGCGGTTACATAAAATCAACACAACAATCTAATCCCACTTCAGCGCCCCGCCGGTCTGATACTCAGTGACCGTGGTCTCGAAGAAGTTCTTCTCCTTGCGCAGGTTGGCCTGCTCGTCGAGCCAGGGCAGAGTGGCCTGGGCGCCGGGGAAGGGCTCTTCGATACCGAGCTGGCGGGCGCGGCGATTGGCGGTGAAGCGGAACTGGCCAACGTGGTCCTCCCGGGTGTAACCGAGGATGGGGTCCTGCAGGATGTAGTCGGCGTAGCCGGTCTCGGCGGCCTCCGCCTCGTCCCACATCTCACGTAGGGCCTTGGGGTCGAGCTGCAGCCCCTCTTCATGGATGATCTGCTTGACCACACGGATGCCGAAGGAGGCGTGCATCACCTCGTCACGCATGATGTATTGCAGTTGTTCGGCAGTGCCTTTCATCAGGCCACGGCGTTGCAGGGCGAAGATGGGGCTGAAGCCGTTGTAGAACCAGCAGCCCTCGAAGATGGCGGCGAAGAAGATGTAGGCCATGACGAAGTTGTGCAGCTCGTCCGGGTCGCGCAGGTCGATGTCGGCGCGCAGGATGGAGGAGAGACGCCGGTTGGTGATCTGGATCTTGCGATTGATCTGGGGCACCACCCGGTAGCGATTGTAGATCTCGCCCTGGTCGAGGCCGATGGTCTCGATGCAGTGCTGGTAGGTCCAGGTGTGCAGGGACTCCTCATAGACCTGGCGCGCCTGGTAGATCTGCAGTTCCGGGGCGGACATCTTCTCCATCACCGCCAGGCCGATGTTGCGCATGGCGAGGATGTCGGAGGTGGTGAGGTAGGAGAGCACGTTCTCGTAGACGTGGCGCTCCTCCAGGGTCAGTTTGTGGTGGTAGTCGTGTACGTCCTGGGCCATGTTGATGTCCAGGGGGGTCCAGTGGTTCTTGTTGGCGTTGAGGAAGTACTCCCAGGCCCAGGGGTACTTGAAGGGCGCCAGCTGGTTGATGTCGGTCAGGCCGTTGATGACCCGCTTGTCGTCCGGGTTGACCGGCTTGCTGTCCAGCGGGTTGACGGCCTCCACGACCGCTTCGTTCGTGGGCGGCCGCAGTGCCTCTTCGACGACATGCGGATGCACGGGGTCGGTGGCGGGTGCGGCCTTGGCGATGGGAGTCGGTTTCGGCGGGCTCAGGGGGTCGTCCCAGTTCAACATGATCGGTCTCCTGTGTCTTTCTCTTGTCTTCGGCGTTCTGTGGTTCGGGCCTGCCCAGTCTACTGGCAGGCCTCGCAGTCCGGGTCGAGGATGGAGCAGGCCTGGGGGGCCGAACCGCCGCTCGCGCCGATCCGATCGACCCCTTCCTGCTGTTTGACCGAGGTCTTCTCCGCCCCGGTGGCGCCCATGAGCGCAGGTAGTAGGTGGTCTTGAGACCGCGCACCCAGGCTAGCTTGTAGAGGTTGTCGAGCTTCTTGCCGGAGGGCTCGGCCATGTAGAGGTTGAGCGACTGGCCCTGGTCGATCCACTTCTGGCGGCGTGCCCCGGCCTCCACCAGCCAACGCGGGTCGATCTCGAAGGCGGTGGCGTACTGGGCCTTGAGTTCCGCCGGGATGCGGTCGATGGGCTGCAGCGAGCCGTCATAGTACTTGAGGTCGTTGATCATCACCTCGTCCCACAGGCCCTGCTGTTTCAGGTCGTGGACCATGTAGGGGTTGACTACGGTGAACTCGCCGGAGAGGTTGGATTTGACGAACAGGTTCTGATAGGTGGGCTCGATGGACTGGCTCACCCCGCAGATGTTGGAGATGGTGGCGGTGGGGGCGATCGCCATGGTATTGGAGTTGCGCATGCCCTGGTTCCGGACCTTTGCGCGCAGGCGGTCCCAGTCCAGGGTCTGGCTCTGGTCCAGCTGGAGGTAGTCGCCGCGCTCCGCCTGCAGCAGCTTGACCGAGTCGATGGGCAAGATGCCCTGACTCCACAAGGAGCCCTCGAAGCTGGAGTAGCGGCCGCGCTCCGCCGCCAGGTCGGAGGAGGCCTGGATGCCGAAGTAGCTGACCGCCTCCATGGAGCGGTCGGCGAATTCCAGGGCCGGTTCCGAGGCGTAGGCCAGGCGCAGCTTGTAGAGGGCGTCCTGGAAGCCCATGATCCCCAGCCCCACCGGGCGGTGGCGCAGGTTGGAGTTACGCGCCTGGGGCACGCTGTAGTAGTTGTAGTCGATGACGTTGTCGAGCATGCGCATGGCGGTGGTGACGGTGCGCTTCAGCTTGGCCATGTTCAGGCCGTTCCCGTCCACATGAGCGGGCAGGTTGACCGAGCCCAGGTTGCAGACCGCGATCTCCTGGTCATTGGTGTGCAGGGTGATCTCGGTGCAGAGGTTGGAGCTGTGCACCACGCCCATGTGCTGGTTGGTATAGCGGATGTTGCAGGGATCCTTGAAGGTGACCCAGGGGTGGCCGGTCTCGAACAGCAGGCCGAGCATCTTGCGCCACAGGTCCACCGCCTTGACGTGGCGGTGTACGCTCAGCTCGCCCCGCGCCGCCCTCTCCTCGTAGGCGCAATAGGCCTCTTCGAAGGCCTGTCCGGTGAGGTCGTGCAGGTCGGCGGTCTCGTTGGGGGAGAAGAGGGTCCACTCCCGGTCTTCGGCGACCCGCTTCATGAACAGGTCCGGGATCCAGTTGGCGGTGTTCATGTCGTGGGTGCGACGGCGCTCGTCGCCCGTGTTCTTGCGTAGTTCGAGGAAGTCCTCGATGTCCACGTGCCAGGTCTCCAGGTAGGCGCAGACCGCACCCTTGCGTTTCCCGCCCTGATTGACTGCTACCGCGGTATCGTTGGCCACCTTGAGGAAGGGCACCACCCCCTGGGACTTGCCGTTGGTACCCTTGATATGGGCGCCGAGGCCGCGCACCCGGGTCCAGTCGTTACCCAGACCACCGGCGAACTTGGAGAGCAGGGCGTTGTCACGGATCGAGGAGTAGATGCCGTCCAGGTCGTCGGGCACGCTGGTGAGGTAGCAGCTGGAGAGCTGCGGGCGCAGGGTGCCGGAGTTGAACAGGGTCGGGGTTGAACTCATGAAGTCGAAGCTGGAGAGCAGCTCGTAGAACTCGATGGCGCGACCCTCGCGGTCGATCTCGTTGATCGCCAGGCCCATGGCGACGCGCATGAAGAATGCCTGGGGCAACTCGAAACGCACTCCGTCCTCATCATGGATGAAGTAGCGGTCGTAGAGGGTCTGCAACCCTAGGTAGGTGAACTGCAAGTCACGTTCCGGCCTGATGGCGGCGGTGATGCGCTCCAGGTCGTACTGGCAGAGGCGGCCATCCAGCAGTTCCAGGGTCTCGGCGCGTTTGAGGTAGGCGCGGAAATAATCGGCATAGCGTTCCCCCATGGCGGCCTGGTTGCTGACCTCGCTGTCCAGTTCCAGGAAACCCAGGGCCTCGCGGCGCAGGATGTCCAGCAGCAGACGGGCGGCCACCTGGGAGTAGTTGGGCTCCTGGTCGATCAGGGTACGGGCGCTCATCACCAGCACCTGGGAGATGTCCGATTCCTTGACGCCATCGAACAGGTTGCGGCAGGTGTCGTCGAGGATGCGCTGGGCGTCCACATCGTCGAGGCCGCTGCAGGCCTCGTTCACCAGGGCATGCAGGCGCTGGATATCGAGCGGGCGGGTGGAGCCGTCCGCCAGGGTGACGTTCACCAGGGTCTCTTCTGTCAGCCCCTCGCTGGCGGCCTTGCGTGCCGCCTCTTCGGCACGCTGCTGGGCGCGCTGCTCGCGGTAGAGTACATAGCTGCGCGCCACCTTGTGTTCCCCGGAGCGCATCAGCGCCAGCTCGACCTGATCCTGTATGTCCTCGATGTGTACGGTGCCGCCGGTTGGGGTACGGCGGGTCAGCGCCAGCACCACCTGTTCGGTCAAGCCTCGGACGGCGTCATGGATGCGTCCCGAGGCGGCGGCATTGCCGCCCTCCACGGCGAGAAAGGCCTTGGTGACGGCCACCGTGATCTTGCTCGGGTCGAAGTGGGTCACCTTGCCGTTGCGACGGATGACCTGGAAGTTGCTGGAAGGCGATGGGGGTGGCTCGCTCACGGCAGTATCCTTTACGCCCTGGGGCAGGGGGGGGACGGCAACATCGGTTAGGGTGGTTTCAGTGGTCATATACTCTCCTGTGAAGTGCGCTTCACCGGCCAACAGGTGCCAGACGATACGGCGTTTCCCTGGTTCTTTTGACCGTTGCTTCTCGAATACTCTTAAGGTGAATGTTCGGCGACTGCTCGCTGCCGGGGCGCGTCGCGTTCCGCCCCTAGGGGCCTCTTCCCGGGCCTGGTCTGTTATATCCAAGTCAACCTCACCATGGCGGGTCCCTGGTCCACGGAGGCGGTCGTAATAAGCGCCGCACCCTGCAATCCAGCGATGGATATTCTCCCTCGACTCGGAAGCGGGGGGCATGGGGTTGCGGGGAGCCTTCCTGGCCCGCACCTGTGGTGTCTCTGCACCCTTCAACCACAATATATACGCTATTTATGCAGTGTCAACCACAATATATTGTGTATTTCCCTGTGGGTAAACTTGTGTAAGCTGTGGGCGTTTTGTGGATAAAATGGACTGAATTTTGACTATTTGCCTCTAAATCACTGGTTTAGCCGACTGGTCGGTTTCTATCCACCGGTCCGGGTTGGAAGGTCCGTACCCCCATTGGTTGGAGTTTGCAGCTGCGATGGCGGGTTTGGTGCCGTCTGTCGCAACAGGTCATTGGCAATAAAGCCTTTATTGCGTATGGTTACGAAAAGCACCCGCCGAAGGCATTCGGTCTCGCCCTTACCCGTGCCTGTGAACAGCCCGGGTGGGGGAGATGGTGATGGCGAAATGTACTTTGAGCCGCCACCATGAATAAGGCGGGTTCAGGGCAAGGGCGTTGACTGAGGAGTCTGTTGCGATGGTCGTAAGCGATATTATGTCGAAGTCACCCAAGACGGTGACCCCGGAAACCAAGCTGCTGGAGGTGGTTTCTCTGATGTGTCTGTTCCGTTACAGCGGACTGCCGGTGGAGAAGGATGGTGAACTGCTCGGTATCATCGCCGAGAAGGATGTATTGCACCGCATGTTCCCCAAGCTGGAGGATTTTGCCCACACCATGGCCACTCCGGACTATGATGCCATGATGCGCCAGTACCGGGACGTGGTGAACCTGAAAGTCGAAGATGTGATGACTCCAAGGGTGATCACTGTGGCGCCGGATATGCACATCATGCGCGCGGCGACCGTCATGGTGCGGCATAAATTCCGCCGCATCCCGGTGGCGGAAGCTGGCAAACTGGTCGGTATGTTGAGCCTGGGTGATATCCACAAGGCCATATTCCAGGCCAACATCACCGACAATATGTGCAAGTGCTGAAACCCCCTTGCCCTTATATTTCAGGAAACAAGGGCGGCGCCAGAGGCGCCGCTCTTATCGGTTCGACACGTCTTCCGGTCCCAGGGATTAGAACTCGCCGGTCGCCCCTGCCACCATCACATCCAACAGGGCCTGGTTGACGCGGATGGCGATCTCGGTCATTTCCGGGGGCAGCAGCTCACTGTTGATCAGCATGTCCAGGTTGAGCATCATCAGCCAGAGTTTTCCATCCTTGTCCTCCACCATGGCGATACGACAGGGCATGTAGGCGGCAAAGATGGGGTCATGGAGGATCATCTTGCGGGCGTCTTCCGGGTTGCAGAACTGAAATATGTCGAGGTAGGGGGTCTTCAGCCCCCGGGCCTCCAGCTCCTTGGAGACCTGCTGGCGGCCGACAAACTTTAGATTGATCTCCAGCGCGCGGGACATCAGCGCCTGGATGGCGTCTTCCCGCGAGACCCCCGGTTTGACGCTCATCTGCACCACGGTCTGTTTGATGTCGGTGATCAGGATCTGCGGCCGCTCCACCGGGTCCGCCGCCAGACCGATGCCGGGGAGGGTGAAGGTCAGGAGCAGCCAGATGGATGCTATCGTTCTCATTGAACCTAGATTCCTCAGTTGATCGCTCCATTCTGAAACTAAGTGATTGATATGAAAAACACTCACTTCGATTGACCTTATCACCCATTGGGTGAATCACGCTACAGGGTGAATAGCAGACCTCGGGGGCACATGGCGGCGTTACAACTCCTTGGAATAGAATGACTATTCCGCGTCGTTGTGCCTTGCCCTGCACCCCCGCAAACCTACTCTTCACCCTGCCCAACTGAGGATTCTAGGTTGAACCTAGATTCCTCAGTTGATCGCTCCATTCTGAAACTAAGTGATTGATATGAAAAACACTCACTTCGATTGACCTTATCACCCATTGGGTGAATCACGCTACAGGGTGAATAGCAGGCCTACGGGGGCACATGGCGGCGTTACAACTCCTTGGAATAGGCAGAAAATTGCTCCTGCATTTTCTGCATACCGTCCATCCATGGACATAATTAGTGTCCGGTCAGAAACAGCCCTTTTCACGTAGGCAGCATGATTAGAAAACACCAATATACTTATTTTATTTCCTCAACTGCCTACAATAACAGCCGTCCACCACGATTATTTCAATAACCA
>Ga0114931_10004402_pt1 | contig 17570 bp, 13 predicted proteins | sample 2SBtaG_FD_89579 | JGI IMG/M metagenome (GOLD analysis project Ga0114931, IMG submission 89579) | Deep subsurface microbial communities from Kolumbo volcano to uncover new lineages of life (NeLLi) - 2SBTROV14_V59a metaG | ecosystem: Environmental > Aquatic > Marine > Volcanic | place: Kolumbo...
CGACGGTCCGTGGGATCAATCCGAAAAGTCGTGAACGTGAAGCGATTTGGCCGGGGTTGTTCTTTCAATTCAACAGCGAAACAAGCCGCCGCGAGTCCAAGGATTCGGCCTATCTGATCGTGCGTGCGGGAGAGCGGGGCAACGACTATCGAGGTCCGCGGGTTACGCCGGGTTGGTGGACCTTGGGCATGTCGTTTACGCGCGACGGACGGGTTCACTTTTTTGCCCACCAGGGCGTTGATGATCTGACCGAGAACGACCGCATCGGATCGCACTATGCCTACGGTTTCCGCTTGGTGCAATTCAAGGACGTCTTCTTCGACGTGTTCAACGCGAACAACGGCCGTAGCTGGTCGACGCCTTGGATCATTGACGATCCCGCGGTCTATCTGGCCAATCCGCCGCGGCGAAACGTCGCCCGCCGCCGCTGAAAAATCACTCGGCCCGACAGTACCTCGTTGAGACCCCGCCGGCGGCGGTGGGCAGACCACACCCCCGGTAGCGCTTACTTGCGGACGAGCGACTCGATCATCGGGGTTGGCCGGTTCCAGCCAGATAGATCGAGGTCGAACATCTCGGACAAGCGGCGATTTGGTTCGGCGAAATAGTCGAGCAGGTTGTCCACGGTGCCGCGGGCGATGGTCAAGTCGTCCGGCGCGTGGGCATTCTCGCGAACCGCAAGTCGGGGCGGTTGGAAGGTCGTGTCAACATTCAGAAATTCATACAGTTTGCGACCAACCGCCCCCTCGTTTTGCTGGAGTTGATTGTTGAGCACGATCTCGATTTCCTCGCGGCGAAAAACTTCGCGATATCGCTCTAGATGATCGGCAAAACGGCTGCGGCGCAGATAGGCGTGCGGATGGGCCGAGATGTCGTCGAACTGCGTGTTGGCAAGCCGCGAAGCCTCGATTTGAACGGCCCGATCGAACGTCTCCGGCTCCAGCCCGTGAGCCCGCGTGAAGCGATAGTTCGAGATGGCACGCTCGATCGGGTGGCGAAGAATAAACACCGCCCGCATCGCGGGAAACATGGCCTTGATCCGCGCGGGAGCAGCGGGAGTTTCGAGATAGCTGGTCGACTTTTCGCCGACGGCGATCACGTCGGGCACGTCGGCGAACCAGGTCTCTAAATACCACGGTCGATCGCGTCCCGGGCAAGGTTCATGGACGAAGAACTTGGGCTCCGGGTGAATCGGTTTGGCCAGGTAAATCTGTGGGTGCTGATCAAGCAGTTTGTAGAGCGTCGTCGTCCCGCAACGTTGACCGCCGCCGATGATAAAGTCCGGTTCAACCATCGATCGTGTTGTTCGCGTCACGTGCCTGCCGAGATACCTTAGTACCACAGCGCCAAGTTGAACCGCCGAGACGCCGAGACGCGGAGTCTAAGCAGAAGCAAGGCAAACGGTTGTGTCATGCCTGGACTAAACTCAGCGGCGAGGGGATCGACTCATTCTTCTTTATCGAACCGAAACGGAAAAACGCGCGTTTTTTTACTGGTTTCTCGGCGTCTCGGCGTCTCCGCGGTGATTTGATTCCTACTGGCATAGCGCTGTAGGGTTAGAGACTTGCCAAACAAACCGCCGCGACGAGCGGGAAAGCCCGGGTGATTCCGCACGGTCGTCCAGTGAATTGTCAATCTCTCAGGCCACTCACCACGGCTTTCGTCACGCTTAAAGTTTTCGGCGGATACGATAAGCCCGTTGCCCGGAAACGTCATTGGCGATCCGCACGATATATTCTCCCACCGCGGCAAAGATCACCAGCGTAATGCCTTGGTAAAACGACAGCAACACGACCAGCGTGGGCCAGCCGGCGGTCTGCGAGGGAACGAACATCGCGCGGACCAGGTAGTAGGCGCCCAGCATGAACGACAGCAAAGCGGTGACGCCGCCGATGCCGCACAATAAGCGGAGCGGGAAGGCCGAGTAATTGAACACAATGCGCCAGATGAGCTTGGCGATCACGCGCAGCGTATAGTTCGAGCCGCCGCTTTGGCGGGGGCAATGCTCGACCGGAACGTTGGCGAACGTTTTGGCCGACATGAGCACCAAACCGGGAATATAGGGAAACGTGGTGTTCACGGCACACACGGCATCGACCACCTCGCGGCGCAGAATGCGAAAGTTCGTTAGCGTCAGGTCGCGCGGCTTGTTAAACAGCTTGTAATTCAGCCAGCCGACAAGTCGCGATCCAAAGCCCCGCATGCGGCCGTGCATTTTCTGGTGAAACTTGCCGAATACGACGTCATAGCCTTCGTCGATCTTGCGGATCAGGTGGATGATTTCTTCCGGCGGGTTTTGAAGGTCGTCGTCCATCGTGACGACGTAATCGCCGGTCGCCTGCTCAAGACCGCAGAAAACCGCGCTGTGTTGCCCGTAGTTGCGCAGCAGGTCGATGACGATCATATCCTCACGATCGCCCTTGAGCCTCACCAGCACCTCCCAACTGTCGTCGGGGCTGCCGTCGTTGATCAGTAGATATTCGTGCGGCAAGGCGTGCTGCGCGAAGAAGGCGTCCAGCCGCTCGATGAGCGCCGGCAAGATCTCCGCGGAACGATAAACCGGGATCACGACCGAGATCTTCGGCGTCCCCGTCGCGGGCTTTGGCTGGCGTGGGGAAGGTGAGATGCGGGCGGTCGAGGTGATCGGCGTGCTCATCAAGGTTCATTCAAAGTGGGTACGGGGAAATCGTTTTCGGCGAGCAAGACGTGTCCGTCAAGCCATGGCTTTTCCGGCAGACAACCAAGCCCGCCGGTCCCGCGAATCGGCGGTATCTTTGCCGGCGACGCTTCGAGTCATTTCTCTCTCACGGCACGCGAGGTTGAACGCGAACGGGGCGTTCTCGTTTCCAAGAACCGGCGGACCTCAAGAATCACGCGCTGCTGATCCTCGTCACGCATTTCGTAATAAAACGGCAACCGCACGAGCCGGTCACTCATCGCTTCGGTCACCGGAAGGTCGCCTTCATGGTAACCGAAGCGGTGCCCCATGGGGGAAGTATGCAGCGGGACATAGTGAAACACGGCCGAAATATCATGCTCGCGGAGGTGCTGCATCAAACCGTCACGCGTCTCGAGGTCATCGACCAGGATATAGAACATGTGATAGTTCGTCTGGCAACCGGGGGGCACGAAGGGTAGCCGCAACAAGCCACTTCGGGCAAGCGGTTCAAGCCGCTCGTAGTAGACCTCGTAAATCTGCCGGCGACGAGTCGCGATGGTTTCCAGCATTTCGAGTTGGGCGAATAGGAACGCCGAAACGATCTCGCTCGGCACGTAAGAGCTGCCGATATCGACCCAGGTATATTTGTCAACCTGCCCGCGGAAAAACTGGCTGCGGTTCGTTCCTTTTTCGCGGATGATTTCGGCCCGCTGGACGTATTGCTCGTCGTTGATGCACAGAGCCCCGCCTTCGCCGCAGATGTAGTTCTTCGTTTCATGAAAGCTGTACGCGCCCAAGGCACCCAGTGAACCGAGCGAGCGACCTTCGTAAAACGCATTCACGCCTTGGGCCGCGTCTTCGATCACCTCCACCCGATGTTCCTTGGCGATCTCGGTAATCCGGTTCATCTCGCAGGCCACGCCCGCATAGTGGACCGGAACAATCGCTTTGGTTGCCGGGCCGATGTGGGCCGCCAGCCGCGTTTCATCAAGGTTCATCGTGTCGGGGCGAATATCGACGAACACCGGTTTGGCCCCCAGCCGCGCAAAGGCGTTGGCCGTGGAAACAAACGTAAACGACGGCATGATCACCTCGTCGCCCGGTCCGACGCCACATAGCATCGCGGCCATTTCCAAGGCCGCCGTGCATGACGGCGTGAGCAACACGCGATGAATACCGAACTCATCTTCGAGTAGCCGGCAGCACTGTTCGGTGAAGTACCCGTCCCCGGAGATATTGCCCAACGTCACGGCCTGCGCGACGTAGTACAACTCTTTTCCCGCGATAAACGGTTTATTAAAGGGAATCTTCGCCGGCATGCAAAACTCCGCCGTGGCACGGCTACGAAGAAGAGACAAGTCACGCTAGACGAACCGGCACGTGCCGGGCAAACCGCAATTCTCGGTCGTGGGGGCGGTTTTCTCGGTCGAAGGATCTTCCGGCAAGCGACGCCCCGGTGGGCCTGCCGTGGCAGGCTGATCAAGCGAATCTCGCCAGAGACCACTATTGCCAGCATAGCCGGACTTGGGAGGATTGAGAAGTTTTCCGACTACCGAGATACCGCACCGGAAGCTCTCGCTACGATCCCGTGTGGTGAAGATGCCGGTTCTGCCGCCTTTTCCGCATGGAATATCTCAGCTGCCAATGGCACGCACATCGCACGGCCGGCGGCCTTATGGCGATGGCGGTTCACTCCGGCGGCCGGCCAACCGGGCTTTCGCGGCAGCCTGACGCTTAAGGCCCTTACGAGTCAGCTTCGGCAACAGGCTCGAAACGATCGATGGCATGACGCATGCCGTCTTGGCCACCCATCCGCGCGAGCGGGGAATGATGATTTCCAGCGGGCGACGAACCAAGGCCTTTCGGATGGCCCGCTCAACGTCGCTTACCGACAGCACGCGGGGGGCGGAAAAGACCAAGGCCGCTTCTTCATATTCGAGCTCAAGATCAAGCATCGGGGTCTGCACGGCATCGGGGCAAATCACCGTGACAAACACGCCGTGGGGCCTTAACTCTTGGGCCACGGCCAAGGAAAACCCTCGCACGGCGAACTTTGATGCCGTGTACAACGAGATTCCCGGTACCGGGGCGATGCCCGCCATCGAGGCGACGTTGATGATGTGCCCGCTTTTCTGTGAAACCATTTGCGCGGCCGCCGCGCGTGTGCCGAACATGACGCCTTTGGCGTTGATGTCCATGTGCGCGGCAATGTCGTCGTCCGTGGCTTGGTGAAGATGTCCGGGACGAACGATGCCGGCAATGTTTAAGAGCACGTCGAGTCGCCCCCAACGCTCGACGGCACGCTGAATCGTTTGCCGCCATTGGTCCGGGCGGCGAACATCGAGCACGCCAAGTTCCACGTGATCGCGATTCCAGCCCAAGGCCTTGGCTTGCTTTTCAAGTTCCGACAAATCGAGCGCCGTGGCCAGCACGCGATGTCCGTCGGCAATCAGGCGTCCGGCCACGTGGCAACCGATGCCACCGGCACAGCCGGTTGCTGCGACGACCAAGCGTTGGTCCGCCGGTCCGGAAGAGCCGTCGTTTTCACCGTTCGCACGGGGCGTATTCATCGATCAAGGAGACCTCTTCAGATGGTCCCATTCGAGCAGGCGGAAGTCTTCCGCTCGCGGCACGTCGTGCAGCTTATCAAGTAGCCGGTAAATCGAAATCAGCCCTTCGTCGACGAGCCGCTCGCCGGTGCCGACGGCGACATACGTGGCGACCTTGCCGCCGTAACCGCCCGCCGCCGCATCACGGATGGTCGGGAAATAGGCGTGGTAGCCGTTCGTGTAACCTACCAGCAACGTGTGCTCAACCGGCGAAACGCGCTTCAGGCGAAGTTGAAAATCGACGAACACTTCGCCCGGCATGCCAACCAGCGCCAAACGGTCGCCGATCAACAACGTCGGCAGCGACAAATCGAGCGCTGGCGTATCGAGAATCTCGGCCAAATAGTGCGTGAACCGATCGCCGTACACACGAGTCAGAATCTCGCGAACCTTGGGATCATGGATGTCCCACCGTATGCCAACGGGGATTCGCCGCTCGAGAAACCGTATCGTCTGTCCCGCTTCTTCTTGCGGGCTGATGTCGCGTGCGGCGGCAACCACGGCCCGACCGATGCCGCGGCCCATTTTGCGCATCTCCTCGACGCCGCCTTGATCGATGGGGGTTTTGTCCACATAAGGGTTGATGTCGCCTGCCCCGCCTTGCAGAAACAAGCAGCTACCGCCCAACTCTCGTTCGACCACGCGGCGCGCCTCGCCGACATAGTCGGCACTGTATTTAAGATTATCTGCTCCGAGCACCACCGGGTGACAGGCATAGTGAAACAAAATAGCCACCGGGCTGCCGCCGGCCACGTGGTCAAGCCGTACGATGGTCACTTCGCGGTCAACCGGAGCAGTTGGTTCACGCTCGGCGTTGCGCCATTGCATGGCGATGCGCCCGTCGGGTAGCAAGCGGCGGCGATTGTGCGCATAGTCGACCTCGGTTCGGCCCACGCCCACTTTAACCGGCGTCAACTTGCGAGACGCCGCGACGACGAGCTTGGTCAACTTGTCGATCAGCGCCGCGGCGAAAGTGTTGGTCTTGCCGTTGTACGATTCCAGCGACGGTGCTTGATGCGTGTGGCTAGCGGTGACAAAAAGCCGCTCGACGCCTCAAGCCTGTTGGCACTGACGACGCAACCGCTCGATCAACGCTTCCTCCGGCGGGCGCCCAAGGTCGAGCGTGATGATCGCCACCGGTGGCCCGTCACCTTGAAGCACCAGCGCGCGGGCCGAAAGAGGATCGAGCGTAGCTTGGGCCGGCTTTTTTCGACTCGAGTAACCCCACATGCGCAGCCCGGGCGGCGGCGTAATGTCAACCGAGGCAACGCCGGCTTTGAGTGGTTCGGCCGAAGCGGAGGTATGAAAAACCGTTCCGCCGCCGAGAAGTGTTAACGCCGCTATCCAGACAATTTGGGGTCGCATGGCCAAATCTCCTCATGGTCGGGGCGCGCAAAGACGGATGCCAATGTAACGTGCCGCCGGGCGCATGTCTCGCTGCGCGAAAAACCGCCGCCGGGTGATATGTCGGCCCAAGATCACGGCGCCTCTGCTTGCGACGAGATTGTCCTCCGGTAAAGATCGAGCATCTTGGGCAACGATTGCTGTAGCGTGTACTTCCCCGCGATCAGCTTTTCTCCCGCCTGTCCTAGATGCCGATACGCTGCCGGATCACGCAGCACGCGAACGGCCAATTCGGCGAGACGATCGACGTCGAAAAAGTCGGCCAGCAACCCCGTCTTTTCGTGCGTGATCAACTCGCGAACCGGAGCCGTGTCCGAGGCAACCACCGTGGCGCCACAAGCCAACGCGTCGAACAGCGACCATGACAAGACAAACGGCACGGTCAGATAAATGTGCAGGTCGCCGGCGGAAAGCAGCCGCGCCAGTTGCGGCGGCGGCAGCAAGCCGGGAAAGATGAACTTCGAAAGGTCATAATCCCCCGCAGACAGGACATGATCGCGAAAAGATTGTTGGCCGATAAATCGCCGGTCGCCGCCATAAGCGATGCGGTCGGCTCCCACCACGACGAACAACACGTCGGGCACCTGTTCGTAGATCCGCCGCGCCATTTTCATGAAAATGTCAAATCCCCGCATCGACTCGAAGCCTCGCGAGACGTAGGTAATCAGCCGCGTCTCGGGGCCGAGCGTTCGTCCGGCGATCTGGCGTGGCACGCCTTCGTGGCGATGCCAGACCGCCGGATCGACGCCATCGAAAATGACCTCCACTTTGTGGCGAAACTCAACCGGCAGAAGGCTATGTTGCCAGGCGGTCGGCGTGTAGCCCAAGTCGCAGTTCTCCAAGTCCAACAGCAGCATCGCGTTGCGGCAGTAAGATCGCAGCACGCTGAGCTCCTCAGGGGGGAAGTTCGGCCGAAAGTCGAGATCACTGTCGTGTGCCCGGTAAAAATATTCGAAGTAGTTGATCACCGGGCAATCGTAAAGCTCACGCAGGAATAAGGTCGATCCGAACCCGCTATGGCCCACGATCAAATCCGGACGCACGTCCGCCGCCTGTTGAAGTGCGGTATAGACGCCATGCGTATGCGCGACGGCATTCTCGAACGTGCGCGTACAGTAATGCGTCTGCTCGGTAGCGCCGCCTTGAGGGTCGTAGTGGATCAGGCGAATGCCATCGACCATGCCCGACGGCTTGTTGGTCACGAACGTGCACTGAAAACCATGCTCACGGACAAGATAGCGGGCGATGTGGCCGAACTGCGCGGGAAAGTTTTGGTGAACAAACAAAACGTGCACGTTGACGGAAACCTCGCATCAGATGGAATACGAACAAAACATGCCTGTCCGGTGGTTGCCTGTTTGCGATGGCGGATGACGATCGAACGTAAGCGCGGCCACGCACGGCACCTCACCACCGTTCCGCTCAGCCCGGCGGTGCCATATCGGGACCAAGGATCTTTTGCAGACGGCTCAACGAGCGCGTGAGCATCACGCGGACCGCGCCGTCGGATTTGCCTAGTCGGGCGGCGATCTCTTTGGACGGCAAACCCTCCATGTATCGCAGGCGTAGTGCCTCGCGCTGCGTCTCGGGTAACTCTTGCATCGCTTCGATCAGCCGCGCGTGCCGCGCGTCACGCGAGAAAGCCTGGCTCGCCGTGGTCATGCTGGCAACCAAGATGTCGATCAGCGCCGCACGGCTCGTATCCCCGCCGGGAGAACCCAGGCTGACCTCGCGTTTGGCCGTGCGTTTTTGGGCACCGAAGAAGCGTCGGTGCGCGTCAATGATTCGTCGCTGGGCCAATTGGCATAGCCAGCCGAACGGGTCTCGCTGGCTCAAGTCGATGCCGTCGAGCGAGCGAACCGCCTCGGCACAAACCTCTTGAAAAACGTCGTCCGGCTCGACCTTGGTGCGCAGCGCCGGCCCAAGCTGTCGCTGAATATAGGCCAGCAGTTGGTATCGCCGCGCCGAGATAAACTTGGCCAGCGCGTCACGGTCTCCGCCGCGCAGTTGCGAAATCACCCCGTCAAGCTCATCGGACACGCAACTTATCCCCCCTTGCCCCAACCAAGCGGCCGCTCGACGGCGCCGTGTTCTCTTGGGAACCGCAAGTCGGCAACCACGATCATTTCATCCATTGCCTTAACAACAAGCCGCATGGTAACGCCCTCGCTGGAGCGGGGAAAGTTTTTTTGATCGCGGGCACGTAATCTTTCGCCATGCCGGCAGCCGCCGGCACTGATGGTGTCACGTTGGCCGCGCCGTACGAAGAAAATAAAATCACATAACCGCGCTCGACTCCGATTGCCACGCGGCAATGAATGGTCGAGAATACGGAGGTTCTTCGCGGGCGGATCCGAAGAATCGGGGTACAGGATAAGGTTCCGCCGGCGTCGCGCGTTGATTGCGCAGGGGAAAACAACAGGTCACCGCGAATTGCGACAGCCAGTCGCGGCGTATGCGACGCGGACTCGCCGCGCACAAAGATCGTGTTGCGCCGTTTGTGGGCTTTGCGGACTTATCCTAGCAGCTAGCCGGGAGTTGCTGTCTTGAACGCCACGGCCATGTATGGAAGCTCGGGCTCGGATGATAGTACGCGCGCCTGGGAGTTGCTCTCCGAGCAAATCGAGGCTTTGGTCGCCGCATGGGAGTCAGGTCACGAGGCTCCCTGCCTAAAGGACTTCCTGCCGCGGGAACATCTCGGTCTTCACCACTTAGCGCTGGTCGAATTGATCAAGGTCGATTTGGAATATCGCTGGCAGCATCGGCGGATGCCCAAGTCGCTCGAACAATACGCCCAAGAGTTCCCGGAACTCACCGGCGACGGGCTTCCGGCGGACCTGATCTACGAAGAGTTTCATGTCCGGCGGCAAACAGGCGAGGAGGTTTCGCACGACGATTATCTGGAACGCTTTCCCCAGCAGGCCGACGAGCTGCGACGGTTGCTGGGCCTTGAATCGCCGAACCTGTCCACGGCGCTATTTAATATCGAGAAGCATGAGCCGGTCGAGATCGGCGACAAGATCGACGATTTCGAGCTGTTGGCCCAACTGGGCAAAGGGGCGTTTGCCACTGTTTATCTTGCCCGCCAACACTCCATGCAGCGGCTGGTGGCGCTGAAAATATCGGGCGATCGCGGGAACGAGGCCCAAACCATGGCCCAGCTTGATCACCCGCACATCGCTCGGGTTTACGACCAGCGGCAGTTGCCCGAGCGGAAACTGCGGCTGCTCTACATGCAGTACATACCCGGCGGCACGCTTCAGCCGGTGATCGAATATATTCGCCAACTACCGGAATCCGAACGTAGTGGGGCCACGCTGCTAAAAGTTCTCGACCTGTGTCTCGACCGTCGCGGCGAGACGCCACCAGGAGATTCCGAAACGCGGCGGCGAATCGCGTCCTCCGGCTGGGCGGAGACCGTCTGTTGGATTGGTGCCCGGTTGGCCATGGCGTTGGACTACGCGCACCAGCGCGGCGTGTTGCATCGCGACGTCAAACCGGCCAACGTCCTTTTGGCTCCCGATGCGACTCCCAAGCTGGTGGACTTCAACATCAGCTTCAGTTCCGAGATCGCCGGGGCGACGCCGGCGGCCTACTTCGGCGGCAGTCTGGCCTATATGTCTCCCGAACAACTCGAAGCCAGTAATCCGGCGCATGAGCGAACGCCTGATACGCTGGACGGTCGCAGCGACGTTTATTCCCTCGGCGTCATGCTGTGGGAACTCTTGACCGGGCGACGGCCGTTTCCCGACGAATCGCTTCATTCAGGCTGGAAACAACTTCTCTCGCTCATGGCCGCACGGCGACGCGAAGGTCTGTCGGACGAAGCCGTCCAGCGGCTGCCCAAACGAATGCCACCGGGCATGAAACAGACGCTGCTGAGATGCCTTGCGGCTGATCCCGCCGACCGTCACGCCACGGCGGGCGAACTGGCGCGACAGCTCGAACTTTGCCTTCAACCTCAGGTTGGCCGGCTCATGCGGCCCAATCCCGGCGACTGGCGGCAACGTGTGCGGCAATGGGCTTTTCCTGTTCTCGCGCTCGGCGGGATCGTGCCGAACGCGGTCGTCAGTGCGTTTAACATTCCCTACAACATCAAGGGCATCGTGGAGCAGATGAGCCCGGCGGCCCAAGAGCTGTTTTACAGCCGGCAATTGCTGGTCGTGAACTTGGTGCTGTATTCGGTCGGTGTATTCATGTGCTTCGCGCCATGCTGGGCGGTGATCCAGGCCGTGCGTCGGATTCGTGATGGAGGGCAAGTCGACCATGAGCAATTGCCCCGCTTGCGGGCACGCTGCTTGAGCATGGGTGTCTACGTTTTCTACGTGAGCATGATTCTGTGGACCGTCTCGGCACTTGTTTTCCCCGGCTGGCTGCGATTTCAATTCGGCGCTGGACAAGGGCTGGGGCCGGCAGCGTTCGCCCACTTTTTCGTTTCGCAATTGCTCTGTGGGCTGCTGAGCGGCACGATGTGTTTTTTCCTGGTGACGTTTATTGCCGTGCGCGCCTTCTATGCTCAGTTGGTTGTGCCCGAGACGATCGATCGATCGGATCTCGACGCCCTGGGACGCATCAGCCGACGTGTCTGGCGATTCGTCGGCGTTGCGATCGGTGTGCCGCTGTTGGGCATCGCCACGTTGGTCTTTCTTGCCGACACAAGCGGCCAGCAGCAGCTGCTCTGGGTTTTCGGCACGCTCAGCGTTGGCGGGGTCGTGGTGCTGTTTCTCTCGCTAGGAATGGCGATGCGCATTCAGTCCGATTTGTCGGCACTCGCGCTGGCCATCAGTCCGGCGGGTAATGTGCTGCCCCCGTCCAGCGACCAGTTCGATTCGTTCTGGACCGGTTCTAAAAGATAAGTTTTTCAGAGAAAACATCCCGTTCGGCCCGGCCCGACGATGCGCCGTAGCCAGTGATTACGCTATGAGATAAAGACAGCGTTTCGCGCCGCTGATTTGCTGTTTAGAAAGTGTCTTCTTAGACTCATGCCGATGGCTTGGAGCTCGACGCCGGCGCAACCGCCGGTGCGGGCACGGCAAGAACGAATACTTCCCCAGATTTCAATCGCTGAGCGTACCTCGAGACATGCGATTCACCAGCTTTGTCATGCGAAATCTTTCACGCCGCCCGGCCCGGTCGCTGGTGACCGCCGTGGGGGTTGCCTTGGCGGTTGGCGCGGTGGTGGCGGTGACCGGCATTGCCGAGGGGTTTCGACGCTCGTTCGTCGCGATGTACCAACAGCGCGGCGTTGATCTAGTGGTAAGCCGTGCCGGTAGCGTGCAAAGCATGACTTCGGCATTCGACCAGAGTTGGGCCGCTGAAATCGCCGCGCTCGATGGCGTCGGCGATGTAGCGCCGCAGTTGAGCGATGTTATCTCGCTCGATCAATTTGACGTCTACGGCGTCTTGGTTCAGGGGTGGCAAAAAGATTCGTTCTTGCTTGATGCGCTCAAGCTCGTTGAGGGGAAGTCCCTCGCGGAGACCGGCCCGCGCAGCATCATGATCGGCGCCGTGCTGGCCAAAAATCTCGGCAAGGGGATTGGCGACTCTGTCGAGGTGGTCGAGGAAGAGCCGTATCGCATCGTGGGAATCTTTGAAAGTTTCAACGTCTACGAAAACAACTCGATCCTCATGCGGCTCGACGAATTGCAGCGGTTGATGGATCGGCCAGGGCAAGTCAACGGTTTTACGGTGCGTGTCCGCGACGCCACCGACCGCCGGGCGATCGCGCGTTTGCAGACACGGATCGACAACCTAGGACACGGTCTGTCCGCCTTGCCGGCCGAGGACTATGTCGAGTCGACCCAACAGATCGCACTAGCGCGCAGCATGGCGATGTTGATGTCGTCGGTCGTGCTCGTGCTGGGCGTGATCGGCATGTTCAACACGATGATCATGTCGGTGTTGGAACGGACGCGTGAAATCGGCGTGCTGCGGGCCGTCGGCTGGCGTAAAACTCGCATTGTGGGGATGGTTCTTCTCGAGGCCGAAGTGCTGAGCGTCGGAGGGGCCGCCGTCGGCAGTCTAGCCGCGGTCGGGCTCGTCTGGGGCCTAGCCCATCTGCGACAGACCAACGGATTGATCGACGGTCGCACGGCCCCTTGGGTCGTGCTCTTGGGAATGGCCGTTGCCATGCTGGTAGGGTTGCTCGGCGGGCTTTATCCCGCTTATCGCGGCGCTCGCATGCTGCCCACCGAAGCACTGCGGCACGAGTAAGCGGCTCGGCTGGCAAGACGCGGCCCCCCGGCTTTTTCCCAGGCGTGCGATACGCGCCGTTAGGCAAGAATCCCCCGCACGACCTCGCCGGCAACGTCGGTCAGACGCATATCACGGCCGCCGAAGCGAAAGGTGAGCCGCCGGTGGTCGAAGCCCAGCAGGTGCAGCATCGTGGCGTGCAGGTCGTGAATCGTGACCTTGCCCTCGATCGTATGATAGCCAAACTCGTCGGTCGCGCCATAGGTGGTGCCGCCGCGCACTCCGCCGCCGGCCATCCATAAGCTGAACCCGAACGGGTTGTGATCGCGGCCATTGCTTCCTTGAGCAAAGGGAGTGCGCCCGAACTCACCACTCCACACGACCAACGTTTGTTCGAGCAAGCCACGCTCCTTAAGGTCGCCCAGCAATGCCGCGATCGGTCGATCGACGGCCTTCGCGTTTTCGCTGTGATTCTTAACCAGCCCGTGATGTGCGTCCCAGCGGTCGTTCCCTTTTGTTCGAGGGCAGGTCAGTTCGACAAACCGCACGCCTCGCTCGACCATTCGCCGTGCCAGCAAACATTGTCGGCCAAAAATTTGAGTCGGCTCGAAATCCGCATTCAAGCCATAGCGCTCGTGCGTGGCGGATGATTCGTCATCGAGATTGGCCAGCTCGGGAACCGCCGTCTGCATTCGATAGGCAAGTTCGTAATTCGCGATGGCCGATTCAATTTTGCCCGCCGGTCCATAATGCTCAAGGACGTCGGCGTCCAATTCACGCAGCAAGTTGCGTCGCGCCGCGACCGTCGCGCCGGCTAGCGCCTGGGGAGGTTGCAAGTTCGCAATCGGCAGCTTGCGAGGTTTGAAAAGGGTTGCTTCGTAGGTGGCCGGCAGAAACCCGGAACCGAAATTGGCGACGCCTCCGCTGGGCATCAGCCCGCCGTTGATCACAACATATCCGGGAAGATCGCGGTTCTCATCGCCCAAGCCATAACCCAGCCAAGCCCCCATGCTGGGGCGCCCCTGTTGGCTGAATCCGGTGTGAAGGAAGTAGTTGGCCGTGTTGTGCTCGCTGAACTCCGAGACCATGCTGCGAACGACCACCATCTCGTCGACGTGGCGCGCGGTTTCAGAGAACAGTTCGCTGACCTCCGCGCCACACTGGCCATAATGATCGAACTTCCAAGGGCTTTTGAGGGTCGTGCCGATGTTGTTGAACTGCGTGGGCGAGATCTTCGCGGCGAATGGCCGCCCGTGCTCGCGATCAAGCCGTGGCTTGGGGTCGAAGGAATCGACCTGCGAAACGCCGCCGTCCATGTAAAGAAAGATCACGCTTTTCGCGCGCGGGGCGAAGTGCGTCTTTCCCGGTCCGGCAAGCCGCGGCGACGCCCCCACACCGCGATCCGCCCACAGCGCGGCCAACGCCACGGATCCAAACCCACCGGCGCAGTGTTGCAACATCTGCCGCCGCGTTAACGGACGCCGCGTATACCTTCCACAGTGCATCAGTCGACCCTCGAACGTTGGTTGCGATTCCGGTGGTCCAGGACGAAACTTCGATACGGCGTACCCTCACAAAGCCGACCCGATCCTGGAGAGGAATCGCCGCGTGGCCTCAATTCAGGAAGATGAACTCCTTGACATTCAACAGCGTGTGGCACACTTCGGTCCACGCAGCAAGTCTCTGGCGATCGTCCGTGTCGCGATCGATCGTCGCCGCGAGAAATCGGTTGATCTTTTGTCGCTCGTCGACTGTTGGCTCGCGCGCGAAGGCCGCCAGAAACGCGGAGTCAAGCGCCCGCTGAGCATCGTTGCCGGAGTCGCTCAGCAAATGCTGAGCCCACTTTTTCGCCTGGTTAAAAACGAACGGGTCGTTCAGCAAGATCAGTGGCTGTGCGGGTGAGTTGCTGACGTTGCGCCGGCCGATGGTCGTCGAAGGCGCGGGCCGATCGAACGCCGCCAGAAAATGCGAGATGTGGTTCCGCCGCACCTCGATATAGATGCTGCGCCGGCCGTTGCTGTCTCTCGGTCCACTGCCCTTCGGGCTGCGATTGTTGCGCATGAACTCCGTGATGTGCACCGGCACGCTGTGGCCGTATGTCGTTCGGTCAAGCTCGCCCGAAACGGCGAGAATGCTGTCGCGGATGGCCTCGGCGGCAAGCCTGCGAATGGCCGCCCGATGATAGAACGCATTGATCGGGTCAACCGCATCGGCCTCCGGCGAGCTGCGGCTCGATATGCGGTAGGTCCGCGAAAGAACGATCCGCCGCACAAGATCGTTAACGTTCCAGCCGTCTTCGACAAATTCGACCGCCAAATAATCGAGCAGTTGAGGGTGGGTGGGCGGTTGGCCCATGGCGCCGAAGTCGTCTACCGTCGGCACGATGCCTCGGCCCAATAGGTGGCTCCAGACGCGATTGACCATCACCCGGGCGGTTAGCGGATTGGCCGGGTCGACCAGCCGCCGGGCCAGTTGCAGACGCCCGCTGCCGCGTGGAATCTTCATCCCCGCCGGACCGTCGAGGGCTTCGAGGAATCGCCGCGGCGTGGGCTTGTCGGCCAGATGTTTGTGGTTGCCGCGAATGTGAATCCGCTCGTTTTCTCCGCTTCCGTCAAGCAGCGCCAAGGCAAACACCGGCGCGGGAACGCGTGCCTCGGCCGCTTGACGTTCGGCCGCGTATTGCCGCGCAAGATCGCGAAACCGACGTTCGGCGTCCGGCGGCGGGTCCGAGAGTTTGGGAAGTATCGCATCGTGCTCGAGCAGCCAGTTCATGAGGACGGCGACGTCGCCCGTGCGCTCGTCTTGATCGAGCCCGGAGGTCATGCGATTCAGCACCACCCGGAACGCGGCCGTTTGGCTTTCAGCCAGCTCCCGCAGCGTGTGAACCGCACGCGACCGCAAGGTGTCTCGGAGCAGCTCGTTTGCCTTAAACGCCAGCGGGGGGGCTGACTCGCCAAAGCGAATGTCGTACAGCTCGAACGGCCCGGTCGGCGTGAATTCAACGTGAACTCGGTGCCCGAGATAGTCGCGTACATTGTGCCCGAACTGCGCGACGCGATCCGGCGAGTTGAGCCGCTGCTTAACCACGGCGTGCAACGGACCAAACACGGTGCGATGCGAATCCACGGCCAGAAAAACTTTGGCCTGCCCGCGATACCGATACCAAAGCGTGTCGCCCACGATCTCGAAGGTCGGCGTTCGCAAGAATCCGCTGAACTTTGGCGAGACCACCTCGCCGCACGCGGCGCCTTGTTCAACAACCCGCTTGATCGGGTGTTCGGCCGATGCGGAGAGGATCAACGTGCCTGGCGTTGCCGGGGCGGTGCCAAATCGAAGTCCACTGGTGATCCAATTCTTCGCTGAGAATCGGGAAAAATCGGCCACCAAGTCTTTCGCCGGATCGAACGGCCGCTTCGAGACCGCGACATTCAGCTCACCATCTTTACGCATCACGTCGACCGAGGGGATCGCGTTTGCCGCCGTTTCCGCTTCGCGGCGCGACCATTGGTCAAGCACCGACTGAATCGCGGGTCGCACATCGAAACTTTCGGCCGGTGTTGGTCCCTCGGCGAGCGCATGATCGGCATAATCCATGGCCGCCACCGCCAACGGAAACAACGGATGGTCGGGCGAGTCGCGCGCGGACATTATTTCGCGGGCCAAACGCTGGGCCGGCGATTCAGATTCCTCGGCCAGCGGGCGTTGTTTCGCGTCCGTCGCTGCACCAGCGGTCGTCTCAGCGGCGGTATCGCCCACATGAGGCGAGTTCCCTTCTAACGATGTGGATCGCACGGCGGGAATCTGCTCGACCGCTTTGACGAGCAGGTCGGGTAAATCGCGTAGCCGCTGTTCGGTCAGCTCTGCGTAGCCGGCCGCCAGACGTGGTCCGTACTCGCCGTGAAGCCGTGTCAATTCGTGAAACGCCGCATGCTGTGCCATGGGATCGGCAACGTCGGCCAAGCGGTAGCTGCTGCTCTGTAAAAAGCCGCACAGGGCGTAATAATCCGCCGTGGTCAGGGCGTCGAACTTATGGTCGTGGCAGCGGGTACAACCCATCGTCAGAGCGAGAAACGCTTTGCCGAACACGCCGATCTTGTTGGCCATGCGATCGGCTTCGTCGCCACGAATGTCGACCGGGCTGTGCGTCGCTTCGCCCAGATGCCAGAAGCCGGTTCCTTGAATCGACTGATTGGTATGCGTGAGTGGATCGACGCGTGGAGGCTGCATCAAATCGCCGGCGATGTGCTCCATGACAAAGCGGTCATAAGGCACGTTCGCGGCGATCGCGCGAATGACATAGTCTCGATATCGCCACGCCTCGGGAATGCCGAAATCCTGCTCATGCCCCTTGGTCTCGGCGAAGCGCACTAGATCAAGCCAGTATTGTGCCCAGTGTTCGGCGTAGGCCGGGTCCGCGAGAAACCGGTCGACGATGCGTTTATAGGCGTCCGGGCTTTGGTCGGCCAGAAAGGCTTTCACCTCATCGGGCGTGGGCGGCAAGCCACGCAAATCAAACGAAAGTCGCCGCAACCACGTTGCTCGTTCGACATCGGAGGCCGGCCGCAGGTGCGCGCTTTCGAGCCGCGCGAGGATGAAACGGTCGAGACCATCGAGCGGCCAAGCGGTGTCTTCGACCGAGGGCAACCCCGGGCGTTCAATCGGCCGCCACGACCAATGTTTCGCTTTGCGTCGGGCAAGATCGAAAC
>Ga0114931_10004403_pt1 | contig 17567 bp, 26 predicted proteins | sample 2SBtaG_FD_89579 | JGI IMG/M metagenome (GOLD analysis project Ga0114931, IMG submission 89579) | Deep subsurface microbial communities from Kolumbo volcano to uncover new lineages of life (NeLLi) - 2SBTROV14_V59a metaG | ecosystem: Environmental > Aquatic > Marine > Volcanic | place: Kolumbo...
CTTTTACCGATAAAGGCGCTGTTTTTACTGAAGATAATGAAGGACATGGCCCTACTTTTGTCGTATAATATACAGAGACAACGACGAAGGCCCAAGCCGACGTTAAAGCGATGAGTTGCCGCTCAGGGGGCATGAGTCGGATAAATGACCTCGGTCATTTGGGCGAAGTTGTTGTTGTTGATCAGATAAACATGCCCCCTTAAAACCAACTCTACTCCATAGGTGGAGCAGATCAAAGGAAGCAGTATGCAGAAAGTAAACGTGCTGGAAGGAAACTGGACGGGGAGTCTATACTCGAAATATGTGCGCCCCCAGTTTCAGTGTGAAAACCTGCCGCTGCTCAAGCATCACGAATTACCCCTAACTCATTTACACGACAATGAGTTCTGGGGTAATTTACGTTCGGCTCCTCCAACTATAGTATCGCTGGATTATAGACATTGGTATTATGACGAAGATACTTTTGTTGTGTATGCAAATAGAGTTGCATCAATTCCCTTGAAATTGGTCTGTTTATTTGACAGCCCCCTCGGCTACGAGAGACCGATGTCAATGCCATTGAAAGATTTTCAAAAATGTATGTCTGAGAGGACAAAAACGTTTGTCAACATAGTCAAAGGCAGACAGCCCACTGCGACAATACTCTCACCGGCAATACGTGTAATTAACCCAGAGATACAGAATATTCTGCTAGATTATCTGATGCACCATAGATCGTATTTTGACGGCTACGCGGTACATTGTTGTACGGAGACCACGGATCATTCATTAGGTGCTTTGACTGGATTCCTCAACCAAGTGCTTACTATTCTGCATAAACCAGTCTGGGTTACTCGATGGGCCGTACCTTCTTGTGATGAGAAGATAGAAAGTTCCAAAATAATAAACCCTTCTAACTGGTCGCCTCTATCTACTAAGTTGGCGGGATTAAAACTTAAGACAGCATATTCAACAATTAACGAAGTTGCTCCCGATTGTAAATGGTTCTTTGTTGGTACTGGGAAGGATATTTATCATCCTCACAAGACAGTGCCGACTTGGGAAAGTGCCGCCCCTTACAGAGCAGACTTTCCTAAAGGCAATTGGGAAGCACATCATTTTCTTGGCCTAGTAGATTACGCTGGTAACTTGAAGTCCGAAGTTATAGACGCTTTCTTAAGCATTGCAAAATGATCCCTGACACTTCAAACGTATTATTGAGATTTTCGATTGGCAAACAAGACACTGTGGCTCTCTCGGAATATGATGAAGCACGGTTCTTAGATTTCTTGTGGCTCGCCAAATTATCAATAGTTTCCTTTCAGAAATGGTTTCCCAAAGCTCGGTTCGTGATGCTATTCAATGGTAATGGCTATGGAGAGTTTTGTGATACCTTCAACTCAATATCACCAGACCTACGTTTCCCTATCGAGTATGTAAACCAGAAAGAAATGCTGAAAGGCGAGATAGAGAATCCCTATCACTTTTATCCTGCGGGTGTTTGGTGGAAGTGGGTGCCTTTTAGACTCGACAATGATAAGTGCGAGATTGCCATTGATACGGACATCCTTTGTTTATCTCAGCCAGACACTTGGTATGAATGGCTTGAACGAGACGAAGAAATCATCATTGCACCTGAGAGATATGAAAAAGTTGCCATCAATACGACTGGTGATTTCCACGATCATCCATTATTGGTGGGTAAACAACCATTCAATTGCGGGATAGTCGGGCAACGAGCAGGAGTGAATTTTGATGACCGGTTCTTTGAGGTAACCCGGTCTGTTGAATTTGGGCATACCCATAATTCCCTCTTCATCACAGAGCAGGGGGCCATCAACTTATGGATTCGGTCTTTAGAGATTGAAGGAGTTCGGCATTATTGTCTGGACTTTGGCAAGAATGCTTGGGTGCGTGACTTTATATACTTCCTTCACCGTGGAGTTCGAGTCGAAACTCTACATGCTGTGACTTGGCACAAGAAAATTGCAAAAGGGTTGAAAGAGGTATTTGAAGCGCGTATAATAGACGGTAGATATGACGATACAGATTTCTTGGAGGCTATACTTAAAGAGGGCCTCAATTTGGAATTTATCCCCAAGCATGTTCTGGGACGACAGTTGGCTGATGGGCAATTAGACAACGAGATTCTCATCCCGAAAACAAGCTTCTAACTTGACTTTATTTAGATTCGGACGTATAATCTGACTGAGAATTACCAGTTTTTGGGTATGGAGGCTATTGATATGTCAGAAAATGCAACCCCAGTCCACGAAGAGATGTTCAAAACACTGTTGCGGACGCCTCACCGTAAAGTCGATGAGGTGCTTGCAATGCATCGAGAGCAGTTTGAATGCGATCCCAACTTCTATGGTAAGGCAGCGGCCTATGCCGTCGTGGGCGGGAATTGCGCGGTCCGTGACATCAACGAAGTGTTCATCACCATGATGCTTGCTTCGCCATACAAAGAGCATCAGGAAGCTGGATATGTGATGTTTCAGTCTCTGCCGCCATACCAAGCCGCTCGGGTTGCTCGATACTTCACCGGCTATGATGAAGTTGTGAAGGTTCATTCCTATGACCCTAAGCCAGTCAATGGTCACGGCGTCACTTGGGAGCGGGCTCGCTACAGCAGCAACCACCCGAATGAGGCGTTGCGTGGAAAGGTCAAGGTTGCTCAGACAGTTATGCTGGGCAAAGGGAGTAAGTTGCGCGCTGCCCTGTTGAAGAAGAAGAAAGTCTCCGCTTCTATCAAAGAGATCAAGGTAGAAGAGTGGGTTGCACATCACGCTTGCCTGAACAATCGCAACTTCAAGGGGGCGCTGCGCTCGGCGGCACGGTCGTATCTGCGGTTCCGTGAGCAGAACCCACGATTACTAGAGGGGGCGCTGATTCGTGGTCACAAGTACATGAAACAGTTTTACGCCCGCACTCACATGATTCCTATGGGTGATGAAAACAGTTGGGTTAACCGTTTTCTGTGGAAGGGTGAGATTCCTGAAGGGGAAGATGGTCAGCGTTTGGCTGCGTTGAAGATGTTGCAGCAAGAATCAGACCCAACTAAGCAGGCCGAGATTATTGTTTAGAACAAGTTGCCGTATACTTCGGTGACTTCGGTTCTGAGCAACATTACACCTAGTGTATTGGTGGCAATTATCAACTCAATGTCGCCTCAAGAGTTGATGTCGTCTCTCGGCGGATTGAAGCGTCGGGGAGCCTTTGGTCACCCTGACATCAAAAAGTTGATCGACTCGAAATTGCAGAAGGCGAAGAAGACAGACAAAGTTCGTATCGATGCTTTGAAGGGAGCCAAGGCTGCTAAGTCTGTAGTAGGTCTGGATGCAGAGACAGCGAAGATCGTTTCTGAGGTTACAGACTCTCAGCTTAAGAAACATGGTAATGTTTTGCTCAAGACTGCTCTCCTGATCGATAAGTCAAGTTCGATGGCTGACGCAATCGAGTTGGGCAAGCAGTTGGCGGCATCTATCGCACAGGCATGCCGGGCAGAGAATCCGCCCATCGTATATCTGTTCGACAATATGCCAACTCTAGTTGAGTGGAAAGATTCGGACGGTGATATTACTGCCAAGTCGGCGTGGGATAAGAAGTTGGAGATGTTCCGTGCTGTTGGTGGTACAACGCCATCCACTGTAATTCGGGCTCTTTCCTCGAAAGGTACTGATATCGAGCAGATCGTGTTGGTGACTGACGAAGGTGAGTTGAACGAAGGTGCATTTGCGGCTCAGTTGAAGGATTACGAAGCGAAGATCGGTCACCAAGTTAACGTCGTGATCGTTCGTATCGGTCGTAACCGTACTAACCGCATGGAAAGGTCTCTGAAAGCCAAGCATGTGGAGACTCAAGTTATGCTTTGCGATAGTATTGACTCAGTTTCGATCCCGAACTTGATTAACTTGCTGTCGCAGAAGAGTATCTTTGACCTTGTACTCGACATTTTGGCTTTGGAACTTCCCAATCGTGCTGAGTGGGACGAGAAGAATCTGACGAACCGACAGGCGGCTGTTGCCTAATGTTATGTCACAGTTGAATAGGTACACTCGGCTTGTCATCCGTGGGTCTAAATATAACGGAGAACAAGTATGAGTAAGACCCATATTCCAGAGCTTCCCTGTGAAGCGACGGTACGTAGAGTTTTTGGTAATCAGTGGAGAAGCCTGAACGATCAGGATCGGGATGGTGTTTGGGGCGTAGCAATTGTACGCAGCGTGCTCGACGGCGTAAAACCTGACTTGGTGGAATTGGCACTTCACCTCGGAGTTGACCGAGAGGTACTTCGACGGGCCTACAAACGACTGAGTATGAATGGCGTGTTTCATCACGATATGGTTTATGATGATCGTCCTGTCCTAGACAGTGGTGACATTCATGCGTGGTGCTATTATGCCGGGTATGCTTCGGGGCACGTTGGCAGATGGGGAGGCGCTAAGTATGATGCGTTCGCATAACGACTTGATAGATTGTCTCCTTATGTTGGAATAATATCATGGAAGCAAAAGAGCTTCTAAAACAGATGGTAGAAAAGGAGAGGAACTTTCGTACTCGGGAGTTCCTTGCTCCTTATACTGAAGGTTTGAAGACGGCCATTGTTAAGTTTGATGGTGTCAATTACCCGTTCCGTATTACAAGTTTTCACGGGTCTGGTATTGGAATATTCCAACCTATAGACCACTCATGCGCGAAATATGTAAAGGATGCTGATTGGGAAATTGCTCGTGCTTATCTGGATTTGCTACCCCACTTGCATCTCATTCTGGCTTACGAAAGTGATAAAGGATGGATTGCGTATCCGATGAATATTGAGAGTACTCAAAAGCGATTCGCTTTGAATGGCGAGGTTCTTGTTAAGGGGGTGACTGACGCAGAGCGATTTGACGTGGTGACTGCTCGATTTGATGGTGTAAACTTCTGGTTTGATGATATCTTTGATGGTGCAGATATGATTAAGTCGGAGTCGATGCGTGAAGCATTCAATCCTAACCTGCCTATCAGTCAAATGCGTAAGAAGTTTGATGGCATCAAGGGGCGAACTCCAGAGGATCGTACTGCATTCGAGACGGCAATTGTGTCTTGGCATCGTTTCCGCCGAGTTACTACCGAAGAGCGTATCAAGAAGATGTTGTCTAGCGGTGGTGGTAAGTTGGTCAAGTACGTGGTACGTGGTGCCAACATCGAGTTTAATTGGAAGTCGAAGGCAAATGAGTCTTATAGTTCGGTTGTGAAGAAAGATTCACTTGATGTTGTTGTAGCAGGCATCTGCTTGGACGGTGAGGATGAGAAGTTCCACGGAAAAGATTTGCCGTTCCTGGTTACCAGAGGTGAAGCAGGTGGCTTGATCTATCGCACTCATAATCCGCGTACAGTGGATTGGAATAATTTGGATATCGATTCTGAACCTGAAGATGCGTAAATTCTATCGTCTAAATGAAGCGGCAGAGCAACTTGGTATTAGCGAGGACGATATCAAGTTGCTTGTGCGCGATGGTGGATTGAACGAATTTTGTAATGGAGGTTATACGACTTTCAGAGTTGAAGAAATCAAGGAATTAATTCCCAAGCGAATCACAAACGGCAGAGATCATCATCAAAAAGAAGAGAATGGGTTGGTGATTAATAAGAAAGCCAAACGGTTGACTTACCGCACCAATGCCGAGCGTGGCGCTGGAGTAGTCGTTGATATTGGAGTGGATAATGAGGACAATTTGAGCCCAATCAAGATAGTGATTAAATGCTGTCCTCAATTGAGCTTGATTTCCCGCATCAAAGATGCTATACTCACGATGCTGGGGTACGATACGGTATATAACATTAATGTCAGTGCCGAGACTGTTTTAGCCGTACAGAAGGAGTTGCAGAATGCTGGACAAGATAATTGAAGTTGAACCGATAGTCGAAGAATTCCATAGTGCAAAGAATTTTCGTGAGCAGATTGCCGTGTTGTGGCCTGGAGCATTGAAAGAGGACACTCTACAAGTCCATAAGACGCTCGGAGCAGTCTGCCAGGCTGGTCTTGCGAGCTTTGATGAAGAGAACCCCGGTGAAGGCACTTGGGAGAGTTGGCAGAATGCTGATGCCTATATTACTGCCGGAGCGGTTGGTTTTTACCATACACATCCCCAGGGATTTTGCTATTTCAGTGGACAGGACTTTAGTTTCATTGAAGGATTGGCGCAGGCTAATGGACGGAAATACATCTGGCATTTGATGCAGCCGTTTGGCAAGGCATATGCTTATTGTCTCTGCGCCCACATGAGGCCGAGAGGTCATGTAATTATTTACCAGTTGGGCAAGGTATTTGCAGAGCCATCGGATACTATTTTGTCTTTGTCAACGCCACCAAAATGGGAAAATCACTCGGCTAGTGTGTCGATTGTACATTTGGAGAAATAATGTCCGAACATCTCGCACATGAAGCGGCATATCGAGGCAACATGAACGTCTTGGAACAGCGCGCTGCCAAGAAGGTAGTCATCATGGGTGCGGGTGCTCTTGGTTCTTTCTTGACAGATTTGATGGCTCGCCAAGGCTACGATAGTATCACTGTTGTAGATCGTGCCAAGGTTGATCGGTCTGACTTCGGCACTCAAAACTATGGCAAGTCCGATATTGGGCGAGCCAAAGCTCTCCAGTGTGCTCAAGGCATTATGAAGCGCATCGGGGTCAAGGTTCGGTCGTTGGTGAAGGAAGTTAAGGCAAGCAACATCCGTCCGATCCTCAAGGATGCCGACCTAGTAATCGATTTGTTTGACAATCCATCGAGCCGCATGGACATTAAAGAGGCTTGTGCTGCTCAAGATATTCCATGTTTGCATGCTGGGATGGCAGCTATTGGGTACTTTGAAGCAGTCTGGAATGATAACTATCGCATTCCTGACAGTGATGCTGATGATGGTTTGAATGCGCCGTGCGATTATCCGCTGGCATCTAATCTTGTGATGCTGTGCGTGGGTGCAGTATCGGAAGTAGTAAACCGGTTCGTAGATGAAGAGAAGAAGATCGAGGTTGACTTCTGGCTAAGTAAAATGAAAATGAGAGAAATATAATGGTTTATGCTGACATACGAGTTTACGCCCAGTGTGAAGAAGATTTGCAGAGTTTTATAAATTTATGTGCTATTGCTCAAGGAGCAGGTGAACAGGGTCATTGCCGACCGATAAAGGTCGTAGTCGATGGTGATGGCAGTGGCCAATACAAGTTTGAATCGATTGACCCTAATGGTAAGCGAGAGCCTTTCCTGTCCAATACTGTGTGGAAAGAGGAAGATTCACTCTGGCTGGGGGAGTAGGTATAATTAACTGTGGATTATAAAATAAGCAGGCCGAGTTGGGATGATTGGTTAATGGGGATGTGCTTTTGGGTGTCCTTACGATCCCCTGACCCGGCGACAAAACATGGAGCAATACTCTGTAACGAACGGCATCAAATATTGGGGGTCGGATATAATGCGTTTCCAAGAGGTTGTAAGGACTCTGAAATGCCACTATCTAGGCCAGAAAAATATGATGTAATAGTTCATGCAGAAGAAAACTGTTTGTTGAACAGTCAGAATTTGTTATTACATTCTGGTCTTGTTATGTACATTACAGGGTTTCCATGCTCTAGATGTTTCGTGAAGATAATGCAATGTAATATAAAAAAGATCGTTTATGGGCCTCTATCTTCTGTGTGTGTGCCAGATAAACAGATCGAGATCGTTAACACTCTAGCCAGAGAAGCAGGAATTCAACTGCAAGAATATCGAGGTAGTTTTTCGTGCCTGAAAAATATAGATTTATTCAAAGGATTATTATCATTTTCTTCCGAATGATGTGATAAAGGAGAAAATGATGCCACAAAGACATCGATTTGACGGAAGAATGCTTAGTTTAATCAAATTAAGCAAAATTGAGGTTGATTCAGAACGAGGGTTCGTATATGGGAGCAGCAGGAACATTGATGGGGTAAGAAGGAGGATCGGATTTTTGGATAAGAACGGGGACCATTTGTTTTCCCATAAATGGAATGGCAAATGTTTTACGTACTATGTTTGTAGAGCTGTCTGGATTTCTGCCAAAGGGACAATAGACGATAACATGGTTGTGGCCCATAAAAACAAAAATAAGAATGATAATCGATTATGTAATTTAGCCTTGATCGAATACCAAGGGAAGCAGTTTACCCCTCACCCGTGGTCACAAGATGAGATGAAATGGTTGTGTGAGAATTTTAAGACGAAAAGCTTGAGCGAACTTTCTAAAGAATGTGGAAGATCAATAAAAGCAGTGAGACATAAAATCAAGTCAGTAGGAATTCCGCAAAAAAGAGGGAGGAATAAAAATTGGACAAGTTCCGAAGAAGAGTTGTTAATTAAATTATATAAAGAGAAAAAATCGATTCAAGAAATATCGGATACCATAGGGAGGTCACAAAATTCTGTGCGATTGCATGCGGGTAAATTAAATATGTTTCGTAGTGATAGACACTTACAGGATCATTTCCGAAGCTCTGATTTTTATAATTCCCTCAAAAGAACATTAGCAAAAAAAACATCGCGGTCGGAGTGTTGCTTGTGTGGATACAATAAATATATAGAATTACATCATTTGGACGGTGATAACCAGAATCACCATATAAGTAATATTGCATCGTTATGTGGGAATTGTCATAATGAGGTAGAACACGGAGAGCACCAAAACAGGATGTTGTACTGTATTTGGTGGAGGGTTTACTCGGATGGGGCTTCCTCTCCAAGAATGGACAACAAAATACATTTGAAAGGGTGGCAATGATACGAAAGAAAGCAAAACGGTTGATCGATAGCCGATATCTTAAGATTCTCTCAGTTAAGAAAGATGATTTGAAGGATGCTTTAGTCCTGATTATATTAGACGAGAACAGGTACGGTCGTGCAGACAAGATGAACTTGCGTCAAATTGCAGAGCAGATACAAAACATTGAACCCAAGAGTGACTATTTCCCAGTGACGAAAAATATGAGCGTTCATATCTATGACAAAGCCTCGTTCAAGAACCGTGACATAGTAGTGACCATCAAAAGTGATCCACACGTTTCTGATGCACAAATTGAAGATGAAGTTTCCAAGGCATTTGATGATGCAAGAAGTATTAGTTTTGTCCACGGAGATGTATCTGTCGATAGGAGCTAGATATGATGATTGATGTTGAAAAAATGAACTTGGATTTGAAGGAAGGCAAAGCATTCTATTCTACTCCCTTTGACATGCTTACTGCCGAGCAGCTTGCAAAAGCATATGCTTGGGCATTGTATAAGTTTGGTGAGAGTGTGCAGAGTAGAACTGTCCTAGATTCTATTTGTGACAAAGGTGAAGAACTGAATAACTACTTGAAGTCTGTTGCTGAAGAGCCATATACTGAGGATTATGTGGCAACTTTGAATACCCAGATCGATGATCTAGAAAATGAAGTAGCAAACCTGAACTCTGAACTTAACATGCATGGATCAAAACTATGAAACTGGTAGAACCTAAGACCTTCCTGATAGCTTATACTAAACTTGACAATGAAGCAATTGAGGCTTGGCTGGATTTAGTCGGTGGGCTCAAAGCTCTCGATCATGTCTCTGGTGACGATGGTGAGAAGTTAATTGAATTCGCAGGTCGCAATTGCTATCGCAGTTTTGATGTTGGTATTAATCCCAACATTAGCAAGGTGCGTACTGACAGTGAGGCATATCACAAAAACATACTCAACAGTGCTCATGGCTCTGTCTTAGAGCACACTACTTGCACCTTTGCCTTTGAGAACGTTTCCCGAGTATTTACGCACGAAGTAGTGCGGCATCGAGCTGGAATGGCTTTTTCTCAAGTCAGTCTCAGGTATTTCCGTCTGGACGATCTCGCTTTTTGGATTCCTGACATCATTGCTGACAACTCAGAGGCGATGAAAGTCTTTGAGGAAGTGATTAAGAAGTGCGAATGGGGACAAAAAGAGCTTGCTCGTATTTACGACATCGAGAACATGAAGAACTTCAATCAGAAGAAGCAACTCACTTCAGCATTCCGACGTATTGCCCCTATCGGTTTAGCCACAGGTATCACAACGACATTCAACTTGCGAGCCTTGCGTTGGGTTATACAAATGAGGACTTCTGAGCATGCCGAGGTGGAAATCCGCAAAGTCTTTTGTGAAGTGTACAACATTGCGCGAGAGAAGTATCCATTCTTATTCCAAGATTTTGAAACTAGGGATACTGGAGATGGACTCTTTGAGGCAAAACCTTCACATGCGAAGGTATGACAATGGAATGTGGTCCACTAGATAATCTATTTGTGCGAGACTGGGTGGCAGCCGCTGTGCAAGACAACTCACTCAAAATCACTGACTGTATCTTAAAGCAGGATTGCAAATTCTGGCAGAAGGATGATGAGTCTGCGGACCAGATTGCTGACTGTCTAATTGAACACGTTGATATTACAGAGTGGACTGAAGACGAATTTGAATATGCAGTGCGGGTCGTGAATTATTTCTGCTGCCTCAAATTTGCATATACCAATGGTTTATTGAAAGAAGATACCGAGGGTTATATCAGAGTGCCCGACCAATGGAAACATGATTTGTTGATGGATAAATTTGAAGGAGATATCGATGAGATCAGGGATAGTAACTCAGGATAGCGAAGTGTGGCAAGGTCACCCTGACGTGGCATACTTTAATGAACGTATTTACGTTGTTTGGCGAGAATCCGACAGGCATTTAACAGATGGTGGCACATCCATTAAGGTAGTGCATGGCTCTATTTTCGATCATGAGGAGGGTGACGCATCTTTGAGTTACCTCACAGAGCCAGAGTCTATCGCATCCAGCCCACATCGACTTAACTGTCCACGTCTGAGTGTTATAGGGGACGCCCTTTACATGATCTGTGATGAGATTTTGGGTGGTGATGACTTTATGGGTACTGAGGTTAAAGAATCCAGCACCCGAGTATTCCTCTGGAAAACTGAAGATGGCAGAACGTGGAACGGGCCTTTTCACACGAGTGTTAGAGGTATCGTACCGGATAGGATTTGTCAATTCAACAATGCCTATCTGATGGCTACTCACACAGGTAAGACATCGAATCAAACTCAGTTTGGGTTTATGCAGATGGATAAACCAGAAGCCAAAGTGTATTTAGCACAAAACGTCTGGAAGACTACAGATTTGCAAAGTGGTAACTGGGTGAAGTATAATCTTGCAGATGATCCAGAATTGAACCTATGTGAAGCCTCCATCACAGTTACTCCTGAAGGTCAACTGCTTTGCCTGATGCGTGAAAATTCCCAGAAGGGGTTGCCTGCCTTCTGCTCGGTCTCAGAAAATGGAAGCCAGTGGATTAAACCTACTGCCACAAGGTTATTTGGTTGTCACCGCCCCGTTACTGGCTTCCTGAAATCAGGTAGGCTCTTCACGACTTACAGAGAAGCCTCGCATGTGTTCAGCAAGAGGTATTGGGCCAGGAATACGTTTGCTCATCTCTGCGATTTCGATGCTCTCGATTTGAATAAAGGTATCATTCTGCCATTAGATCATGACCGCAGTGAGTACCCTGATGGCGGATATACTGGTTGGGTTCAACTGCCAGACGAGCGGATCGTGGTAGTCAACTACATCACTGATGACGCTCCATATACAGCTCAGGGTGGGCCGAAGCCATATATCAAGTGGTACATCTTAACTGAGTCAGATTTTTGCAAACAGGAGTAACAAATGGACGACAGACTTTATAGGTAAGTGACAAGAATTAGACCGAGCGCTTGATGATTCACCCAACGCCAAGTACTGGGAACAAGTTTGTAATGGCATGTGGATGCGGGCCGCACTCCTAACCTATGTATTTGGAATTGACTCCCAAGTGATTAGCTATTATCACGACGAATACATGCGGTAAAAATTTGAGATTTTCTCGTCAGCTCGGTACAGATGGGGTATAATAATGCGTTGCTAGTGGTAGCAAACAGAATACGCGATGACTTGTATTTTTTGGAGAATAATATGAACAAGAATCGGAAAAAGAAATCCAGTCCAAAAGTAAAGACAGCTGGTATGGTAAAGCCTAAGCGGGCAACTCGAAGAATTGTAAATACTAAGCGACATACAACCGGTTATGTTGTTGGTGGCGAGCAACTGAGCGTAGCTCAGGCACGGACGATGGCTCGACGTGGGCAAATTGCCAATGTCCGAGTTGTTGGTAAGCACATTCAGGCGGTTCCTGGCAAGCAGCGATTGACCGATCTGCCGGTGGTGCTCAAGTAGACAGGTGGGGGAATACTCCTTTATGATGTGATATACAAATAATAGTTATGGATGGACGCTGTTCTTGCGTGGCCAAACTAATATTGTTAGAAATAATTTAGAACCCTTCTCCATCGAGTTAGAGCCCATTCCAAACGTTTTTGGTCTGGGCTCTTTCCTTTTTACTGTTTGAGGCGTATAATGGGGTATTCAAAGTATCTGGTAGAATTTGATCTCAATTGATGGAGTGATCTGTGGCAAAGAATATCGTGATAATTGAAAGCCCCGGCAAAGTCAAGAAATTCAATCAATGCCTTGGAAAAGGATATTCTGTATTTAGCACATATGGCCATTGTGTTGATCTGCCTGTGAAGAAGATCGGGGTTGCTGTCAAGAAGAATTTTGCTCCCACTTGGGAGATCAAAGACGATAGTGAAGCGACTGTCAAAACCCTCCAGAAAGCCTGTAAAAACGCAGATAATGTCTATCTAATGACAGATGAGGACAGAGAGGGCGAAGCGATTGCATGGCATATATACGAAAGGATCAAAGAGGACTGCAAAGGCCAGATTTTCAGAGCATCCACCAACCAGATCACCAAATCGGGTATCCAGAATGCCCTTGATAATGCAGGTAAGCTAGATCAAAAGAAGATAAGTGCCTACTTGGCTCGACGTATCCTTGACCGACTGGCAGGATACAAGACTTCCTTCCTGACTCAGCAAGCAACAGGTGGAAGATCGGCTGGTCGAGTGCAAAGCGTTGTTCTGCGTATTATAGTGGATCGTGAAGTCGAGATTGTTCACTTTCAGCCTGTCGAGTATTGGGTTTTGACAGCGCATTTACTTACGAAGAAAGGTGGCAAATATACGGCAGTCCTGACTGAGAAGGTCAAAGTTCCTGACGAAAAGACTGCCACGAAGATTTATAATGCATGCATGAAGGCGACTCCGAAGGTTAAGAGCGTTGAAGCCAAAGAAGTCAACATCAAGCCGTATGCTCCTTTCACCACGATGCCAATGGTATCGACAGCAAGTTCGCTCTTTGGGTGGTCCGCCAAGAAGGTAATGAGCGTAGCTCAGTCTTTGTATACGGCGGGCCGAATCACATATCACCGTACTGACTCTCCCTTTATGGCAGCAGAAGCGGTACAGGAGATCAGGGGCCATATCGGTCACTCGTTTGATCCTGATTACTTGCCAGCTAATCCTTATGTCTATTCGGCAAAAGCAGGAGCACAGGAAGCTCATGAATGTTGCAGGCCCACCAACATAGACGACTCACCCCATCTCAGTGGGGATGGGGCCAAGTTGTACAAGTTGATTTGGAAGCGGGCTGTTGCTTCGCAGATGACTCCTGCCAAAGACAGACGCATCAAGGTCATCACTGACATTGCCAAATACGATTTCATCACCAACGGCAAGATCGAGTTATTTGATGGCTTCCGCAAATGTTGGGATTATGGCAGTTCGGAAGATATGATTCTGCCCGAGTTGAAGAAGGGTGATGAGGTTGTATTGAATGTTCTAGAGAAGGATCAGAAATTTACGAAGCCACCTCCACGGTATACGGACTCCAGCCTTGCCAAGCTATGCGACAAGAATCAAATCACTCGGCCCGCTACAGTGGCGAGCGTATTTAGCACCTTGGAAGCAAGAAAGTATGTTACCAAGAATAAGAACACGTTCCATCCCACTGAAATGGGGATTAACGTTGTTGACTTCCTTAAAGAAGCAGACATGTGCTTCGTAGATGTTGCTTTCACAGCTGAGATGGAGACCCTGCTTGATGAAATACAGGATGGCAAGAAGACCGAAGTCGAAGTCTTGACTGAGTTTTGGGAGAGACTACAGAAGGACATTGAGAACGGCAAGAAGATTAAAGATAAGAACCAAAAAAGTACTTATAAATGCCCCAAATGTGGTGGATTTCTCTTGAAGAAGCACTCTAAATTTGGACCGTTCCTTGTATGTGAGAACTCCAAGAAGCTAACGGCCAAAGAAAAAGAGCAGAATGTAGTACCCCAATGCGATTATCTTGCTAATGTAGGCGAACATGGTGAGCCTGTAGAAAAGGTTGCCAAGGTTAAAGAATATTTAGATTTTAAGTGTAAAAAATGCGGAGGTAAAATGGTCAAGCGCAAATCCAAGTTCGGAGAATTTGGAGGTTGTTCAAATTTTCCTAAGTGCAAGATGACATCGGACCTTGAGGGCAATTTCAAAGACCCCAGCAAGAAGAAGAAAAAGTGGGGGAAAAAGAAATGAGCATTAGACTAAAGATTTATGGAGGGCGTGAGGTAGACGGAGGACCGCTCGCTGACAGGGTTATTAATTGTATTTCGCTTGACATGCTTGTCGAAGATACTGGCCTAGAAGTTAATTATGACGCAGAGTATACAGGTGGATTTACCATAGTTCCATTCAAATCTAAAGAGTTTTTCAAGTTTGATTCAGAATTGGAAGAGGAAGAGTAATGGCGTTTCTACACTGTCATACCCCCAACTGTAATTGGTCGCAGGATGACTTCTGGAGCAAGGACGGATACCATCCTTTCCGCAAAGATATAGTCGATTGGTGGATAGAGTGCATCTTCAAAGAGAAGGTCTACCTAGATAAATTCCTGGCTGAAAGACCCGCCTTTCGACTGGAAAGAACAGCACGGTCGCAAGTACAAAGACTACTATGTATCGGGCCAAGAGCTGGTGGCCTATGAACTCGAAGGTAAAGCCAAATACATCCGAGAGATGCACGTCAAAACGGAAGCGGAGCGGAGTGGAAGCAAGTCAGAGAGACTTGGACCTGCCCTTGGTGCGGTCAAAGCAACCCGGATATAGATTAAAACTCACATCTGAAAACGGTATAATGAAGAAGGTATTGGTAGTTCTGATATTAATAATTGTTGTGCTGCTTTATTTCAGTTAAGGAAAAACCATTGAACAATGTTGATAAATCCAAACTCGCCAGATATGCTATCCAAGCCATAGTTGATACGCACAAAATAGATGCTATGGTCGGCATAGGTAACATTGTTGAAGGAGATGCATCATCTGGCTTGTGCATACGGGTCGGGCTGCACGATTTCGACGTGGATCGGGGTGTCTTTCCGCACTCCAGTGAAGATATCCCTGTGGTGATTGAATTTGTAAATAAGGTTGAAACACAAGATAAAGGAGTTATTCCTTGAAGAGATGTCGCACTCTTGAAGAAGTTATTGAATTCGTCCTGCAACGACACAAGAAGATTCGTGATCGATCTCAGGAAGGCGGAGTGCGTGCGTCATTGATGTGGCGCAAGTCTGATGGAAAGCGCATAGTCTTCAGTGAAATAAACAATTTCCGCATCTTTGACTGGGATGTGTTGCCCGGCAATGCTTTGAGTATCCAGACCATTGCGACTGGCTTTGCATTTCGCGGAAATAAAGAGATACAGCAAACTTCTCGGACTATACTCTCTGACCTGGCAGTCATCAATGTTTATGATTGGGCGGCAGAGTTTTTTAGCGAGAATTCCATTGACTTTGCATATACAATGAATACAGAAGATGCAGATTTCCAACATCTTTATGAGTGGAGTAAAGGTTCTCCTGGTGAATTGCGTGCAACGTGGGTCAATGAAGAGAATGATACCGAGGCAATCCTAAATGGGTTGCACGGCGGTCGCAAGATATTTGTGAAAGATTTGAGCAGCAGAAAAGTGGATATGGACTTTGAGTTGGACCTATGAATTATGAAGCCCCCCTCACAAGCAACTATAAGGATTCAGGCAGAAAAGGTTGATGCCCTTTATGGCATACCGTTTGGCACATTGGTGCGGTGTGAAGTGTGGTCACCAAATAATAATGATATTGTTGTCTTCATGGGTGAACTTGTAACCTCACCCGGTTTGATACAGAAAGTACATGATTACTGTGTAGCCAACAACATTTTAGTTACGCACATCGATGTACAGCATTCGCCTCCGTCAATGGATTATTGGGGTGGTCAGCCTTGCCCAATAGAGGATAAAATTGACGACTGTATTATCAAGAATCAGGCAGTCAAGAATGAGGAAACTAAATTACTGAACAAACATATGAACTTGTACGACAAGAATTATATTTCTGGGAAAGCGGTTGTCAAATCGATGGGGTTAGACTATGATGATCAAGAGATGGCAGCAATAGCAGAACAATGGGCATATGATATACCTCAACCCGCCGCACAATCTAAACTGCCCGTTGGCGAATTGGAGGAGGCACAGCAGAAGATGCCTGTTCTTGATGGCAAGTTAATGTGCAATAAGATAGAAGAAGGGCGCAGTTTTGAAATGGATTTTGAGGAAATATGACTTGACCTCGACCTTGCTTTTGGATATACTAAATTATCATGGCAAAACAAGAGAATTTAACCAAGACTGTGTTTAATTGGGATTACTTTTCACTTTATTTGAGTGGTCCAATTAATTTCGGTCGGGAGTCGGCTGCTAACTGGCGTCGTGATTTGACCGAACGACTCGTGAATATTGGTTTCAAGCCTGGACAAATCTTCGATCCTTGCAAGAAACCACTCGGTAACGCCCTCTTTAACCTAGATGATGAATCTAAGATAATGGAGAAGCATCGCTCTCACCGTGAGTGGAAAGAGTTGATGAATGTAATGGGGCAGATTGTTCACATTGACTTGCGGCTGGTAGACAAGTCGGACCTGATTATTGTTAACCTACCCAAGTATGGACAGGATTTCTTTACCGGGATCGTTGACAAGTTCATGAAGGCTTACCAGCCTATGCTTGACTTCTATGGTACTCTTGGTGCAAACCATCAATGGCTGTCTATCCAGAATAAAGAAGAGATACCTGATATCAAGTATCTCCAGAATATGTACAAAGCGTTCATGGAGTTGCTGGGAGAAGCTGCTGGTCATCGAATACCCACCTACGGGACACTGCATGAGATAGTGGTTGCACACCTTCAACAGAAACCTATCTATGCAGTTTGGGAAGGCGGCAAAGAGAGTTGTAGTGCGTGGCTGATGTATCTGGTAGGTCACAGGAATATCTTTTCCACTATGGATGAGTTGGTGACTCGCCTAGACAACATTGCTAAGGGACGGACAGCATATAGTGCCAAAGAATGGTTGTTACTCGATCTATCTGACCGGGACGCAGAGTCAGATCGTATGGTGGCAGAGGCCAAGTCTAATCCCGAATAGAAAAAACTTTATACCATCAATCAATAGATGGTATAATGAGGTACTGTGATTACCTGAGTTTGCAGAGGAGAATTGAACAATGGCACAAATCAAGCCTGAATGGGAAGTGATTAGCGAATGGGGCACTCTAGTACAAAAGGTGCAAGAGA
>Ga0114931_10004404_pt1 | contig 17567 bp, 14 predicted proteins | sample 2SBtaG_FD_89579 | JGI IMG/M metagenome (GOLD analysis project Ga0114931, IMG submission 89579) | Deep subsurface microbial communities from Kolumbo volcano to uncover new lineages of life (NeLLi) - 2SBTROV14_V59a metaG | ecosystem: Environmental > Aquatic > Marine > Volcanic | place: Kolumbo...
AACACTTAAGGATATCTTTGTGAAGTCATGAATTATTGAAGACTCAATGGCTTGAACACCAGAGCTTACCTGTCCGTCAGTTATTCGAACGTCTTCAGTATTTTGTACACACGGGCCCGCAAGCAGTTTATGTCACGGATGCAATTCTGGTTGCTTTTTTATTAATAATGATCGTTTGCCATTGGCTGATTTTTCAAACAGTTTCATTGTCCTTATCGCCGGGTCAATTGGATGTTATTCAATGGACTCTGAATGTACCACAACCATTTTTTCTATTTGCATTTCGTGAAAGGTGTAGGGAATACCTCCGGTGCCTAATCCGGATTGGCGTAATCCAGCGAAAGGCATCCAGTCAACACGAAAAGCCGTATGATCATTAACCATGACTGCCGATGCATCCAGTCGTCGGCTGGCATAAAATGCTTTGTCAATGTCACACGTGAAAACAGCGGCCTGAAAGGCAAAGGGAAGCGCATTGGCAAGACTGATTGCGCTGTTCACGTCTTCATAGGAATATACGCAAATCACTGGACCAAATATTTCCTGCTGAGATACCCTGACTTCATTCGGTGCGTTATAGATCACCGTGGGCGGATAGCAACTACTTGATATCGCATCACCACCCGCAAGAATGCCTGCTCCGGCATCGCGTGCTTCCACAACCCATTCGTGGACACGGTCAACCTCCCGTTGACGAATCAGCGGGCCCACTTCAGTGTCTTCACTTAGCGGATCACCCACTTTCATTCTCTGCGCTGCATTAGCCAGCCGTTCCGCTACTTCCCTGGCAATACTTTTATGACAGAATACCCTCTGCACAGAAACACACACCTGACCAGCATGATAAAAACCACCCTTGGCCAGAAGAGGAATCGCTTTATCCAGATCGGCGTCCGCCTCAACAATCACCGGCGCAGCACCCCCGTGTTCAAGTGCACAGAGTGCTCCCGGTGCCAGTTTTGAACGCAGCATCCAGCCAACTTTGGCACTGCCAATAAAACTGAAAAATGCCACACGCCGGTCAGTGACTAATGCGGTAGCGACGTCGAGATCATTAACAACCAACGCCTGACACCAACTATCCGGCAACCCTGCTTCGCGCAACAGACTGACAAAGCGATAACACGAAAGTGGTGTGTCCTCGGCAGGTTTTACAATAACCGGATTACCTGCCGCAATGGCCGGTGTAATTTGATGGACAATCAGATTAAGCGGATGATTAAACGCACTGACCGCAACCACCGGCCCAATGGGTTCATGAGACGTGAATGCCAGGCGGTGACCTGAACCTGCATTCCGTTCCATGGGGATTTCCTTTCCCGCACCGGTGCGCAGGCATTCAATGCAACTACGGACACTATCAATGGCGCGCGCAACTTCGACGCGTGAATCCTGCAAGGGCTTACCGCCCTCCCTTGCTGCTTCGAGCGCCAGTGTTTCAGACTGCAATTCCATCAGTTCGGCAGTTTTTCGCAAAACAACAACGCGTTGTTCAACCGACAACCAACGACTTCTATCCCGGAACAAAGCGTGCGCTGTAGAAAGCGCCTTCTCCACTGACTTCTGGTCAGCTGTTTCAATGGTCGCAATGAATTGACCATCGAATGGCGCGTTGACTTCCAGCCTGCTATCGCTGTGTTCCACATCTGGAATCATTAAATCGAAGTGATCTGTCATGGCGTCGTCACCACATCGCCCCAATTCGTTCGTTCCAACATTTCGTTCCGGTTATCATCAGAAATGAAATGTTGACCCTCACGAATCTCCCAACCACCGCCAAGGGCCTTATACATGGCGATCAGGTTCAGCGCGATATTCCCCCGGGTGCTGGTCCACTGGTCTTGTTGTGCGACTAAAGACCGCTCGGTATCAATGACCCGCTGAAAATCCACGGATCCTTCGCGGTATTGCGTGTTGGCAATTTCAGCGGAGCGTTCAGCGGCCTGCGCGCTTGTGGCACGATAAGCGCTTTCCTGTTGTGACCGTACAAATGCCACCATGGCGTCCTCGACCTCCTGATATGCTGTGAGTACGGTATTTCTGTAATTCACCAGGCTTTGCTGCAACTGCGCATCGTGGACGCGAACATTGTTCCTGATGCGGCCATAGTTCAGGATATTCCAGCGAAACGATGGGCCGGCTGAGAAGAACAGACTGTCGGAATCGAACAGGTTACCAGTACTACTACTACCCGTGTCACTGGTCTGGTAACCAATGGACCCGACCAGGGAAAAGCTCGGATAGAGATCCGACTCGGCGACACCCACCAGGGCGCTTTGGCGGGCGGCCAGTTGCTCGGCCTGACGAACATCGGGGCGGCGCCGCAGTAAGTCGGCAGGGACACCTGCCGCCACCTGTACCGGGGCGGCGGGGATTGTTTTCGGTCCACCCAGCATTTTGGCCAGATCTGTCGGTTGCAGACCGAGTATGACACTGAGTCCATTGTTCGCCTGGCGTAATGATTTGAGCAGGTTCGGCACTAATGCCCGGGTATCGGCCAGATTGGAAATTGCCTGCTGGACATCCAGTTCACTGGTGGCACCGGTTTCAAAACGGGCCGTTGCAACCCGCAGACTCTCCTCCTGCAAGGCGATATTCGCCTGTGCCAGGGTGAGGCGTTCTTCCAGAGTGCGAATGGTGACATAGGTACGGGCGATTTCGGCAGTCAGGCTGACCAGGGCATTGTCATAGTCGGCAACTGTTGCCGAGAGGTTGGCCCTGGCAGCTTCGATGCCCCGACGGAAGCGTCCCCAGAAATCCAGCTCCCAGATGGCATCGAAGCCGGCCTGGTAATCACGAAAATTGTCATCGATCGCCGGATTGAAGTTCGGGCTGTTTTCACTCAGGTTAACCGCGCTGACCGAACCACGTGCCTGTTGCAACTGCGGGTAGAGGTTCCCGGTCGCGATCCCCAACTGCGCCCGTTCCTCGAGTATCCGCAGACCGGCAATTTGCAAAGGGAGGTTCTGCCGGTAGGCTTTCTCAATCAGAGTATCGAGTACCGGGTCATTGAAGACCTTCCACCAGTCCGCCCGCTCACGGGGTTCTCCGGATATGGCAGCGTCATCATTATGCCATGCCGGCGACACCGGCGGCGCCGGTTTGATAAAGTCAGGACCAACAAGCGCCGAGCAGCCACTGAGTAACAACCCGAGGATGAGCGCGGCGGCGGGTAGCCACATGGGCGTTTTTTTACATCGATAAACAACCGGGTAAAGAGGCATATTGAGATTATATCCTATTCAAAGTAACCCATTTGTAATGTTCAGTTCATACGATTTCGGAACAACCATCCCGCCAGTGACAGTGTCACGATAGCAATAATCGCCATAGGCCAGTACTGGTTATACAGAAGCCCAAAGGAATCACCTTCCAGGAACACGCCGCGCAGTATCACCATAAAATAACGCATGGGATTGATCCATGTCAGTTGCTGTACGATTTCCGGCATATTGGCAATCGGCGTGGCGAATCCTGACAGAATGACCGCGGGCACCAGGAACAGAAAGGCGCCCAGGATACCTTGCTGCTGAGTGACGGCGAGCGAGGAAATCATCAGACCGATACCAACCGCGGAGAGCAGGAAGAAAAACAGACCCAGATACAAGGCACCAAGGCTGCCGCGCAGCGGCACTTCGAACCAGAAAATTACCACCAGCAGAATGAAACTGCCCTCGATCAGACCAATCAAAATACCGGGGATGGACTTACCTGCCAGAATTTCTACCGGCCGCATCGGCGTTACCAGTAACTGATCAAAGGTCCCTGCCTCACGCTCACGGGCAACGGATAAACCGGTGACGATGGTGGTAATCACTAATGACAACAAACCCACAATACCCGGCACAATAAACCAGCGTGACACCAGGTTTTCGTTGTACCAGGGACGTATCTGCAAACTGGCAGGTGGACCAGGCAAACCATTCTGTCGGGACCAGTCGATATTGAAATCGGTAAGAATCGTACGCAGGTAGCCCAGTGCCAGCAACGCGGTGTTGGAGTTACGGCCATCAACAATCAGCTGCACGGACGCCGTTTTTCCACGCTTGAGGTATTCGCTAAACTGTGGTCCAAGGTGCAACACCATCAGTGCACCTTTGTTATCGATTAACGGCGCGATCTGTGCGTCGTGATCGAGATGCCCCACGATGTCGAAGTGCACCGAACCGGTCAATCGTGCGACAAGTTCGCGGGACGGCGCACTGCGGTCTTCATTGTAGACAGCCACAGGGATGTTATCCAGATCGAAGGTCGCGGCATAACCAAAAACAAGTAACTGGGCAATAGGCGGGCCGATGAGCACAACGCGACTTTTCTTGTCTTTGAGTATCGCCAGCAATTCCTTGACAGCCAGCGCGACAATGCGGCGCAGTGTATTCATGCATCCAGCCGCTTGTGCATCTTGCGCCGCGCAAGTCCAAGAAAAATAATCATCATCACCGCCAACGCAGCGCTGTTGCTCAACACTATTGGCCAGATGTCACCGGCCATAAACAGCGTCTGCAAAATCGCCACATAATAACGGGCAGGAATGATGTAGGTAATGGCCTGAATCGCTTCAGGCATGGAACTGATCTGGAAAATGAAACCGGACAGGATAAATGCTGGCAGAAAAGTAATGATGATCGAAATCTGGCCGGCCACGAACTGGTTTTTGGCAACAACTGAAATCAGTAACCCCATCCCCAGCGCCACCAACATGAACAGCGCCGAGGCCGCCGTCAACACCCAGAACGATCCGCGTAGCGGCACGTCGAACAACCACAGTGCCATCGCCACGCTTAGCAGCATACCGCCCATACCTAGAACAAAATAGGGCACCAGCTTGCCGATCACCAGCTCGCCGATGCGTATCGGTGTCACCATTAACGCCTCCATGGTGCCCCGCTCCCACTCGCGGGCTACCACCATGGAAGTCAGCATGGCGCCTATCAGTGTCATGATCACGGCGATCAATCCGGGTACCAGGAAGTTACGGCTGCGTACCGCGGCGTTGAACCAGATGCGTGGCTCCAGCGCGACCGGCAGTGACAGCTCAACTCCCTGTGAATGTGCATAACTACCAAGCCAGACCTGCCATACACCCTGGATATACCCTTCGGTAATGCGAGCCTGGTTCGCATCAACACCGTTGACGATCACGCCGATCGGTGCATTACCGTGTGACAGCAACCGCTCACTGAAATCATTGCGCAGCCAGACAATGCCGAACACTTCACGCAGGTCGAAGGACCGTCGTGCCGCCTGGATGCTGTTAAATGATTGCGTCTTGAAATACTCCGAGCGTTGGAATGCCCCGATCAGGCTGGTGGTGTTCGTGTCCGGCTGTTCCACCACCACTGCCAGCGGAATATGCCGCGCATCCAGTGACACGCCGTAACCGAACAGCAACAACAACACTACCGGCATGACGAAGGCAATGGCGATGCTGGACGGGTCGCGCAGAATCTGCAGACTTTCCTTGCGGATCATGCCAATCAGACGCATACGCGCAGACGCAGCAGTCTTCATACCACAACCGCCTTGTCTTTCTCATGGGCCTCGATCAGGCCAATGAAGGCGTCTTCCATGGTCGGGTCCGGGTGCTCGTCACTGCGAAAACGCGCCTTCATGTCCGCTGGTGTCCCTTTGGCCAGCACTTCGCCTTCGGCCATGATCACTAACCGGTCACAATAGTTTGCCTCGTCCATGAAGTGGGTCGTGACCAGGACGGTCACGCCCGATTCGGCCAACGCATTTATACGTTGCCAGAATTCGCGTCGCGCCAACGGGTCGACGCCCGAAGTCGGCTCATCGAGGAACAGGATATCCGGCTCGTGCATAAGCGCAGCCGCCATCGCCAGACGCTGCTTGAAGCCCAATGACAGATCGCTGCTGCTGGCATGGATATAGTCGGCCAGTTCAAACGCTTCCAACGCCCAGGCAATACGCTGTTTGCTGCGCGCGCGATCGAGACCATAAGCGCTGGCAAAAAAACGCAGGTTTTGTAGCACACTGAGATCGACATACAGCGAAAACCGCTGTGCCATGTAACCCAGCCGGCCACGCGCATGCGCCGCAGCATGACGCAGATCGAGCCCGGCCACCTGCACGTCGCCGGACGACACCGGCAACAATCCGCACAGCATACGAAACGTAGTGGTCTTGCCAGCACCATTTGCCCCCAGCAGGCCAAATATTTCGCCACGCTGTACGTTAAAACTGACACTCCTGACTGCGTAGAAGTCACCAAAGCGGCGTTGAAGATCCCGGACTTCAATGACGATGTCACTTTCCGGTGAGGCAGTTACCGCTTGCGGTGTTGCATTGACTGACAGCGTGCCGGTGGACACATGGTCGTTCTTGATCGTGGCAATAAAGGCATCTTCGAAAATTGGTTCGGCTGGTTGTGTGTGCAGTGTATCCTTGTCAGCCGCTACGGCAGAAAGGTCCGGTAATTCCGGGCTTGCCGTGACGATGCGTACCTGTTCGCCCTCGATAATGGCGTCGATAATACCCGGCACGGCACTGAGGCGCGTCTGCAAAGTACGTTTGCCTAGTCCGGCAGCAGCCACGCGGAAGGTTCGCCCGCGCATCGGTTCACTGAAGCTGTCGGGGCTGCCCTGACCCAGAAGCTTGCCCTCATGCATCAGGATAACCTCATCACAACGTTCCGCCTCGTCAAGATACGCGGTACTCATCAGGACACTCATGCCTTGCTCTTTCACCTGCCGGTAAATGATAGCCCATAATTCGCGCCGCGATACCGGGTCAACCCCCACGGTGGGCTCATCCAGCAACAGCAACCGCGGCGGCCGCACAAGGGTACAGGCCAGACCGAGCTTCTGCTTCATGCCCCCGGAAAGACGGCCGGCCAACCGGCGGGTGAACGGTGCCAGACCGGTCATATGCATCAGTTCCTGATACCGTTCAGAACGATCGGCTTTGGCAACTCCTTGCAGGTCGGCGTACAGGTCCAGGTTCTCCTGCACGCTCAGATCATCATACAAACCGAAACGCTGCGGCATGTAGCCGACTGATGATTGAACCTCAAGCGGTTGTTCAACAACGTTGATGCCCAGGGCATGAATGTGCCCCTCATCGGGCCGCAGCAACCCGGCCGCCAGCCGCATGAGTGTGGTCTTGCCGGCACCATCGGGGCCGATAAGGCCGGTCACTTTGCCCGCCTGGATACTGAGGTCAACAGACCTCAGCGCCCTGGCTGCCAGGCCACCGGTGAAAAAAGTCTTGCTGACAGCCTTGAAGACGAGCGCCGCTGCCGCCGTCACTTCAACCGTCCTCCGGTCTCGTGCAATCGGGAGCGGCATGTCCGGGTTCCGGTGCTGGCTGGTCGAGCGGGATAGTCACCGTGGCCGGCATACCCAGGCGCAGCTGATCCTGCGGGTTGCATACATAGATCCTCACCTGATAGACAAGGCGGGTGCGCAGCTCGGAGGTTTCCACATTTTTGGGTGTGAACTCGGCCGTTGGTGAAATAAAACCAATCCAGCCCGGATACGTTTTGTCGGGATAACTGTCCGTGGACACATCGGCCGCCATCCCCGGCACCAGTTTGCCCAGTACGGTTTCTGCAGCGAAGGTCCGCACCCACACCGGATTAGTCAACGCCAGGGTGAATACCGGTGTCTGGGGTGTCGCCATATCACCGGGTTCGAGGATACGGTTGCGAATGATACCGTCAGCCGGTGCATACAGTTTGGTGTCTTTCAATACCTCCAGCGCCAGTGCCAGCTGTGCCTCATCAGCCTTTAACATGGCTCTGGCCTCTTCGATATCTTCCTCCCGCGGCCCTTTGACCGCCAACGCCAGTGCCTCCTCCGCCACTTTGAGATCGGCACGGGCCATATTGAGGCTGGCTTGCGCGTCATCCACGGCCTGTCTGGATGCGGCCTTTTGTTTGTACAAATTCTGTGTGCGTTTGAAAGTGACCTGCGCATCAACCAGCCTGGCCCTGACAGCAGCGACATTCGCCCGTGACTTACGCACCTCTTCCGGTCGGCTGCCGGCTTCCAGCCGGGCGACCACCGCCTTTTGGGCAACCATCCGGGCTTCCGCGGCAGCCTTTTCGGCCTGCACACGCTCCTGATGCAAGGTTGCCAGCAATTGGCCTCCGTGTACCCGGTCACCTTCCTGAACCAGCATTTCTCCAATATGTTCGCTGTTATTGAAAGCCAGATCGACTTCGCGGATATCAACATTCCCGTAAAGCAACAGCCGGTTATCTTCGTGCACATCGCGCATGCTGTAATACCACCAGCCACCACCGACAATACTTGCTACCAATAAAATAATCGGAGCTCTAATGATCTTTTTCTTGTCCATTATTGATTCCCACGTATTCTGATATTCCGGGAACAGTATACGAAATACCAGAAGTGCCGCATTTTAACTAAACGACAACGATGGAGTTTTCGGCATCGCCAACACCCGTGGCAATATATTGGTCCGCCTCCCAGTCGTTTTCCCAAACGGTGCCGTCGTACAGATAGCGAAACTGATAGTTGTGATTCGCGGGCAATTTCAGGGTCAGCTTGAAATCACCTGATTTCTGTTTTTGCATCGGTGACGCCTCAGGATCCCAATGATTGAAATCACCGACCAGAGCAATGTGCGTGGCTGACCGACTGGCTTCTTTCGGAACACGAAAGGTTATTTTGCACAGTGGTTTTGTTTTCAAATAGTGCTTCGATAAACTCATTGATTAATCTCCTTATACTGACTGTTTCCCATGTGTCTTTGAAATAAATGCCTGGTGATTGTGATCTGACTGGTTGAACACTGCTGGTCTGGCTATATGTACTGCGACCTGTTGCTCCTGGCAATGTAGAATTTCACATGCGCGTTCGACATCGCAGCGGTCACCGTAAACAATTAACAAAAACTTCTCCGCCCGAATGACCTTTTCATACCGGGTTATACTCTTCCGGGGTATCCCGATACTGTAAAGTGCGGCACCCAACACTCCGAATCCATCACCGAGAGCAACACCTCCAGGGCCTTTCACCAATCGAGTTACAATAGGCCCGGCAGCCACCAGCGTTCCAAAGCCGGGGACCCAGAAGAATTCCGCACCTGCAAGCCTGTCACACATGCTGTCCCAGAAGGCAGCCTGAAGGCCCAAAAAATGGATACCATCACCTGCGTTATAAAAGCCGATCGGGTGTTCCTCAGTGTGATAGCCCTTGCCAACAAGAGAAACCTGACACAAATCGAAATTCCTGGCCTGCAACTTCATGAGTCCTTGCACCGCTGCCTGATGGCTCTTGTAAATTGAAACACAACTGGTAATTTTGGCCATCGCTATGCTCTTGAATCCAACATACTCAACCCTGACCGGAGTCAGACATCAGCAAACAAAGGTTAATATGGCATAAGGGTGAAGGGAGTGGCTGTCACGCAAGTGACAGCAGATAATGATCAGAATCAGGCGGGCCCAAGGAATTGTTCCTGAAGCCAGAAAAGATAACCAGAGCTTCCTGCTATTGCAACAGGCTCTTGATGATCCGAGGGCATCTTTAAGAGGATGCTTTACTTTTCTTCTTCTCTACCCGGGGTACCGCCTCCTCTGCATAGGCCTTTAGTGTCTCCAGTTCAGTGACCACCGTCTGAAACTTGTGCCTGTGCAGTACCCCTTGCTTGCGCCAATGTTGAAGATGGCGGTTGACGACCTGGCGCACCGAACCCACCATGCGCGCCAGGGACTCATCGTGTAAATCGTGAATGAGGTTCAGGTGATGTTTGTGAACACTGGACTGTGAATGCTCCGGCGCAACATGGCGTAATAAAAGGCGGGCCAATCGTGTCATGGTATCGTGCAACGCCAAATCAGTGGCAAGATCTTCCATCTGGCGCATCTGTTCGCCGAGATAGGGCAAAAAATTCCGGTTGAACTCCGGATGCTGGTCGATCCAATGACGGGCATCAACAATGGGTACCGATATCAAAGCCACATCGTCCAGGGCCACGGGCGCCACTTCGTGAGGATGAGTATTTAACAGCGTGACTATATCAATGCCGTCACCTGGCCCAAGCACGTGCAGTGTGATACTTCTGCCGGTTTCCGGGTTGATGCGCATGACTTCGAGCCGCCCTTCTATCAACAGGTAAAAACGTTCCTGGAACAGGACCGGGTCGAGCTGCACCCCCCGTCGCCAGGTATCACGCCGGAACAGCGCCAGCATGTCATCCAGTATTGCGTCCGCCAGCCCGGCAAACAGCGGCGACCGGGATAACACGCTTTTACAGTAACCGTAATACGCCAGATCTCTTTTCATTTTCCATATCTCCCTGAGGGTTGGAGAGTGATTACTGTAAATAACAGCACAGAGGGGCTTATCGTATCACAGCAAGGTAATACCTCGCCCGGTGATTGGCATGCAACGTAAGTGATAGTTCCCATCCGGGTATTAATCCGTACAATGCAGATCTGTCACACAAATGACAGTCTGCCCGTGACATCTCACGTATCTTGTAATAAACAGGCAAAAACCAGGGGATCAGGTGTGGATTTTAAAGATTATTACAAAATTATGGGCGTCGAGCGCAGTGCTACGCAGGATGAAATCAAACGTGCCTATAGAAAACTGGCGCGAAAGTATCATCCGGACGTCAGCAAGGAATCTGACGCTGAAGAACGCTTCAAGGAAGTCGGCGAAGCCTACGAGGTGCTCAAGGATCCGGAAAAACGTACTGCCTATGACCAGCTCGGCGCGAACTGGAAGGCCGGCCAGGACTTTCGTCCACCGCCGGACTGGGATGCGGGTTTTGAATTCAGCGGCGGTGGTTTCACCAGAGGCGATGCCGCGGCCTACAGTGATTTCTTTGAATCACTGTTTGGCCACGGTTTTGGATCGGCGCAAGCCGGCCATGGACATACCGACTTTCATGCACGTGGTGAAGATCATCATGCCAAGGTGGTAATCGATCTCGAAGACGCCTACAGGGGAGCGACACGGGGTATCACATTGCGGACACCCGCGCTGGATAGTCATGGGCATGTGATCACAAAGGAACGCACACTGAATGTAAAAATTCCGAAAGGTGTCAAACAGGGACAAAGAATCCGCCTGTCCGGGCAAGGCACACCAGGTACAGGTCAGGGGCAAGCCGGTGACCTGTATCTGGAGATAGAATTCAAACCGCATTCCTTATATAAGGTAGAAGCCCGTGATGTTTATCTTGACCTGCCGGTAGCGCCGTGGGAGGCGGCCCTTGGTGCAACAATCAAGGTGCCGACACCCGACGGCCCGGTTGACCTGAAAATTCCGCAAGGGACCACCAACGGACGCAAATTGCGTTTGAAGGCGCGCGGCATCCCCGGCAAACCACCGGGTGATTTCTATGTCGTGCCACAAATCACCTTGCCCCCGGCTGACAGTGACGCCGCCAGGGAGCTGTATCGCAAGATGGAGCGGGAACTGACCTATAACCCGCGTAGCAAACTGGGAGTGTAAACCGTTATGAACGAGAAAACACTGAGTGGTATTTTGCTGGATGAACAAACCGAACTGTCATTGATCGATCTGTGCCATGCCTGCTCCAGTCACGCGGAATGGATTATCGAACTGGTTGAAGAAGGCGTGCTGGAACCGATTGGGCAAAATCATAGCCAATGGCGCTTTTCGGCGATCAGCCTGAAAAGAGCGCGTGCCGCCATGCGTCTGCAACGGGATCTGGGTATTAACCTTGCCGGCGTGGCGCTGGCGCTGGACTTGCTCGACGAAATTGAAGCACTGCGGGCGCGTTTGTGCAAAGCAAGAACCGATAGCGACTGAACCACGCTACGGGTCGTCAGGCCCGACACCGGCAATGACTGTCACACAGGTTGCATCCTTCAATAACAAACTGACATAGTCTGCTGTTACATAATTCCCCGTTGCGATGCAATTGTGATCTTTAAAAGGACGAGCTATGGCCACTTCAGATAACTACATCCGCTGGTTTGAAGAACTCGGGATAGAAGATATCCCGCTGGTGGGTGGCAAGAATGCTTCTCTCGGCGAAATGTACCGGGAGCTGACACCCCAGGGCGTGAAGATACCCAATGGATTTGCCATTACCGCCGGAGCCTATCGCTTCATGCTCGATCAGGCAGGTGCCTGGGATGCCCTGCATGAAGCACTGGATGGACTCGACCCCGATAATGTTAATGACCTCGCACGGCGCGGCGCAAAAGCACGGGACATAGTTTATGGCGCGACATTACCGGAATGTTTACGCGAACAAATTCTGACCGCATTTAATGCGTTAAAAAAACAATACGCAGGTGATATCAGTGTCGCTGTGCGCAGCTCGGCCACCGCTGAGGATTTACCCAACGCCAGCTTCGCCGGGCAGCAGGACACTTATCTTAATATCGAAAGCGATGAGCAATTACTCGACGCCTGTCGGCGCTGTTTCGCCAGCCTGTTTACTGACCGTGCGATTCATTATCGTATTGACCAGGGCTTTGACCAATTCAAGGTGGCGCTATCGATTGGCGTCATGAAGATGGTTCGTTCAGACCTTGCCTCCAGTGGTGTAATGTTTTCGCTCGATACCGAATCCGGGTTTCGTGACGTGGTGTTCATCACCGGCGCTTACGGCCTGGGTGAAAATGTGGTGCAAGGGGCGGTCGACCCGGACGAATTTTATGTACACAAGCCTACTTTTGAACACGGCCATCGGGCCGTGTTACGCCGCACCCTGGGCTCGAAAAAAATCCAGATGCAATATGCCCCCGGTCGCACCCGCGAAGCGACGCGCAATGTGCCGACACCGAAAGAAGACCGGCAACAATTCTGCATCAGTGATGCGGACGTTTTAACACTGGCCGACTACGCCATCAAGGTGGAAAAACATTACAGCAACAAAGCAGGCCATAACAAACCCATGGATATGGAATGGGCGAAGGATGGCATCGACGGTGAACTATATATGGTACAGGCGCGCCCGGAGACGGTTGAGTCACAAGTTTCAGGCCCCACACTGCAAATTTTTCATCTCAAGGAAACCGGTGAAATTCTCGCTCACGGCAATGCCGTGGGCACACGTATTGCGAGTGGTCGCGCGCGACTGATTCGTGATGTCAGCCATCTCGATGAATTTCAGCCCGGTGACGTGCTGGTTGCAGACACAACCACCCCGGACTGGGAGCCGGTCATGAAAATCGCCGCCGCCATTGTCACTAACCGGGGTGGGCGCACCTGCCATGCGGCCATTGTTGCCCGGGAACTGGGCATTCCTGCTGTAGTGGGTTGTGACAATGCCACTCAAATGGTGCCCGATGCCACCCCGGTGACGGTAGATTGTTCACAGGGTGACCGTGGGCGTATCTATGCCGGTAAGCTGGCATTTGAAAAAGAAGTTACCGACCTGGGCACACTGGCACGCCCCGCCACCGACATCATGATCAATTTAGGCAACCCGGATATTGCCTTTAAAACGTCCTTCCTGCCCAATGATGGTATCGGACTGGCACGAATGGAATTCATTATTAATGAATCCATCAAGGCACACCCGATGGCGCTACTGCATCCGGAGCAGGTGCGCGATTCAACTCAGCGCCAACAACTTGATGCCTTGAGTCGAGGTTATGACAGCCCGACTGATTTTTTTATTAAACACTTGTCAGAAGGCGTCGGCACTATCGCTGCCGCCTTCTGGCCCAGGCCGGTCGTAGTGCGTATGTCGGATTTTAAATCCAACGAATATGCCGCTTTGCTGGGTGGGCAATATTTTGAACCAAAAGAAGCCAACCCCATGCTCGGCTTTCGCGGCGCGTCCCGTTACACGCACCCTGACTATGCCGAGGGTTTTGCTCTGGAATGTGCCGCCATGAAACGCGTACGCGAGGACATGGGGCTGACTAATGTAATATTAATGATCCCCTTCTGCCGACGCGTCGAGGAAGGCGAACGGGTGTTGGAGGCCATGGCCGACAATGGACTTGAACGGGGTGAAAACGGTTTACAAGTTTATGTCATGTGCGAAATTCCCAACAATGTGATTCAAATTGATGCCTTTGCCAAACTGTTTGATGGTTTTTCGATTGGTTCCAACGACCTCACCCAGCTCACCCTGGGTGTCGATCGCGATTCTGAAATTGTCTCCTTTGATTTCGATGAACGGGATCCCGGCGTCAAGGAAATGATTCGTCTGGCCGTGGACGGCGCACGACGTAATGAGCGCCATTCCGGCCTGTGTGGGCAGGCGCCTTCGGATTATCCGGAAATGGCAGAGTACCTGGTCGACATTGGTATCGATTCCATCAGCCTTAATCCGGATACGGTACTCAGCACAACACGGCAGATATTGGAGATTGAAAAACGCCTCGGTCGGGCACGGTAATAAAGCACATGCCTGCCTTTTCACCCCGTCCTCTCCCGGAACAACTTAAATCTCTCACCGAGTTGGCACTGGATCTGCGCTGGACATGGAGTCATGGTGCCGACAAACTCTGGCAGATACTGGACAAGGAGGCCTGGCAACGCACGAGAAATCCCTGGACGCTTTTACAAGACTTGTCGCAGCAACGTCTGCGGGAGCTTGCTGATGATCCCCGATTTTGTCAGGAATTAAAACGTTTGACGGAGGAGCGTGCCGCCTATCGGGCAGATCGTGCCTGGTACGGCGAGTCGCAAACGCATCTCGACATTGGCCGGGTTGCTTATTTCAGTATGGAATTCGGCCTTGGCGAAGCCTTGCCGATTTATGCCGGCGGGCTCGGTATTCTGGCCGGGGATTACCTCAAGACCGCCAGCGATCTGGGACTACCCGTGGTGGGTGTCGGCCTGCTCTATCAGGAAGGCTACTTCCGTCAAATGCTGGATGCCGACGGCCAACAGTTGGCCATCTACCCTTATAATGAACCGTCAACGCTGCCCATCCAGCCGATGCGCACGGCATCCGGTGAATGGCTGCACGTTCCCCTGAACCTGCCCGGTCGGCAGCTACTGCTACGCGTCTGGCAAGTGAATGTCGGTCGCGTCCAATTGTATTTGCTGGACAGCAATGACCTGCTTAACAGCCCGCGCGACCGCGGTATTACCAATAAACTGTATAACAGCAGTAAAGAACTGCGTTTCCTGCAAGAGATGGTACTGGGCATTGGTGGTTGGCGATTACTGGAAGCCATTGGTGCAGATATTTCAGTGTGCCATCTGAATGAAGGGCACGCAGCTTTCGCCATTCTGGAACGTGCACGCCATTGTATGGAACAGACCGATTGCTCATTTCAACAAGCTTTGTGGACCACCCGTGCCGGCAACGTCTTTACTACACATACGCCGGTTGAAGCCGGCTTCGATACGTTTCCGCCACAATTCATCGACAAATACTTCCCGATGTTCCATAACTTTTTAATCCGCACCGGTCTTTCCCTGCAACAACTGCTTGCACTGGGCCGCAAAAATGCCGACGACTCGACGGAATCTTTTAATATGGCCTACCTGGCCATGCGCGGCTGCGCACGCAGTAACGGCGTCAGCCACCTGCATGGAAAGGTGAGCCGCCAATTGTTCAGCGCATTGTATCCACGCTGGCCAGTAGCCGAAATACCTGTCAGTCACGTCACCAATGGTGTGCATGTACCATCCTGGGATTCTGCCTGGGCCGACCGGTTGTGGACAGAATCCTGCGGCAAGCAGCGCTGGCTCGGTAGTACAGACACCCTGCACCAGGCCATTCAGTCAATTGATGATTCAACCTTGTGGAATTTGCGTACTGATGAACGGGAGGATCTGATCCACTATGCACGCAAACGTCTGGCGCAGCAATTAGGACAGGTGGGCGCGACACCTGAACAGGTGAACAGCGCCGCTACGGTTCTCGATCCGAATGCATTGACACTCGGCTTTGCCCGACGTTTTGCCACCTATAAACGGCCCAATCTGCTCTTGCATGACAAGGCGCGTCTGATCAGATTGTTGACCGATCCTGCACGACCGGTGCAATTGATTATTGCGGGAAAGGCACACCCTGACGATTCCGAGGGCCAGCGCATGATTCAGGAATGGGTCGATTTTGTTCATCACTCCGGTATACGAGGTCACGCTGTGTTTCTGGAAGATTACGATATCGCACTCGCACAACAACTGGTGCAGGGTATCGACGTCTGGATCAATACACCACGCCGGCCCTGGGAAGCCAGCGGCACCAGCGGCATGAAAATACTCGCCAACGGTGGCCTTAATCTGTCAGAACTGGACGGCTGGTGGGCAGAAGCCTGTACTTGCGATGTCGGCTGGTCACTCGGTGATGGCAAAGAACATAATTCGGATCTGGCCTGGGATGCCGCGGAAGCAGAACAACTCTACCAGCACCTGGAAAATGACATCGTCCCCCTGTTCTATACGCGTGACGCACAGGGCCTTCCACGCGACTGGCTGAAACTCATCCGTAACAGCATGATGAAACTGGCACCGCAATTCAGCAGCAACCGCATGGTGCTCGAATATATTGAACAGTTCTATCACCCGGCCGCGACAGACTATGAGAAACGCCGTGCTCAACAAGGACAGCTGGCAAAACAACTGCATGACTGGTCCAGCGCGCTGAAAATATATTGGGACCAGATCCACTTCGGTAACATTGATGTGCACGCCACAGATAACGGTTGGTCATTCCAGATACAGGTCTACCTGGGCGAGATCCTGCCCGATCAAATCCGGGTCGAGCTGTATGCCGAAGACATTGAGGGTGAAAAACCGCAAGTGATCGAATGCCGCTGCAAAGAAAAAATTACCGGCGCGATCCACGGCTGCGCTTACCAGGCCGACCTCGAAACCACACGCCCTGCTACCGACTTTACTGCGCGCGTAGTTCCGTATCATGCTGAAGCGCAGATTCCGGCCGAGGCTGATTTGATCACCTGGCAACAGTGACGAAGGTTGAACCGGCCAGGTGCAGACAAGCCGCTATTTGAATCCGGGCGGACGCTGTCGCCAATACAGAATGAGCAAAAGACCGAACAGCATACCGCCCAAATGGGCAAAATGGGCAACTCCGGCCACGCTCCCGGTAACACCGGCCCACAATTCGATCGCCCCATAGATCATCACGAACCATCGTGCCTGGAGAGCCACGGGTGGAAACACCAGTATGAGTTTTTCTCTCGGGAAAGTCATGCCGAAGGCCAGCAGCAGGCCGAACACACCACCCGATGCACCGATGGTCGGGTAGTATCCTCCGCTCATGCCGGCAACGATCAGCTGAGCCAACGCGGCGCCAAGAACACTGACAAAATAATAAACCGCAAAGGCACGCGAACCCCATACGTTTTCCATGCGAGAGCCGAACAACCACAATGCGTACATATTCAACAGTAAATGCATGAGACCACCATGCAAAAAAGCATAAGTCACCAGCTGGTATAGCTGGAAATGCGGCTGAGAGAAACTAAAGACGGCACTGCTCGAAGAACCCCATGGCCACAGCGCCAGCCCGGCAATCAACTGATTGCCAAACGGCAGTTCCAACAAGAACATGACCACGTTAGCGATTAGCAATAACCTGACGACAGGCGGCAGGATCGAATATGAAGACGTAAAACCAGCCATGCGGGCCATACTCCTCAAGCCAGGGTCAAC
>Ga0114931_10004405_pt1 | contig 17565 bp, 11 predicted proteins | sample 2SBtaG_FD_89579 | JGI IMG/M metagenome (GOLD analysis project Ga0114931, IMG submission 89579) | Deep subsurface microbial communities from Kolumbo volcano to uncover new lineages of life (NeLLi) - 2SBTROV14_V59a metaG | ecosystem: Environmental > Aquatic > Marine > Volcanic | place: Kolumbo...
CTCTTTTCGAAACTTCGCTTCGCTCCGTTCCTGACTCGGACTCTGACTTCCTTGTCCCTCACTGCGTTCGTCGTCAGAATTGCTTTGCAATTCTTCCTCTTTTCGAAACTTCGCTTCGCTCCGTTCCTGACTCGGACTCTGACTTCCTCGTCCCTCACTGCGTTCGTCGTCAGAATTGCTTTGCAATTCTTCCTCTTTTCGAAACTTCGCTTCGCTCCGTTCCTCATAAACTTTAAGTACCGTCGCAGAAGGATCACTCACATCACCTTGCCATTTAGGCATCCAATAATGAGGAATAATTTCTCCTTGCCCAGAATAATGTTTTTCAAATTCTTTTCGGTACCACCAACCCTCACCACTTACGGGCGGGCAATGTTTCCACTCTTTCATCTCTTCTCCGGATGCTTGGAATAGTGCTTGACCTTTACTAATTAATGAATTTCTCCATTCTTTACCAACTGCATCGCTAAATGCATCTTTTTTTCTCCAAAGAACTTTGTCAGGCAACCATCCAGCGAATGCTCTTCGCAAAAAGTATTTTTCAATTCCATTATTGGCCATTCGATACTTAACATCAATTCCTAAAAAGTAAGCCATAAATTGAATATCCAAAAATGGTACTCTAAGCTCCAAACCATGACCGGCAGTACATCTGTCTGCTCGAAGTACATCAGTAAAATGAAGTTCATCAAGTAATCTAAAGCTTTCTTCTTGAAATGCCTCCTCACTGGGAGCATTATTAAAGTATAAATATCCTCCAAATTCATCAGAGCCTTCTCCGCTCAATAGTACTCGAATCCTGGTACTCTCTTTTATGTATTTGCTCAATAACCACATTGGTACAGAAGCCCTAACTGTTGTTACATCATAGCTTTCAATGCATTTAATCACTTCTGGAACAGCATTTAAACCATCACCAACAGTAAATCTAATCTCTGTATGATCACTTCCAATAAATTCACTTACAATCCTGGCATACTTTAAATCTTCTGATCCTTCTAGACCAATGCTGTATGTATTAATTTTTCCTTCAACAACTTGCGAAGCAATAGCGCAAACCAGACTACTATCTAATCCGCCACTTAGTAAAAATCCAACTGGACGTTCTGCATTTTGGATTCTCTTGACTACTGCTTTAATTAATCTATTTCTAAGACCATCCAAAATTTTATCAATACCCAAATCGTTAATTTTTTTAGGCAAACGGGTATTCCAAAATTTTCCATAAATCCCATTTTTCCAGAAATGACCAGGTTTAAATTGTTCAATCTTTTTACATTTAGTACTCTTCATTTCACTGGCAAATGCCTTACCATTATCACCAATAAATAAAGGACGAACTCCAATAGGATCACGTGCAACAATAACATCTTCATTGCGCATATCAATAATTACGAATGCAAAAACACCATCAAGAGATACCAATGTTTGTTCAATACCGTACTTGAGATACATTCTTAAAATAATTTCGCAATCACTTTTTGATTTCATCTCAAATTTATATGCTTTCTCTAATTCTTTATGATTGTAAATTTCTCCATTGCAAATCAACAGTACATTATCAATGATAAATGGCTGATCTCCACTATGTCCAAGATCATTGATTTTTAATCTATGAAATCCTACCCAATATTGATTATATTTATTCAAAATGCTATGTTCAGGACCTCTATGTTGCAATTTATCAAAATCTTGCTGTTGATAACAATCTTCATGACAAATAAAAATGCCACACATACTTGCTATTTACTTACCTTTGATAAAATTTTTAACAAATGAATTATGCGCAATACCATGTTTTGTTTTTTGACTGTCTAATCTACTGATATCATTAAATGTCTTTCGTCCCATGTGATTAATACTACCTTCAATATTCCTTCTTTCAATTTGTGGATCTACACTTACAATAGGAGGAACTACTAAACCGCACGATACCTTCTGTTTTGAACTCTCATTTCTAAATTCTTCAATTGTCATGGTTCCCCCATAATCTATTAGTACTTCTTTTGGAAATGCTGGATCAATAGGTTCGTACTTGCCATGTATATCCTTATACAAAAGATGCAATAATGATGTTTTCTCCCATTTTTTGTCTTCAATATGACTTAAAAGATATCCAAATGCACAATTAAATCCACAAAAACAACCAAATACTTTATACTCGGTAATATCTGAATTGTACGAAAAGGGAATCCCACATGGTACAGTATCAAATGGATATGTACACCACCAACAGCGTATATTAACTTTTCTAGGCCATTTTCCTCTTTGGATATAACTGAAATTTCCAGACGAGAAATAAGACTCTTTTGGTTTGATGGTATTAAAAGTATTTACCTTGATATTATCAAAAATAATAGTATCACGTTCTGCAGGAACTTCGATTACATCTTTCTTTTGTATAAATAAAGACTCATCATTGAAAATATCTTTATTATCTTTAAGATCACTAGAATGAACAGGAAGAAACAGGATTAAATTAGTATGAATTTCAGAACCTGTAATAGTTTTGTTAATTTTGTTTTTTATTTTTTTGCTTCTACTAGTCGATTTCACTTCATGCTTGGCTTGTTTTGATTTTCTTCCACGCTTTTTGACTAAATCATCTTCTTTAGTAGACATTTAAAGAAGAAATAAGTCTTCTTCTTTAAAAGGAGCCTTAAAATTGAAATAATATTTTCTAATATTTCAAATACTCATGAAGTTGCTGATTGAAATTGTTAATGAAGACATTCGAGATTATTATCAAGCCTGGAAACCTCATCATAAAGGAGATGCTGGTATAGATATTATTTTTCCTAAAAATACTACAATTCAACCAGGTAAAACTCAGTTAATTCCATTGGGAATTAAATGTTGGTGTCCTGATAATAAATCTTATTACATGTATCCTCGTTCTAGTATTTATAAAACACCATTGGTATTAGTAAACAGTGTAGGAATTATTGATGCTGGATACACAGGAGAGCTTAAAGCACCAGTATGGAATCGTAATGTTAATTATTTTCCGTACTTGGCAATTGTTGCTTTAATCATTCTTTTAACAATTCCATTGCCTCTTATTACTATTCTCTCCGGAGCTGGAATTTTTGCCTATTATAATTATCCTAAAGTACACGAATTAATCGAGAAGGTAATTGACACTACATATACAATTCACCGAGGCGAATCACGACTCCAATTATGTGCTCCCAATTTGGAGCCTATTGAAATTGAAATTGTAGATAAACTTCCGAATACAGAGCGTGGTCAAGGTGGTTTTGGTAGTACATGGTCTTTAAAGACCCCGTAAACGTCTTTAAAGACCCCGTAAACGTCTTTAAAGACCCTGGGTCGTCGAATTATTCGCTTCGCTCAATAATTCTCCTCGTAAACGTCTTTAAAGACCCCGTTATCGTCTTTAAAGACGTTTTAATATATAAAAGATATACGTCTTAAAGAAATAAAATTGAAAACCTTTTTTCTTTAAGACGTAATGGACAATCTGATACGCGTACCACTTAAAGTTAATATGATTAATATGATTGGGACTATTGGCACAATAATTGATCTTAATGAACTCTTCAAAATACTTCCGCTTGACATTCATATTATTGGATTCACATTGAAAGAAAAAGAAAAAGGTGATGTTAACAAGAAAAAACGAACTTCCAGTTTTTACAATTGCATGACTATTTATTTAAAATTAGATCGGGTCCTTAAAGTAAAATTATTCTGTTCAGGTGCTGTTCATATTCCTGGATGTCTATTTCTTAGGGAAGGTACAGAAATCCTGAAAATTATTTATCAAAAATTAAAAGCTATTGATTTTCGAAAAGTAGGCAAACGAGAACTTCTCCGTCCGGAAATTGAAAGTCAAAAAACAATGTACACCACACAATACCAACTCAATATTGATTATATTAATCGATTAACTTTAGCTAAAATTATTCGTGATAAACATAAGACATACTGTATTTATCGACCGGAGAAATACCCAGGACTTAAGATTTATTATGATACCAAAACAGAGTACAGACCTAAAGTATCAATTATAGTTCATCGGTCTGGAAGGGCATCTATTAATGGAGCAAATACGAAAGAAAAAATTAAGCAAGCATACCATTTTATTAATCAGATAATCTTAGAACATCTTGATCAGATAAAATCGTAATAATTTGCAAATTTAACAAGAGCTACTAAACCAGCGAAAACTAGAGTTTGGACACCAAATCCTTTAAGCCCTAATTTTTTTTCTTCACTCACCTCACTTATAGCCACACCGAATATTTGTGTAAGCTTACCTACACTAAATGGGTTTGCAACTAATAGAAATACTATAACTACTAAGAAAATATCGGATACCGCATTTTTGATTCTTCGCAATAGTCCTGGACTTTCGCAATCAGTTTCCTTTCCTTTCATCTTCTCTATTGATTTTGGTCTTTCATCTTCACCAAATTCTTTATCCAATACTTTTTGTAAATTTTCTACTGGCGTAAATAAGTCTTCCATTTATACTATAGCACTTACTTCGATAAAATAATAAGCATCAAATCATGCGCCAAAATCATTTAGTCTTTCGCGTACTATTTCTAAACGATCTCGAATATGAGCAATATTTTCCTGGCTATCCGGTACCTTTCCAAAATTACCTGTTTCAACTAATTTTTTCAGTGCTTTAAGATCATTTTCCAATTCTTTTTCGAGCTTTTCCTTATCATTATTCAGTTTATTAATCTCTTTTTTTTTATATTCTTCCAAGTTAGTTTTAATCTGAATATGTTCCTTTTTTTCAGTTACAGTCTTTTTAGGACAAAAACAGACAAATTGCAAGTATCCCTCAGAAGTAATAAATTCTATTGACTCTTTATTGCAAGTTTTACAGCGCATTATAAAATACATAAGAAATTAAAACATTTTAAAAAGGTATACATAATATAAATAAATGATGTTTTCCAAGTTATTAATTTGCAATTTTATTACGCCACAAAACTTTCCGCTAAATTACCAAATTAAAATACTTCATAATGGAATTGGTTTTATTAATCCTGATACTAATATTTTACAACATACAGTCAGTCCAACACAGGTTAACATGTTTTTCGGAACTTATGCAGAAATGTTTATTAATATTGATATTCTCAATTTCTTCGTTGAAAAAAAAGACATCAGTTACGATATTCGTATTCAAATCAACAATGAAAAATTATTTGAAAAAATAAAGCTTAGAAAACCATTTGGCCATCGAGGATTTATTGTTAATATTATTAAAAGAACTTTGTGCATTGAAAATAATTCTCTTCACGAAAAAATCATTACCAAGATAATTAGTCCAGTAAAATACCAATCTATTGATACAAAATTATTTAGTAAATTGTTTAACTATCAGGAACATAATGTATTATGGATGCGCAATCTAGAACAAACTTTACCGCAAACAGAAATAAGACACAGTGATTATATCAAAATAAATAACCAAAATCAGACAATTTACTTTAATATTAATAATTCTCAATTTCTTGAAGAACTTCCTCGAGAAACCATTAAAGAAATTCAATTTAGAGGTGGGGCACTTATTGATGAAATGGGTTGTGGTAAGACCGCATGTGCTGTTACTCATATTCTAACTTCTCTTCCAAAAACATTTAAAAAGATATCATTAACTTCAGATGGATATGTAAAAACCAAAGCTACTCTTATCACTCTACCAAATCATATTAGTAAACAGTGGATTGAAGAGATTAAAAAATTTAACCCCAATAAGACTAATCCTACTATTATCACAATTTTCGATATCAAGGATTACAAGAAATATAAAAACAAGGATATCATTAATGCAGACATTGTAATTATTCCTTACCAATTCTTCTTCAATAATGCACTGGAATTACAGATAAAGAAAATGATTCAGTATTCTTCCAATACTCATTACTATCACAGGTATATGCAACCAAATGAAATAAGAAATGGAATCAATGTGTATATTACTGAAAATTCTGGTAATTCAATTGAAAATAATGAACTGAATATCTTCTTCTTCAAGTGGCATCGTTTTATCATGGATGAATGTCAGGAAATGATGACCAATCCTTCATATCATAGACGAGCGCACTTAATGGATTTGCTTAAATCCAATTTCAGATGGTGTCTTACTGGAACTCCTTTCCAACATCAAGAAAATTTCCGTGTAATGCTAAATTTCCTCACTCAAAATAGTATTAATATTCGTTCTAAACACTTATATATTAGCCTTTTGAAGGAAGGTATTTTCAGGAGAAATACTAAGGAAAGTACTAAACATGAAACCAAGCTTAATGAAGTTAAGATTACTGAAAAGGTAATTTGGGTTAGATTTAGTCAAGAAGAGCGTACAATTTATCAATCTACCAATTTGGATCAACGAAACGAGCTAATTTTAAGACAATTCTGCTGTTGCCCATTTACTCCTACTTTGCTGAATAATTGTAAGAGTTTTGCTGATATTATTACTGAAATGAAAGCACATTATACAAGCCAAATTCATCGCTTAAACCATTATTTAGCCAATGAAAAAATGAATGAACAGAATTTTAAAACTCAATACGAAAATGCTATTGAAGCCGGTCTTCCTAATAATGAAATTTTGTGGTACGAACATAGGTTTAAACACCACGAACAAGCAGTCAAAAAAATTGAGTCTGAAATTCTTCAAGCACAAACTAGTATTAATTATTACGAAACATTGAATAAGAGACTCGAAGAAAAAGAAAATATTAAATGCCCTGTTTGCTATTCTTCATTGGGAGGTAATTCAGATTCCGAATCTGATACAGAAGAACCAGTTCTAATTTTTAACACTAACCAACAAGATACACCTGATACTTCTGAACAGACTGTTGTTGCTATGACTAAATGCGGTCATCTTTTCTGCTCTGATTGTATCAATGATAGTCTCAAAGTTAATCCTCACTGTCCAACATGTAGAATTCATCTAAAAAGTAGTGATGTTTACATTGTTAATGAAGTTAGTGAAACCGAACAAGATGAAGAAGAGGCAAAGTTGTATAAATTGGTAGGAAGTAAAATTGCAAAGCTCATTTTGTATATTCGCAAGCTTACAGAAGATCCCGAAAATTCAATTATCATATTTGCTGAATGGGAAAATATCCTTACTAGGGTTCGAAAATCACTTGATACATATGGTATTAAAACAGTAATCTGCAAAGGAAACAAAAATACTCGTGAGTCTGCTATTAGACGTTTTAATACAGAAAAAAATTGTAGAGTAATTGCACTGTCTTCATCTTACGCTTCTAGTGGTACCAATTTAACTAAGGCTAACAAAATCATATTCATTAATCCTATTGGAGGCGATGCAAAACATCGCAAGGATGTAGAAGATCAAGCAATTGCTCGAAGTTTCCGTTTAGGACAAAAAAGAGATATTGAAGTAATCAGATTCATTGTAAAGGATTCTATTGAAGAGACTATTTTTAAGCAGGTTCCGGTTAATGAAAATGCGGTAATTGTGGAATAAAAAAATAAAATAAAAAATTTTATTACAATATAAATCATCATGTTTGAACAAATTAAACAATTTTTTTATACTCTGAAATACAGACGTCTAGCACGCACTACTGATAAAGATATACAAGATTTTGTACTACATAACCAAGTACTTCCCGGAAAAGTAGTATCATTTCAGTATAATATTGCAGAAGTTATCTGTGAAATTAATTCTAAATATTATCTACTTAATGTAATAATTCAAAAACGTCAAAACAATACTTCTTGTTCCTCGGTATCATTGCAACAAAATCAGCTTGTATTTGTTTATATTCATAATTATAATACTTCTAATACGTTTGATGTTTCCATGGAAACATTTGACAAAAAAATAGTTATTCCTGATAAAGAAGAACCAAAAGAAGAAGAAGTAGTAGTACCAAGTACACCTTTAACCGTAAGCCCACCTAGCTCTGACTACGAAGTGGTGTAATCATGATTTTTTCTGATACCCTGCTAATAAATTTGTTTGGATCTATTCTTGTATCAACTCTATGATCTAAAATACTGCCTCGAATAATATCATTTTTAACAATTTCTTCAGAAATACGAGCAATCAATTCTTTTTTTTGATGTGAACTATCAATCAATACTTTACAATTTCCTTTTGAATCCCAAATACATGTCGGTAAAATACTACACCCTGTTTTATTTTTTCTTGAACAAGTATCTAAAACATTATCGCCCCTAACTGTTTCCCGATTTTCTCCACTTTTCACCAATGATACTTCATCTACAATCTTTCCAATGATTTGACGAATTACTCGTTCATTTTCTAAATTGTTCTCAATTTCTTTTTTATAAATTCCATCAAATTCAAAAGTAGTTTCCTCAAATAATTTTTCGCCTAAAGCATCATCAACAAACATTTGACGTATCACATTGTCCAATTTAAATAAATCATTTGAACCAATACTTAAAGCGAATAATTTATCTTTTATATTCTTGTAATCATCAATACTATTTCCTGGATATCTGTCTAAAATTCCTTCTATTTTTTTTCGTATTTCTCTATTTCTTTGTCTGAACAAATATTCACTGATTTCTAGAACCATTACTTTGTACGTATCAAGATTTAGATTAATTCTCTTCATAGCTTCAACACGCTCGTCGGGAAATTGCTCTCCAGATTCTATGTACTTATTAATAGTACTGATATCATGTTTTAATACCATTTGAGGATACTCGTTGTTTATTTTTTCGTTTTTAATCCAGACAAAATAGTTAGTATTTAAGAAATAACCAATTATGTGATTATCCTTAACAACGCTTTTTAATATTTGAGTTCCATACACCTTACCCAAAAGTTCAATAAATCGTTTAACATTTCGAGCAGTGCCGTCTTCTATCTTGCCAGATTTCCAATCACCAGGAGAACCAGCACTTATCGGAAATGAGAAAATACTACCTTCGGGGGATTTAATATTTAAAAATTGCAAAACATTCCCCTTTAATACTTGACTCGTTATTTCATAACCTTTATTTTTCTTGATTACTTCCTCTATATCGTTGCTATTTGGCATTAATTCAACACCAAATCTCTTTTTAAATTCTATAAATTTATCTTCGCGACTACCAATATCACATAAATGCTCATACATCTGAACAATTACTTTAACAATCGTTGAATCCTTGTTAAATGTACGTCGTACCGAAATTACAGCCATGGCAGAATTATCAGTACTAATTTCAAAAACAGGGAAATAATATTTTCCACTTTTAATAAGCACGACAGTTTGACGAGAAGCATCATCAAATGATTCTAATAAACCATAAGTCCTTCCACTGCAACTAATACTAACGTTTCCTGTATCAGGATTTTCTGTAAAAACAACTATATTAATTCCTTCGGGACGATAAATGTTGAAATTGGAAAATAAGTCTAATACATATTTATCACTAATACCACTACCACCTCCCCCAGTTTCAAGATACTCAATAAAGACATCAAGAGTACCAAATTCTCGCTTAACTTCGCCATTTTCTAAGATATCAAAAATACGTTTATTTTTTTGCAAGTACTTAATAGTCTGATCCATAAATGTCAGTATTTTTTCTCTCTGTGATGTTGTACTTATCACATTCTTTCCACCAACTAAAGCAGTTGAAATGCATGTGATAAAAGATGATTCGTCTTGGTTTATTCCAAAAACCAAGAAACATTTAGAATTTCTTTCTAACATATTTAATTTACTGATTTTACAGTCTTTTTTATTGAATAAAGCGCTAAGTTTATGAGGAATTAAACCCAATCGACCTTCTTGAATCGGTTTACCCCAATTTTTGATGTATCTCCTATTAGATTCTTCCCGTGCAGGGTCATCTTCAGATGTTAATTCCTTCCCCAATTCAATACGCATGCATTCTTTGAAAATTTTATGTTTTCTACTTTTGGTCTTTTGTGAGCTAGTTTTGTAGCAACATGGGAGACAAAATCCTTTAGGATGTTTTTCTTTAGGCAAAAACCCGGGAAATTGATAAACATGATCCGGACAAACATAATTAACAAATTGCCCAGGATATGTTTTATTCCCATAACGAAGTACCTCTTCATAATCATTTTTCACTTCTCTTAATTCATCATCTCCCAGAGGAAGTGGTTGTTGGGCACTCTGACAAAGTCTAGAATAAAATTCTACTTTTCCTTTCTTTTCGAAATCAAATAACATCGGATCAACATGTTGAAGTTTTCTAACTCTTTTTACATCTCTTTCTTCTCTTTCTCCGCTTGATTTCTTTTTAATTATATCACTAATATTCTTCCATCTATCATTAATTGATTTAAACTTATTTAAATTTTTATATACATACAAAAATCGAATCATGAAATTATATACATTTTCCATTTCTTTAATACTTTTACTGCCCGATATAAACAATTTTGGCGACCACTGTCCTGCAATATGTACATCAATTCCTTTAATAGTTTTTCCTAATGGATCCTGAATAATACCTGATTCGGGAAATTCTTCACTAAACAAAACTTCATTGCGTGTTTCTCTTCGCAATTTGGCTCCTTTTCTAAATTCAACAGAAGTTCGAAGATACCTGTAATAAACACTAAAAACAGTTTCTACTCTTTTTTCAGTATCAATTACTAAATAACCATTGAAAATTTTACTCAATAAACTCAAGTCTTTATAATCAATGGCATCTATGTCTAATTCACCCACAATATTAATACCGCTTACTTGAAAAGTTGGATTGGGAATTCTAAACTGTCCTATAAAAACACCAGCTTCCAAATTATTAATATATCCTACCACCCCCTTTAAAACATCACCAACACCGAGACTTTCTTCAAAGCTCATTCCTTCTGCTTCTGGCCAACTAGTCTTTACTTCAAATCTCCCATCGTCAAATATATTTACACTACTATATGCTCCCTTCACTTTCATTCTAAATGATAATAATAATGGTTCAGTTGATTTCCATTTTTTTTCTACGAGAGTAAGATGTTCATTGTAAAATAGTTTTTGAACTTTATGGTACACCTTTTCAGTGTCCTTAAATTTTATATAAGGAACAGTATCATTTACTTCAAAAGCATCAAATAGATTCCGTGCATCAAGAATTCTTCCAGTAAATTTACTAATAGAATCAAAATTTACTTTCAAAATTAATGTCAAAATCTTCATCTTTTTTTCCTGAAGTACTTTTACGTCTATTTCATGGATTAAATTAATTTGTTTTTGAATATCTCCAAGGTCTCTTTCTAATGTACCAATTTTTTCTGGACTTAAGTATTTTCTCTCTAATATTTCTCGAAATGAGTCTTGACTAATACCAGGAAAATATTTAATAATAAATCCTTTGTAAACTTCTTCACTGTTTCCAAGTAAATTTTCTCGTACTCCAATATCGCTAATAAAATCATTTAAACTTGAGAAATACAAATTACCATCAAAATCTTCAAATTCGTTAAGAAGCATATTTCCTAAATCCTGTATGCTTAATACTCGCAAACCTTCAAATTCCTTAATAAATTTATTATCTACATCAATCTCTTTTACATTTAAAATATTGACAGGGTATACTTCTCCTTTCTTATTTTCTTCAACAATATCATATTGCATGCTTACCACTTCTTTTTCTCCTTCAAATATTTTACTATCTCTAATGTAAAAGATATGCTGTTCGATAATTGGAACTTTTGACCAAATAAATATTTTTTTCTTAATAGTATTCACATTGTCGTCTTTATTGATATAATCAAATACATATTGAACAGCTACACCTGAGATAGATATCCGTACTTCCGGTTCAGTACTTCGCAACTCCTCAATTTTTCTAGATTCTTCTTCAACGCTTTCCTTTTCCATTTCTTCTAAAACCTTCAGTAATTCTTCTTCTGTATTGTCTATGTAAGTAGGAATATCTTCTTCTGTACCAACACCGCGTTGAACAATTTTTTTTAGTCGTCGGTCGTTCTTCGAACTTCCTCCTCTACTTACTTTTGTATTAGCTCTACTTTTTCTACCACCACCAACCTGAATTTTCTCCAATCCTAAAATATGTTTCCATCGAGAACCAAATGTTTTTTCAAGAATTTCATTATCTTTTTTATTTCTATCAGTTCCGCGTTTTAGAATTTCTTTAACTTCTTTTGATTGTTCTCCTACAAAAACAAATATTCTTTTAGCATTTCCTCCTGGAATTGTCCAAAATACTTTTATTGGTTCATATTTGGGATAATTGCGTAATATTCCCATTTTCTAATTTAATTGAAGTAAAAAAAGAAGCACTATTTCCCTTAAAATGTATTATTTGTTTTAGAAAGGATGAGTAGCATTAATCATAATTCCGCAGTATTCCCTAGGATTTTTTCTATAATTTTCATATTTCCAAATTCCATTTTTATTAGCCTCGCGAAGAAGCCATGAAAAATTTTTTCTAAATTCAGCTCCATGACCCCAACCAGCAGAAGCTAAATGACCCAATTCGTGAATGGCTACATATTGTACCAAATTGAGATCATGCAGTTTGTCATTATTTCTTCCAGATCGTAAACAGTAAACTATTTTTTGACCTTTATTAAGACTGTACGAAGTATCACTACCTCCATTAGGTTTGCCCTCATATATATTATCTGAATCATAACGGCTTTTAATTCTCTGAGTACGTGGGTCATTCGGGTCTAAAACGTTAATTAGCTCTTTGGTATTTGTATGAACCTGAGCTAATAAATCGGCAGCACATTTAGGACAATTGAGGTCTTCTTGTACATTATATTCATTACCATCAAGGGTAGATTTCATTTCAATTGTATTGAAATCTTCAAGCCAAATCCACATCGCACGTAAAACAATTAAAGACATTACTAACAGACATACTAATCCTAGACTCATGTATTTATAGTATCCCAGGATAAAAATTGAAATGTTTCTGAATTTTAAAGACAAAACAGGATATAATTGTATCATGAATCGTAGTGATTATGATCTGCCAACCAATGATAAATCTAAAGATTTAATCTTTTGTTTAACCAATATTCAACAATTAGATACTGAAATTGAAGAAGACGATGATGAAGACAAACCATACACAGAAAGATATCAAGTTCAATTATTTGGAATTACTAAAACTGGAAAGACAATTCAAGTTAATATTAATGATTTTCCTCCGTATTTCTATGTAAAAGTGCCGGATGCATGGGGGAAAAGCCAAATGACAGTTTTCATCAATTTTGTTAACAAAAAAATTAGATTCCCTTATACCAATTGTATTGAACCGAATCAATGTACTTTAGTAAAAAGGGAAACAATGGTTGGTTTTACTAATCACAAGAAATTTAATTTTATTAGATTGACATTTGACAATATGAAAGCAATGAAACAGTGTTCGTATCTCTTTAATTACTCATTGACAATTCCAGAACTTGGATTACAACAAGTTAGATTTGAAATATTTGAGTCCAATATTGATCCAGTTTTACGATTTATTCATATTACCAACATTCAACCTTGTGGTTGGGTGCGAGTTGATGATTCTAAAATTAATGACAAACAGCCAATCCAGACAAGTTTTACTAAAATCAAACCTGTAAATGATAATTCAATTCCGCCGTTTATTGCGGCTGCTTTTGATATTGAATGTGTAAGTAAGGATGGTTCATTTCCAAAATTTGAACGACTGGAAGACAAAGTGATTATGGTAGCAACTACATTCCGAAGATACAATGAATCAAAGTCTCTTCTTAAAGTGATTCACACACTAAAGGAATCTAATCCAATTGGTGATGATACTATAATTATTACATGCAATACAGAAAAAGACCTTTTACTTAAATGGAGAGACCTAATTCAAAGTATGAATCCAGATTTTATTTACGGATATAATTCTAATGGTTTCGATTTTAATTACATGTACAATAGAGCAAAATTACTTAGGTGTGATTCTCAATTCTTAAAAATGACCCGGACTAATTTGCAAGGAGAATTTGTTCAAAAGAAATTGTCAAGCAGTGCTTTAGGAGATAACCTTCATAAATTTGTTGATATGCCGGGACGAATTATTCTAGATGTCATGAAAGAGATCCAGAAAGAACAAATTAAACTAGAAATGTACAAATTAGATTATGTTCTAAAATTTTATTTGAAAGATGCTAAAGTTGATCTGAAACCTCAAGAGCTTTTTGACAAGTACAGGTCTGGATCTAAGGATGATATTAAAGAAATTGGAATTTATTGTCTTAAGGATACTGATTCTTGTCATGATTTGGTTTGGAAACTTAATATCATTATCAAGTCGATTAAAATGGCTAATGTTTGTACGGTACCTTTGGAGTATATCTTTATTCGCGGTCAAGGAATTAAAATCTTCAGTCTAATTTCAAAAGAGTGTCGTACACGAAAAATCCTAGTTCCGCTTATTAAAAAGAAATGGACAGACAATCTTTCAGATAAAGAAAAAGAAGCAGTTAAAGAAGAAGAAAAATATGAAGGAGCAGTAGTAATTCCACCAACTCCTGGTTTGTATTACGAACCAATTGTGGTTAATGATTACAATAGTTTGTATCCAAATTGTCAGCGAGGTTGGAATATTAGTCATGACACCTTAGTTATTAATTCTCAGTACGATAATTTACCAGGATTAACTTATGAAACCATTAGTTATGATGATCAAATCAAAGGCCAAACAAGGACTAATAATTGTCGATATATTCAAGTGGGACCAAATGGTGAAAATCAAGGAATTATTCCTGAAGTAACTGGAATGTTATTGCGTACTCGAAAAGAAATTAAGAGTAAAATGAAAAAAGTAAAAGATCCAATGGAATTAATGAATTTGGATTGTGAACAATTAGCTTACAAAGTAGTTGCTAATTCAATTTATGGACAAACAGGAGCGCCAACCAGTCCAATTTACTTAAAGCATATCGCAGCATGTACAACTGCCAAAGGTAGAGAAATGCTATATCTTGCTAAAGATGTGGCAGAAGAAAAGTTTGAAAATATTCGATGTGTGTACGGGGACTCTGTTCCGGGTTATACATCAGTATTGGTAAGGCTTAGAGGTCAAGTACTTATTAAACAAATTCAGCAACTCACAACGGAATGGCAATCCTATGAGGAATTTAAAATAGGAGAATCTAATCGAAAAGAAAAACAACAATCAATTCCGGAAGAATTATATTCATGGACTGATGAAGGTTGGACAAAAGTAAAACGAGTAATTCGACATAAAACAGTAAAAAGAATTTATGAAATTATAACAACAGATTTAAGCAGTGTTGAGGTAACTGAAGATCATAGTCTGTTAACTCCAGATCTTAAACAAGTAAAACCAATTGATTGTAAATTGGGAACTAGACTTTTACAATGCGATTATGATACTGGAAGTATAAATAAGAATAATGAAATTAAAAGTATTAAGTTTATGCGATGCACCACTCAAGATGAATTTGTGTATGACCTTGAAACAGAACTAGGTCGTTTTCAAGCTGGAGTAGGATCTATTATTGTTAAAAATACTGACTCCAATTTCTATGAAGTTAAGGTCCCAGCCGAAATGGAAAAAGGTACCGAAGAACAAGTTAAGATCAACAAAATCAAAGAAGCGATGCGAATGGGAGAAGAGATTTCAAGTGCAGTTAATACAGCTATTGGCAAGCCCGGAATTTTAAACTTTGCTTATGAAAAAGTAGCATTTCCACTTCTCTTAGTAACCAAGAAGAGATACTATTATCGAAAATATGAAGATTCTCCAACAGAGTTTAAAGATACAGTGATGGGTTTAGCAACAAAACGACGAAATTATTGCAAATTTACTAAAGAGACCTTACAACACATCTTTGATATGTTAATGGAATCGACATCACCGGACAATAAACAGGTATTTGATTATGTTAAAAAGAGACTCACTGATCTTATTAAAAACAGAGTACCATTAGATGAACTAGTGATTACTGCAGGACTTCGCGATGGATACAAAAATGAAAATGTGGCACATTATCAATTAGCAAAACGAATGCGACAACGCGGAGAAACAGTAAATTCTAATGATCGGATTGCGTTCATCTTTTCAATGATTAAACCAGTATATAACACTCGAGGAACACCAGTAAAACCACTTGATGCTGATATTGTGGAAGATATTAATTATGCCAAAGAACATAATGTAAGGTATGATCCGGAAAAGTACATCGCAGGACAATTACAGGAACCTATTTGTCAAGTCTTAAACTTTATTATGGAAGATCCGAAAGAGCTTTTCGATATGGCAATTGTGAAGTCTCGAAAAGAAAAAGAAAAGATTTATGGACCGGCAATTCCGGCACCTCGCGCAAGTAAAAAATAAAATTTAAACGCACCAATTCTTTTTTTATTTACTTACGATATACTATAAGTAATGTCTCTACCAATTCCTGCGGAATTTGTGGTTGAATTTCCTCAGACATTCTTTGCAAACAAAATTACCCTTTCTGGATATATGTCATTTGACGATGGAGTTTCTAAAATGAAAAAATATAAAACATGGACTCCTTTCGTACCAACGGAAGTTTCAGGTGGTATCACCATCACAGATACCGCTGGTACAGAATACCAACAAGTAGGTGATCAGGTAGTTGTTAATCTAAATATTGACTTTCTAAAAGATGCACCACTCACAGATACGATTGTCCTTGGTGGCCTTCCTCTTGCTGCCGTTGCCGGTACCGTGTACAATAATGCTATTTCTATCCTTTCTAGTGGTGTAGTATTTAATGCAAGCCTTTCAATTGACCCTTCCTCTAGTGCTACACAACTTATTATTCGCAGATCAGTTGTTTTTATCCCGACATTAAGCTACACGGTCACTGGTACACTCACGTATAAATCAGTACCCGAAGCGTAATTAACCAAAATTGAATAAAATAATTTATTTTTTGATTAAATGACTGAAAACAATCTGAAGATAGAAATTCTTATTGAAAAATTTTCAAAATTAAGTTTTTCAATAGAACTTTTTCAAATCAATAGCGCCATGATAATCCAAAAATATTGGCGCGGATATAAGTGCAGACAACAATTACAAAAATTATCAGACAACATGACTTCTACTTTAGTAATACAATTACTAAATCAATATATTACATACATTAAGTCAATTGAAGAAATAAATAAAAAATTAACCAAAAAGAAATGTAGAAATCCCAATTTTCCTTCTGAAGTGTCTGAAAATATTTGTAAATTTGCGATATACAAAAAGTATAAAATAATGCCAATATGGGATACGAATTCCGGAGATCTTGAATTATTTCAAAAGAAAATCGAAGTTAAAGGATTTATGAGTGATGGTCCATCATCATTTGGACCAACAGAAAAATGGGACTATATTTATTTTGTAGATTGCAGAGACTTTTTAAATAAAAAATTTAAAATATTTGAAATTAAATTGGCTAATACTGATTTACGATGGCGACTAATACGCTTAACCAAAGAAAATACATTTGGACAAATTGCAGATGCCAACAAACGAGGACAATTACGAGCTTGTTTTTATACTATTTTCAAACCTCAGCTTAAAGAAAATTGTAAATTAATCTTTGATGGCATA
>Ga0114931_10004406_pt1 | contig 17559 bp, 13 predicted proteins | sample 2SBtaG_FD_89579 | JGI IMG/M metagenome (GOLD analysis project Ga0114931, IMG submission 89579) | Deep subsurface microbial communities from Kolumbo volcano to uncover new lineages of life (NeLLi) - 2SBTROV14_V59a metaG | ecosystem: Environmental > Aquatic > Marine > Volcanic | place: Kolumbo...
AGTGTGCGCCGGCAAGATCTGTATCGATCAAGCGGATATCCATCGGCAACGCTGCGGTACCGGAGTTTTCTGTCCGAAGTTTTCCGGCAAAAATGACGAGATGGCTGTCTCCATTCGTAAAGGAGTAGCTCACGTCATAGCGCTGTCGATCGACAGCCGAAGGACGAATCATGCCCGACGGCGTCTTAAGATTACTGCTGTTGTCGATTTCGGCAAGGAGTGACAGTCTGTGTGAAGAATCGGATAGCGTGAATCGTCCGGCGCTTGTATCGAGATTGTTTGCCGTCGAGTAACGCGTTCCAAGGAAGCCGGATATTCCCATTTCCTCACCGCCAAAACGGCCCCGTGACAGCGTAACCTTGACATGACCGCCAATTGTCTCGGGGGATGATGAGACACTACTTATGCCACGCTCGACCATGATCGAGTCGGCTATCATTGGCGATACGTAGCTGAGCGGCGTATCCATTGAGTTGGGCCCGCCGGAAACAAGGGCGTGCCCATCGATTGACACCGCAACACGGTCGCCATACATGCCCCGATATTGGGCGATTCCTGTGATTGCGCCATTGCGGTTTGCGTTGGCACCAGGGAGTTGTTTCAGAGCCGTCGCGGTATCGACAAGCATTTCATTATTGATGGTGACTTCTATTGCATGGGCCGTCGTTGAGTGGCCCGCTACGACAATCTCATCGATTGGCTGGCCGTTTTCCTCGGCCGACACGGTGGCGAATTGTGCGATGAACAGTACAAACACTGCTCCACATTGGAATTTCATGGTGTGTGCTCCTGGATAGCAGGCTTCTGGCGCAATCATTAACGCGCCAGATAATAGTCAAACGAAGTGCTATTCAGGCAGGTGGGGCACGGGATCGGTAAGCGGAAAGTATTGCAAGAGATGCTGAAACCTCAATGAGCGGAGGGCGCTGCAGCGGTCGCTGAACCCGAATCGCGGTGACGTTTACCTCATCAACCGCAAGCGCCGAAAAAATCAGGTGGCCGAGCTGGCATTGGTCCGCTTCTGAGCCTGTTTGCGGCTCGTTCGCGCCGTGGTGATGGTGATGCTGCGACCCTGCAATACCGGGTAATTCGATTCCCGGTGGAAGCTGATCAGGACATAGCTCGAAAAGAAGCCCATTCCCGGCCGCTGCGGGCATGTACCCGAGCGGTGTAATTGCACGGAGTGCGAACCCTGCAAGCAGGACAAGCAGGGTAATACTTCTGTGGCTGGGCCGGGAAACCATTACCGGCATACTAATACTTCAGCGAGTCCCATGACATAGAGGATTACCCGACCATGGTAGGGCTTTCCTCCATACGTGATCCCCAAATACTTATTCAACAGGCTGCTAGTAGACGGAATTGCTCAGGAATTCCACGAGGCCGTTCCTGGCAGCGCGCTGTTGATCCCATAGCTCAAAGGACTGCGGCTTCGCTCCTGTGGACTGAAGCCGAATATCCTGCGCTTCGGCAATCACACGTAGCTGATCGACGGTGATTTCATAATAGGCGTCGGCCGCCGATGAGACAGGCTTTATATAGACGGGTTCGCTCGCGCCGATGGTCTCGGCTGTCCAGCCCGACACATCCAGAGCCAGTGGTTCTCCATCAGCAAAAATCACAATTGATTCGAAGCCATTACGTGCCTTGCCTGCATCGGCATCTTGTAACGTATTCCAGATTCCCAGCCACAGGAAGTAACGAAACTCCCCCATTCGATTGATTTCGAGCGGAGCAAGGTGGATGAAGTTGCGTGCGTGCGCCGCTTTTCCGGAGTCGTCTCGATAGAAAACCATCGGTACCTTACTGTAGCGTATGGTGACACCCGTTACCGAATCGAGCTTGTCCGCTGTGTTTCCGGAATTTCCTGCACAGGCGCATAGCAGCAGTGTGGCAAAAAACGCAACTGTTCTCGTCATGTCAGAAGAATGCCTGATATCCGAGATTGATAAAATAGGATTCGCGATCCTGATTCACAATAACCGAGTCCTGTTTTGAAAACAGCTTGCCCACCTCAAGCTCAATCCGAAATTTCTGACTGCGACGATACTGAATTCGGATGCCCTGTGTAAATAGCCACTGTTCGCTGTCATTTGAGGTGATTTGACGCCGGTCGACCCTAAGCCGTGCGTTGATTCGCCATGTTCGGCCAAATGGGTAGCGACTGTCGAGGGTCATCGAGGTCACTTGAGATGTGTCGGCGTCGGAGTATCGCAGGCTGAGTATCGATACGTCGCCTTCCTTCAGCAGGCTGCTCGCCAGCAGACTCCCTGAGAAATACGTGTACGTTGAACCCGGCGTCGCCAAGACACCGCCCGACGCGGGCGTGGCATCGATGCTCGATTGACCAACGTCGGTATTGATTTGCAGCTTCGGCGTAATGGGATAAGAGAGGCCGACTGAATAGCTGGTCGATGCCGCGGTCCGGTCCTTGCCGAGCTGGCTTAGCTCATCGGCACTAAAAATATTGGTCAATTCAGCGAAAGAGCGCACGGGCTGGCCGATGATCGCGTTGCCAGTACTCAAAAACGGACTGCCGCGTTGATTGATCAGTGCATGGATCGACAGGCGTGAATCGAAACGCCAGCTACCTTGCAAAAAAGCGCTCGCGAGTTCACCGAAATGGAGGTCGTAATCGACCAATCCCCAAAGGCTCTGATGGGTGCCGAAATACCGGAACTCGCCACCGACAGCCTGTCGATCGACGATGCCTTCAATATTTTGCTGGATGAAGAAAAGGCCTAGATCGAGATTTTCGAGTAACGGGCCGTAGTCGATACTGGCGCCATAAAAGGTGCGCGCGGAATCGACACCATCGGATGCCGAATAGGCGGGTTTGCCGACTACCGTTTCGATCAGCATTTTTTCGTTGAGCTGGTAGCCCAGGTTGATGCCGTCAAAGCGACCGAGAACGCCCCCGGTGTTTCTCGATTGCCGGCCGATGCGGCCTCGCAGTCCGCTTACGGCATCGGCCAGGTCGGCATAGGCGTAGGAAACTCGTGTCGAGTTGTCGGAGCTTGTGCTGGTATTGAGGAAATCGTTGCGATAACCAACCGATACGCGGCTGCTGAAGTCAAAGCGCTCACCGCGGCGCCGCGCATCGAAGTTGACATCGGAATAGAGCGCCGACTGGCTGACGATGTCGTCCTGATTATTCGGTTGATTAACGTCGCGTCGGTAATACTGCGAGAAGTAGGTTTGCAGTCGCCAGTTGCTACGCCTGGAGGCGTTTCGGCCGGCCGATGAACCCGCTACAGCACCAGGCTGACCTGACGGCAGATCGCTTGCGAGCAGGGCAGCCAGCCGCTGATTGACTCTCGCTGCTCCCTCATTATCCGGGTACAGAGACAGGTAGCGCCGATACTCGGCCTTTGCGTGCGCCATTTGCCCGTTTTTCTCGCGAGCCAGCGCCAGGTACTCCTGCGCTTCAGGATGACGGGGTCCCGCGGGCAACTGCAGAATTTTTGTATAGATTTGAATGGCTTTTGAGGTCTCGCCGGCGATCATTGCGCGTCTGGCGTCTTCCATCAAAGCGTCAACTTTTGAAGTAGCACCGTCAGCATCGGGCTGCGTGTCTTGTGGTGTCGCAAACTCTCTGGCCGCGACAGTCAGGTCAGTTTCGATCACATCAGGATCGAGCTCACCGATCCATGCTTCGGGAAACTTTGTCTTGAGCGCAACGAGCGCGCTCCTCGCGCTGCCCGGCGAGTCAAAATTACCCAGCTGCAAGCGGTACCAGGTCTTGCCGTCGACCTTGGCGGGTGAATAGAAAAGGCGCTAATCGGCCGTTAGTTGAAGTTTGGCAGCGTCCGCGATCGTCGGAATTCGCCGATACGATGCCAGGTTGATGACGTAGTCCGGCCCGACCGGTTTTGGCCTCGCGACCTGTCTGTGGGGTACCGTCGGCGCGGCCTGTACGGGTGCGGCAGGCAAGGCCTGCAAGGTCGTCTCTCTTACGTGCACCACTACGTCGAACGAGATTCCCGACATGTCGACGTCGAAAGCGACCGGCTGACTAAAACTCAAGATCAGTACGGGACCCGCGGCGTTGTCTCCGTCATATTCCAGCTCAATTAAGTGTGCGCTGTCAGCGTTGAACGGACGCAGCCGACTCCGGGATTCGGCAACCAGCGGGGATACGCCATTGCAAATGCCAGTTGGTTCCAGAAATATGCGTACCCGATCACCACTATTTAATGGGTCGTGCCGCAGGTATTGTGCTTTGCAGTTAAAGTGAATACCGATACTGGCCAGCGACTCAGCGCCGGATTCATCGATTGATACCCTCGAACTGGCGATGAACCCGGGGCCGGCCGATGCCGGTGAAGCCGCGAAAACGAGCAGGGCAATCGCAACGAAAAGACTCCATGGCCGGCAACGATTACGTAATAATGCGATATCCATATCCGCCGCTCGCAACTACCATTCTCTGGCGCTGATACGGTGTTCGTGACAGCTGCTACTGGCGCAATTCTGGTCCTTGCTAAGGCCACGATGTTTGTCAACGCTGGCTTTGTAGTCGCCCGCATGACAACCCGCACAGTTGGGCTGATAACCCGGTGATGACCAGTTGACCACCTCGGTATTGGAGCGGTGACAATCGGTGCACAGAAAATTACCGCGATGATCGAGAGGCTCGTACGGCAACCCGCTGTGCCGGTAATCGACCGGAAGCCAGGCGCCCGGGCTATGGCACAGGCCACAATCCTGTGTGGTGTTGAAGTGCCCGGGGTTCTGCCCGGTTGCTGTGGTGCCGTCATGGCACGATGCGCAGGATCCCAGTACCTGATTTTGATCAACCGTAACAACAGGCGCCCAAACGTTGCTACTGTGACAATCCTCACAAACGTCGGTTGTCGACGGGTGCAATGGCCCCTTACCGGTTGCATCCGTGCCGTTATGGCAGCTGACGCAATTGCCGACAATGTTGGCGTGATCGAAATTCGCGGGTAGCCATGCGACAGTGGTATGGCAATCGTCGCAATTATTACCGCTGGCGATGTGCGTCGGATTCTTGCCGGTTGCGATGATGCCATCGTGACACGAGCCGCAGGTGCCAATGACCTGGGTATGGTCGACGGTGAAGGTCGGAATCCACGTGTTGGGTGTATGGCAATCCTCACAAATATCGCTTGTTTGAATATGTGTCGGCGTCTTGCCGGTGGCGTCGGTACCGTTGTGGCAGCTTGCACAATTACCCGTGATATTGATGTGGTCGAAGTTTGCGGGCAGCCAGCCAGTCGTCGAGTGGCAGTCTTCGCAATTATTGCCGCTGGTAATATGCGTTGGAATTTTACCGGTCGCGATGACCCCATCATGGCACGAGCTGCAGGTGCCAATGACCTGCGTATGATCGACCGTAAACGTCGGAATCCAGAGATTCGGTGTATGACAGTCTTCGCAAACGTCCGAGGTCTGGATATGGGTAGGATTCTTTCCCGTTGCTTCGACGCCGTTATGGCAGCTCACACAATTGCCGGTAATGCCGACATGGTCAAAATTAGCCGGCAGCCAGGCAACCGTTGAATGGCAATTGTCACAATTGTTGCCGCTGGTGATATGCGTCGGATGTTTGCCGGTGGCAATAACACCGTTGTGGCATGAGCCACAACTGCCAAGGACCTGGGTATGGTCAACCGTATCCGCCGGTGTGAATGCGCTGGTGTTGTGGCAATCTTCACAGACGTTGGTCGTCTGCACGTGCGTGGGGCCTTTTCCGATTGAGGTAACACCGTCGTGGCAACTGGAACAGTTGTCGATGATACCGATGTGATCGAAGTTAGCCGGCCGCCAGGCAACGGTTGTGTGACAGTCATCGCAGGTATCGCCACTGGCGACATGCGTTGGGTGCTTGCCCGTCGCTATGATGCCATCGTGGCAGGAATTGCAGGTTCCGATGACCTGGGTGTGGTCGACTGTGAAAACGGGTGCGAAAATATTGGTGTTATGACAGTCCTCGCAAACATCTGTTGTCTGAATATGGGTGGCATTCTTGCCGGTCGCATCGACCCCATTATGGCAGCTGACACAGTTGCCGGAAATGCCGACATGATCGAAATTGGCCGGCAGCCAGGCCACTGTGGAGTGGCAATTATCGCAGGTATCGCCAGTTGTGATATGACCCGGATTTTTCCCGGTCGCAATAAGGCCGTCATGACAGGAACTGCAAGTGCCAATGACCTGCGTGTGATCGACCGTGTTGGCCGGCACCCAAACGTTGGAGTTGTGACAGTCCTCACAAACGTCACTGGTCTGTATATGGGTAGGATTCTTGCCAGTCGCATCCGTACCGTTATGGCAGTTGATGCAGTTATTCGTGATGCTGACGTGGTTGAAATTCGCGGGTAACCAGCCGACGGTCGAGTGACAGTCGTCGCAATTGTCACCGCTGGCAATATGCGTCGGGTTCTTCCCGGTCGCGGTTACACCGTCATGGCAGGAGCCACAGGTTCCGAGTACTTGCGTGTGGTCAACGGCGAAAGGTGGTGCCCAGACGTTTGAGGTATGACAGTCCTCGCAAACGTCCGTGGTCGAGATATGCGTCGCGCTTTTGCCGGTGGCATCGATGCCGTTGTGGCAGCTCGCACAATTGCCCGTAATGTTCACGTGGTCGAAATTGGCGGGCAGCCAGGCGGTGGTCGAATGGCAATCGTCACAATTATTGCCACTCGCAATATGGGTCGCGTGCTTGCCGGTTGCGACAACACCATCGTGGCACGAGCCGCAAGTGCCCAGAACCTGTGTGTGATCGACGGTGATAACCGGCTGAAACGCAATCGTATTGTGACAGTCTTCGCAAACATTGGTGGTTTGCACGTGAACGGGACTCTTGCCGGTGGCAGTCGCGCCGTCGTGACATGTCACACAATTATCAACGATCCCCAGGTGGTCGAACACAGCCGGCAGCCAGGCCGCTGTGTTGTGACAATCGTCGCATTGGTCACTGGAAGATATGTGCGTCAGCGTTTTCCCGGTAGCCTGAACACCGTTATGACAACTAATGCAGCTGCCGGTCAAAGACGAGTGGTCCACAAACGTGATGGCATTCCAGCTCGCGGTAATATGGCAGTCCGAGCACTCGCCATTGGTAAGGACGTGGCTCGGCGATTTGGATGATGCGCGTACGAGGCTGCTTTCAGAGTGGCAACTGGAACACGCAGGATTGGTGGGCCCGAAGCTGCCGCCAACGTGACAGCCCTCACACGTTACGTTGCTATGTGCGCCATCCAGGATGAATCCGGTACTGAAGTGGTCGAACGTGGTCTGTGCATGCGCATCCTGCGCCGCAAACAAGCTGGCCACAGCAATCAAAATGTAGAGTGATCCGCAGACCAGTCCTTTCTGCATGATTTTTGTCATTGGATTGACCTCACTTCCGTGAATGAGTCCGCGGTGTGGCAACGACCGCAGCGTGTTCCGAACTCTCCATCGTGAATATCGTCGTTGCGGTGGCAAGTTCCACAGCTATCGTCGATGGCTTTGATAGTTTCCAGCGGACTGCGGTGACAGTCGTCGCACGCGACCGTTACGTGCGCCCCCGTCAGCGGGAAGTCCGTCTGCAGGTCGTGATCAAAAATCCATTTATCCCAGGCGACCGGGTTGTGGCAGCTGCCACAGCTGCGATCAAAATGTCCGTTATGCGGGTCGTCTTCTTCATGACATGCAACACACTCTGACTCGGTATCGCCATAGGTCTGATTGCTGTGGCAATCGGTGCATTCCGGCTCACTGTGTTTGCCCAGCAGTGGGAATGAAGTCAGATCGTGATCGAAAAATACCGGGTCCTCCCAGTTGACCTCGGTATGGCAGTTTTCGCACTGCGTACCCAGCGATGTTTCATGCGCATCATCGTCCCGGTGGCACGATACGCAAGTGGTTTCGAGCGCCACTTCGAAAATCGGTTCAACGTGACAGTCATTGCAGGCTACTTCCCTGTGTGCTCCGTTGAGTGGGTAGTCGGTTTGCAGGTCGTGGACAAACGTGGACTCTTTCCAGTCGGAGTTGTTGTGACAGGTGCCGCATTCCTCACCATTATGGCCATCGTGATTGTCGTCTTCGCGATGGCAGGAGGCACACAGCGGCTCAAGTTCATCGGCGTAGGGGTCCTCGGAGTGACAGTCGCCACACTCCAGCAATGCGTGCTTGCCCAATAACTCGAATTCAGTATCGCGTCGGTGATCAAAGCTGGTATCGGTCCAGTCCTTGGGGTTGTGGCAGCTTTCGCACTCTTCCCCGTTTCGACCCTCATGATTGTCGTCGGCTGCATGGCATCCGAAGCAGTTCGTTGGAGGATCTGGAAAAGTCCGGTCTTCATGACAATCCAGGCATTTCGCTTCGCTGTGTTTGCCGAGCAACGGATAGTCAGTCGTGCTGTGATCGAATTTGGCTTCGAGCCATTCTGTTGGTTGATGGCATGAGCCGCAGTCGTCACCCATTGCGCCCTCGTGGTGTTGATCCTCCAGGTGGCAGCCGGCGCACTCGTTTGGCGCTTCGCGGTATTTCAAGTCCGGAGAATGGCAATCCGCGCAGTCCACATCCGTGTGAGCATCCGCTAACTCAAAGTCGGTAAAGCGGTGATCGAACTTGTCTTCGTCGAGAAAAACGATGACCGCATCCCGGCCTTGATGCTCAGCGTGGCATGACGAACATTGGCTGTCCTGCACTTCCGCCCGCTGTCCGTGGTATCCGTGCTGTCCTTCAATGTCGTCCGCGATTTCTTCATGACAGTCGAGACACAACTGCCGCTGTCCTTGCTTGTCAAACGTTTTGTGACAGGAGGCGCACTCGCTCTCAAGTTCTGCGTGACCCGTGATCAGTTTGCCCGGCATGACGAGCGTCTTCACGTCCTGTGCCATCGTGATTCGTGATGTAAGCAATAGCGTCATAATCAGAAATCCGGCAAAAAGTGTCCTGTGCAAGTACATTCGCGCAGTGGCCTCACCTAGTACATGTGTACGGCAAGTATGTGTACGAGCGTTGCAGCAACGAGGAGCAAAAATAACGGCATGTGAAACAGATGCCACAGTGAGAACATGCGCTCAAAAAGTGCGAGTTGCGCCACCTGCCGCATCAGCCCGAGCTGTTGTGCGGCGTAGGTATTCGCCGTCCTGCGAAGGTTTCTTGCGTTATGCCGCAGCGCCGTCGAGTTCACCGCTCCTTCACTGAGCTCTTTACGAATAACAAAGAACAGGCGAAGGCGCACGATGTAGTACTTGAACGACCAGGACAGGCATTGCCACAGGCTGATCTTACTGGTGTATTTGTCACCTATCAGCTCCGCTGAAACGATATGCAACTCATTGATGAAGTCTGGCAGGATAGCGGCCAGTCCGCGGCTGTTTTTCGTCGCATCCGATATTTCTTCACGCAGTTCTTCAATACTCGCTCGTTTGCCATACAGCCCACGGTGAATGCGTGTGTAAAAATATCGTCCGATAATGCCGCTGGCCGCAACGGCCAGCATGCTGTAAAACGCGACCGTGCTGTTGATGGCATGGGTGCTGAAATTGCAGTGGTAAAGAATCAGCAATGGCCCAACGAGCCCGAATATCATGTGGATTCGGAACCAGTGCTTGACGAGGCCCAGTCGGCGCATGATTGCAGACTTCTTACCCGCCGGGTAAAGCAATAAAAACGCCATGAGGCTGCCACCGACGATACCCAACCAGTAGCCGAGGCCTTGCTTGGGACTGACGAGCTCCTCATCGCTGAGCAGCCAACCGACGATAACGGCGATCAGCAGGAACGAATATCCGTAGAATGCGGCGCCAATCTTGCGTTTGCCCGAAGATTTATCGGTTGCTTTTTTGGGTGTAGCGGAAGTATCCAGCACCGTAGTTTCTAACATGATTACAAAACCTTGCTATTTTATTGTCAGATTCAGGTGCCGATTTTCGGCGACCAATACCGGCTCGGACCTCGCTTCAAGACCACGCAGCGCGACCGTCGCATCGTTACCGCGCGTAATCCGTGCAGTGACCACGACTTCGTCAAAGTCCGACAGCTTCACCCCGGCGACCATCGACTGACTGTCGTTCAACAGGAAATCGATCGGTAGCTCTGAGGCGGAACGCTGCAGCACCGCCAAGGGCGCCGGCGGACCGTTCACCGCTTTGGCAAAAATGAATACGGTATCGGTCGGTTGAACGATGTCGAGCGCCTCGGGTGACAGTTTTACGTTGCCGTAAACTTGTGCTCCGGCCGAGTCTTCATTCGGGGTGACGCCGCCGAGTTCGGCAAGTTTCGCGTCGTACTGACCGAGCGCGGCCGCCTTCTCATAGGCCTCGATCGCTTCGTCGGTACGATTCAGATAGTTGTAGGACTTCGCCAGCAACAGCCAGCTACCGCCATCATCCGGATTGTAGCGGAGCCGGCTGGCGAGGCCATCAACCATGCTTGCAACCGATCCAACACTGGTCGCCCTCGCGCCCGTTTCAGAGTCGCCAGTCGATCTCTGTGCTGTGCTTGAATGGCGGCCGGTATCATTAGCATCAGGCGATCCGATCTGCATATAAAGGACAGCCGCCAAAACCGGTACGGCAAGCGAGACGACAAGCAAGCTTGCCTTGCGATTGCTCTTGAGCAACGGCTTTGCGACAAAGCCCAGAGCGGCGACGCCCATAAGTGTAACGACTACCCAGAAAAGCGGGGATACTGCCATTTCTTGCTCCAATTCCTGTGGTGCTGCCGCACCAAAATACACATTGTTTATTAAACGCTTCTTGCGCAGAAAAGGTTCCTGATTTTTACAAGTTTTTTGGCAATAATTTGTCGCAATTCAGAGACATATCTTTGCAGACGAAAATGTTCGCAGGAGTTTACAGGAATTGTTGTCTTGGAAACGTGTGATGACGCTCACATTTTGTACTTATATGCTGTTATTGTGACCGGCCGATTTTTGGGTCTTATTGTAAAAATGATCCAATTCGTCTACTCCGGAGCCTATTCAGACATTGTTTATTTTCGTTGAAATTCTCTTGTACGCTCTACCCATCCTCGCGATTCTCGCCTGGTACATCAAGCGGCATTTGCACAGAGAGAAAACCGGCCTCAATGCGCTGCGAACTGCGACTGAGGAAGGCTTGATAGAGCCGCCAACCCTGCACCCGGAGATCGACCATCGGCTCTGTATAGGTTGCACGAACTGTGTGGCGGCATGTCCCGAACAAGACGCCCACCAGGTTCTCGGCATGATCCGGAAAAAGGCGCATCTCGTTGGCCCGACGAACTGCATCGGTCACGGGGCATGCAAACTGGTTTGTCCCGTTGGCGCGATCACGCTGGTCTTCGGCACTGCCAGGCGGGGTGTCGACATTCCACTGGTCAACCCGGACTTTCAAACCAATGTGCCCGGCATTTTCATTGCCGGGGAACTGGGTGGCATGGGGCTGATCCGGAACGCTGTCGAGCAAGGGCGACAGGCGATTCAGTCGATCGAGAAACTCGTTCGAAACAAACACCAAAACCAGCTCGATGTTGTCATTGTTGGTGCAGGGCCTGCCGGTCTTACGGGAACACTCGGGGCGACCGAGTCGAAGCTTCGTCATGTGACGATAGAGCAGGAAGAGCTGGGCGGAACGGTCGCACACTTTCCACGTCGCAAACTCGTGATGACGCAACCAGCGAATCTTCCCATCATCGGAAAAATGAACTTCAAGGAAGTGCAAAAGGAGGCGCTGATTGACTACTGGCGTGAGGTTGAACAGAAGACGGGTATCAAGATCAATTACGGTGAACGGGTTGACTCCATCGCGCCGGCCGCCAACGGCGGTTTCACGGTTACGACCAGCAGAAATACCTACGATACGCGAACCGTGTTATTGAGCATTGGCAGAACCGGAACACCGAGAAAGCTGGGCGTGCCGGGTGAGGAAATGGACAAGGTCGTTTACCGTGTCATCGATCCGGCGCAGTATCGCAATCTGAACGTACTCGTTGTTGGTGGCGGAGACAGCGCGCTGGAGGCGGCGACGAGTATTGCTGCTGAGGATGGGACAACCGTTGCACTGTCGTATCGATCTGCGGCGTTCTCCCGCGCCAAACCGAAGAATCGTCAACTCGTTGAAGAAATGGAAGCGAAAGGCCGGCTGAAAGTTCTGCTCAGCTCCAACGTGAAGTCGATCAGTGACGGCGCCGTGGAAGTTTCGATCGGCGACGAGTTGTTGTCTATCGCCAATGATGCCGTCGTCGTGTCGGCGGGCGGTATACTCCCGAGCGCTTTTCTAAAGACCATGGGCATTCATGTTGAGACCAAGTGGGGTACTGAATAGCAGACCTGTTTAGTCTTTGAGCTGATAGGTCCAGCGGCCATAAACATACATGCCTGCCGCGGAGACGACACCGACTGCACCCATGATGAACCACACCGAGCCAACATTATGGGTGGCGTAAAGTTGTGCTGTCAGCGCGTCCGCGGTTTGCCCGGTGATTTCAACGAGTTTCTGGAACGCTTCGCCGATCGGGACCCCGTTGACATCGGTCTGCGTCATACCACTGTCGAGAAGCGACTGCCGCGCGATAGTGTCCTTGGCCCCGAGGTCGGCGTATAAAGTCTGGCCAAAATAGCCTTCCGATATCCAGCCGACACCAATCGGCAACTGGCTGAAACCGAGATACATTGCCTTTTTCTGCGACGGAGCGATGTTGCCGAGGTACTCCGAGGCCTTTGGACTCGACAGTACTTCGCCAATGGACCAGGTTATGATGGCGAGCACGATGAGCCAGACGTAGTTAAACTCGCCGAATAGCAACAATGTTCCCGCGGCCAGAAACGTACCCAGCGCCATCGAGTTAGTGGCCTTCATCAGTGCACCCCAGCTGGCGATGATGAAGCAAAAGAACATGATAAACATCGCGTTCAGATTGACGAGTCCCTCCGGTTTGACACTGAGTCCGTCCTGTTCCATGCCGAAGAAGAATATCCAGAATGGATTGGATGTGCCGTCCTGGCCGAACATATCCCGAACCATGACGCTGGTATCCACCCAGTCGCGAAAGAACAATGGACCGACGTCCCAAAAGGCATTGAGCATGAACCAGAATCCGGAAAACAGGACCATGTACCAGATCAAGATGGGTCGCCCAAGTTCCTTCAGGCTGTCCAGCCACAGGCTTTGTTCCTTGATTTCGCCGTTTTTCACTTTGCGGCGATGCGCAAGGCGCGCTTCCTTGTCTTGCTCCTTGTAGGTCAGGAGCAAAAGGAAATTCAGTGAGATAATGCCGGCGCAGGCATAGAATACGTAGGCCCAATCCAGTTGACGCAGTTGTGCCGCGAGCAGCGGCCCAAGGAAACCGCCGATGTTGACGGTCTGATAAAAGACGCCCCAGGCCATTGAGCTGTTCTCGCGGTTCGTCGACTTCACGATCGTTGCCTGAATACCGGGTTTGAATATGCCCGTGCCGAAGGCAAGAACGATGGCGCCGGCCATGAATCCCCAGTATGTGGCAAACGAGCCCATGATCAGGTAGCCGAGAATCTTGATGATTGTCGAGGCGAAGATCGTTTCTTTGTAGCCAACGCGATCCGAGATGCCGCCCGTCAACACCGGTACAAATGTTTGCACCAGTGCCCAGACTGCGAAAATGGTGCCGATCTCGGTACCGACCAGACCCAGGCCGCCGCTTGATTTTGCGTCAGTGGCATACAGACTCGATACCGCCCGGACGCCGTAATAGGCGAAACGTTCGACCATCTCCATACCACCACAAACCCAGAACACGTAGCCAAGGCTGGCAAGTGCTGCCCAGAGCCCGAGTTGCTTGACGTCTTTTGCCGTTGTGGTTTGGGTCCCAGCATCCGTAGTGCTCATAGATAGTCCTTTTTGTTCTTGTTTTTGCAGGCGTCGGTTTCCCCGGCAATGCGTAGTTCTACCTTAATTTGGGTACGCAGCCAAGCTTTCGGACCCAGTACAATTCCCAGGCTACTTTGAACTGCGCCGCCGAGAAACCGATGACCGACTATAACCCACCCCTCAAAGACATGTTGTTCAACATTCACGAGCTTTCCGGGCTGGGGCACGTTCTGCAGCTTGAAAACTTCGCTGACTTCGATACCGATGTGGTTGATCAGGTAGTGGCAGAGGCCGGCAAGTTTGCCGCAGAGGTATTGAGCCCCATCAATATTCCGGGCGATCAGGCCGGTTGCAAGCATGTTGACAATGGCGTTGTTGCTGCACCGGGCTTTGCGGATGCGTACCGGCAATTCATGGAGAATGGCTGGCAGAGCCTGGACGTTTCGACTGAATATGATGGCATGGGGATGCCAGGAATTGCCGGCGTTGCAGCAGGTGAAGCTTGGCAATCGGCTTGTCTGTCTTTCACCCTTTGTCCCATGCTGACGAGCGGTGCAATTTCGGCGATTCAAGCACACGGGTCCGAAGAGATACGTAACACTTACCTGCCGAAGATGGCCAGCGGCGCATGGACCGGTACGATGAACCTGACCGAGCCTCAGGCCGGGTCCGATCTTGCGGCTGTGACCAGCAAAGCCGTAGCGGAAGGTAACCACTATCGCATAACGGGGTCGAAAATATTCATTACCTGGGGTGACCAGGATTTCAGTGACAACATTATTCACCTGGTCCTGGCACGCTTGCCGGATGCGCCGGAAGGCGTGCATGGTATCTCGCTATTTCTGGTTCCGAAATTCCTGTTGAATGAAGACGGTAGTGTCGGTGGGCGTAACGATGTTTATGTGCCAGGCATAGAGCACAAGCTGGGCATTCACGCCAGCCCAACCTGTGTGATGGCCTTCGGTGAAAACACAGGGGCTGTCGGCTACCTGTTGGGTGAGGAAAACAAGGGCCTTGCCGGCATGTTCACCATGATGAATCACGCTCGCATTGGTGTCGGTGTTCAGGGGCTTGCTATTAGCGAGCGTGCATACCAGTTGGCTCGATCTTACGCCTTGGACAGGAAGCAGGGCACAGCACCGGGCGTCAAAGGTACTGCAACTATCGTTCATCACCCGGATGTGCGTCGCATGCTGCTGGTCATGAAGTCGTAGATAGAGGCCATGCGTGCCACCGTCTATTACACGGCTGGCGTACAGGATCTTACCGATCACAGCCAGGATGAATCGGAACACGCCGCGGTGGAAAGTCGGCTGGCGCTTCTGACGCCGGTGGTTAAAGCCTGGATGACGGAAACGGCGATCGAGCTGACTTCCCTTGGCATACAGGTACACGGCGGCATGGGCTACATAGAGGAAACCGGCGCGGCACAGCATCTGCGTGATGCCCGTATTCTTACCATCTACGAGGGCACAACCGGCATTCAGGCACTGGATTTTGTTGGCCGAAAGATAATGGCCGACGAAGGCAAGGCCATCGGGGAGTTGATCTCTGAAATGACGTCACTTGATGCCGAGCTTGAAGCAGATGAGCGATTGATTGAAATACGCGCCGCACTTGCAGCGGGTACGAAGCAACTGCGTTCGGCAACGAAATGCTTATTGGAACAAGGCTCACTGGATCCGAACACAGCGGGTTCAGCCTCGGTCAATATGCTGATGCTCACCGGCGTTGTGGTCGGCGGCTGGCAAATGGCACGTGCTGCACTCGCAATAGCAAACGGCGCGGCGTCTGACGATCCGGCATTTGCTGAAGCAAAGCTCACAACCGTTCGCTTTTACGCGCAGCACATCATGCCGAGAACGCAGGGATTGCGCGATGCAGCGACTGCGGGCGCCAATGCAGTGATGGCGCTCGCCGAAGATCAGTTCTAAGTTTTCAGGAGTAGATGCGCTTCATTAGAGGTGCGATTTTTCGCATTCCGACGATGCTGGTCGTCGTAAGCATGCCTGACATCATCGCGCCGGTGACACCACAAGTCAGTATGTCCTGCCCGGTCAGCCAGAGACCCGAAATGCTTGTTTTGGGCCGTAGCCACTTTTGTTTCATACGATCGGGCGTATGCGCCAGGCCGTAGAGTTCACCCCTTTGGTAGCCAGCAAACCAGTTGGTCGACAGCGGTGTTGAAACCTCGTAGCAATCAACTTTGCCGCGCAACGCCGGTAGCTTGTCGTAGAGATAGCTCATCAGGCGTTCGCCGAGTTCTGCCTTGAAAGCATCGTAGTCTGCGCCGCGCTTTCCCCAGGTGGTGTCGTGCCACTTCTCGAACCACTCATAAGGTGCAGGCGCCACGATTTCGACGGTCGCTGTTCCGGGATGGCGATTCAGGTAGTCCGAGTCTTTCGCGGATGGAAATGAAATGTAAACAACCGGAAATTCCTCATCGCGATTTTTAAGAAAACTTTCGACCGCAGCGTCGTAATCGTTGCCCGGATAAATCCAGAAGTTCGTCCTGGGAAGCCCCAGTTCCTCGGCGGTACTCTTGAGACCGACGTAAACACCCACATGGGCCAGGCTCGGTTCAACTTTTCCTAAGTTGCGCTCGTACCCGGCCGTCGCAGCATCATCCGCGGACATCAGTTCCTGAAACGTATTGCCCACGCCCGCCGATGAAATAACGCACGGGCATTCGATGATGTGTCCATCCTGCATCTTTACGCCCCTGACTTTGCCGTGGTCGATAACTATTTTCTCAACGCGTGCATAGGTGAAAACTTCACCGCCGGCAGCCTGGATCTTGGGAATAATGGAGTTGGCGATCTGCCATGAACCACCCACTGGGTAGAAGCCACCGTGAAGGTAGTGGCGCACAATCATCGCGTGCACAAGGAAGGTGGACTGCTTGGGTGGCAACCCCATATCGCCCCACTGGCCGCAGCAGACAGCGATCAGATCCTGATTGCCAGTCAGTTCACAGAGCACATCGTAGGTATTTCGAAACAAGAAGTCCGGCGTCTTCCATTTCAGGTACGGCGACACCAGCGTCTGTTGCCAGGGTTCAAAGGCGCGCGCCATAGCGAACGATGACATTGCGCTTCCTGCCCTCTTTAGCAGCGCGAGGTACGCGTCGATTGCCCGCTCATCGTCGGGAAACTGGCGCAACAGGTTATCGCGAAATTGCTGCCTGCCCGCCATCGCGTTAAAAACTCTGTCACCTATATAGAAGCGATCATATTCGTCTGCCATCGGCGCCCATTCGAGTTTGCCGTCGGACAGGTAGTCGAACATCCGTCGGCTTTGCGTTTTCGTACCGACATCACCGATATAGTGCACGCCCACATCCCACTCATAGCCGTTGCGCTCGTACGAGTGCGTATAGCCGCCGGCCGTGTAGTGTTGTTCGAGGACGCAAACCTTCCAGCCCAGATCGCTCAGCAATGCAGCCGTGGTAAGTCCACCCATTCCTGAACCAATGACAAGGGCATCGTAGTTTTCCGCGAGTCGGCCCGGCCGGTAACGATAACCGATGCGCAGTGTGCTGGGTGTCATTTTTGTCGTCTTATTACGAGGGAAGCTCTGATCAATTCAGTATATCTCTGCGCCGCCTGAAGCGCACAGATGCAAGGCGTGTTTCGCCGCCAATGGCCCGGTCCTTGGCAAGAAACACAACACCGCAGATGTGCGCTTCAAGCGGCGCCCTTCGGGGCCTACAGCCTGCCCGGCACTCGGCGTTGCGCTTTCTTGACGTAACCCGTTATGCCTGCAAAAG